>Ga0118677_10001421_pt1 | contig 50818 bp, 38 predicted proteins | sample AliMusrvi5mmetaG_FD_86154 | JGI IMG/M metagenome (GOLD analysis project Ga0118677, IMG submission 86154) | reverse complement strand
CACGGGGATGGGTGGGCACGGGCGCTACAAGCATAACGGCGACTTTCACAACCAGCAATTGTGGGAAACGGAAGTGAATTACGGGCGCTGGGACTTCTTCAACCGCTTCTTCGACGAGACGAAGATCCCGCGTGACGATCCGCGCGCCTATGCGCTGGACAACCATATGCTGAGCAAAATGACGCTGCGGCAATACATTTTCCACAATCACAAGGGGCTCGGGCGGCTGTATATGTTCGCGCCAGGCGAGCAGCCATTCAATATCAATATGTTAACTCCGCTCTTCTACCAAGCGCTGGACAAAAGCAACGGCGCGTTGACGCCGGAAGTGCGCGCGACCCTTCCGCCGATGTATCGCGGGCTGGCGTGGTTGAAGGGGCAGATGAGTAGCACACAAATACTTTCGGCGCCGCGGCAACTGCGCGTGGACGAACTCGTCGAGTACCTGCCGCGGTTGCAATACGCCGGCGACGGCACGCCGAAGCACCCAAACCAGTGGAATCGTGACTGGTTCACCTTCATGCCATACCAGGCAGCGGCGAACCGTTTTGTGATCCCATATTACGTGATGACAGTGGACTCCTACAAAATCTGGCAGCCAGAGAAGGACCCATTTGATTCGGTGCGCTACGATATGCCGGAGCAGGAGTTCGACGTGACCATCGGCAACCTGACAGGAACGGGTGCCACGGTGAGCGGTTACGACCTGATGACGAACGTCGCAGTGCCGGTGCGGATTGTGCGCACGACGAAAGAGACGCTGACTGTGCGCCTGCGCGCCGTCGATTACCCACGCGTGCTGCTGGTGAGCGAGGTGAAGGTGGGACCACAAATTCTCGTTCCCGCGGTGAAAGCGGAGAAGAACGGCAATGTGACCGTTTCCTGGGCGTTGAACATGCCGGCGCACTCGATGACGGTGAGTTGGGGGCGCGGCTGGCAAAACCGCGGTGCGAATAAGATCGATGTCACACCGAATGGCGAGAAAGCTGTGGTGACCATCCCCACCGGCGGACAGGGGCTCATCGCCGTGCGCCTCACCGCCACCATGAATGGGCTTACCGACGTGTGGCCGCGCTGGGACGAAGACCCGCAGGGGCAGGTAGTGATTCCGGGCACAAAGACGACGCCGGGCGGCGCGTCGACCACGACGAATCCGGGCACGCAACTGCTAACCGGACCAGCCGTGCCGCTGACGTCGCCGTCGGGCATGGAACTTCCGGTCAAGGTGGCGGACGCGCAGGGGCGTTTCGCGCTGGCGCTGCCGAAAGGCGCCGCATTGAGCGGTCCGGCGGATGACCGCGAGGGTAGTCTTGCTGTCGGTGGAAAGAGCGCGACACTGCGTGTGCGCTACCTTACCGACGGCGCAAAGAACGCAAGCGACGCACTACCCTTCTTCGCTACCGGGGATGTGGTGAGCCGCCGGCTGGTGATCGTAAACGGCGCGACCGGTACGCTGGTACGCGTACAGTTCCTCGCCGCCTTACATCCGGGAATGACCAACCTGGCGCAGCAATACTTGCTGCTGCCGACGGGCGCGCATGGCACTGATCTATTGTTGATCAGCGCCGGCGGCGACACGGCGACAATGGACAAACTGGGAACGACGGTTCTGGGCATTTTTGCCTCGCTACATACCACGATAAAGGTGTACAAATGAAGACACAGCTGTTTCTCACGCTGTTGCTGCTGGTGGCAGCAAGCGTCGGCTTCTGCGCCGATCCCATTGAGTTGACGCTGCCGAAAGGCGCGAAGTTCATCAACGGCACCGGACAAATCCCCATTATCGGGGCGGATTTCCCGGCGCCGGGTTTCACCTCACAGGGGTACATCGAGGTGAGCGAGTCGGCGGGGCCGCATGTCTACTTCATTGGTCTGAACGCCTCAGAGGCGACGCTGACCATCCGCAACAGCTACAAGACCGCGTACAACACGCCGCTGGTGCGCATCACCTACGCGACGCGCAACAAGGCGCTGGGGCTAACCTGCAAGATGGAGGAAACCGAAGTGAAGCCGTGGCAGTACTACGTTTCCGATGCGATGCCGCTGACTGTGAAGGGCGGCGATATGCTCTACCTGCGCACCTTCATCCCGCTGAAGGAGAAGACAAACATCGGCTGTGGCATCATCTCCGGCAGCAATCAACGTCCGGACAACCGCTGGCCGTACGGCAACATTACCGGCTCCGAGGACCGCACTCTGGATCAGGAGATGGAGGCCGAATTCAAGCCGACCTCCGACTTGCTCTGTGTTCCGTTCCTGATGGCTGGTGACGGCGTGCGCGCGGACGCACCCTTCGTGGTCGTCATCGGCGACAGCCTCACCTTCCAGTTATCGCGCGACCTGGACAACGGCTGGTTCACCCGCGGTTTCCATGAATTGCCACATGCGAACCTGGCCATCGGCGGCGACGCGCTGAGCAACATGCTGGATGCGGAGGGAAATATTCGCGACCGCACGAATCAGGCACGCTTCGCTGTGCTACGTTATGCCACCGATGTCATTAACTTCTATGGTCACAACGATCTCGGCAACGGCTGTACGCTGGACGCCATGCTGAATCTGGAGAAGAAGCTCTGCGCGCGCCCCGAGATCGCGAAGGCGCGCAAGTGGCGGCTGACGCTGACCCCTTTTATACACAACACAAAGGGGGTGGATATGAACAAACTGACAGAGGCCGACCAGACGCCGGACAAATACTCGCCGGTCATCGTGCAATTCAACAAGGAGATGCGCGCGAACTACAAGCTGTACGGCTACAACGGCGTCATCGACATGGGCGCCGGGGCTGCCACCGGGGTAGATTCCATGTTTTGGAAGTCCGGACTGACGCAGGATGGCACGCACTTCGAACGCGTGGCGGGCTTCAATGCCGTGTGGCCGGAAATACAAAAGGTGCTGCCGATTATCTCGCACGTACCGGTGGCGAAATAACAAGAGGTATTGCCCCAGCAGTGGTAAGGTTGCATTGGCAAGTTCCGTTGTGAGAAACGCTGAATACAACCATTCCTACGCCGGAGTAATAATTGAAAACATGACTGGAGTGTCTCGTGTTGAGAGTCTGTGCGCTATCATCCCGAGTCTCACTTCACCTTCGGTATGTTTTCGGCTGGCGTGACGACCGGTTTTCTTGTTGCATTCGGGTCCGCCACCGTAAATTTTCGCGTCAACGTCCAGTGGCTCACGCATGGGACATTGGGGTCGTCCGGCGGTTTAACGGCCATCACACGCCAGAAATAAACGCCGCCGGGAGCGAGAGCGGGCGCCGTGACACTGGTGGCGGTCAAATCCGTGAGGAGCACGACATCAGTCGTAAAATTATCCACCGGTGAAATTTGCACGACATACCCGGCGGCGCTGGTCACCACGCCCCAGGCTAGACGCACCGGCACGGCGACGTTCACGGCATTCTGCGTGGGGGCAGTGACCGTCGGCGTCGGCAACTGGGAGATAAGGCGACCCATGGTGAACTTCGTCCATGGCGACCACAGGCTGCCCAGTCCATTTTGGGCATCCAGCATTTTTACGGCCATCACGCGCCAATAAAACACCCCCGCGTCCAGCACATCGAGAAATTCACATTCGTTCACGGCAATCCGGTCTTTGCCCCACATCTGATTCCCGATGTCCGGAACCCGGGAAATCTGCAAGGTGTAGCAGGAGGCGCCTTTCACCGGAGCCCAGGCGAATTGCACTTTGCGGATGATATCGAGTTCCCCATTTTTCGGGGAGAGCGGTTCTGGAGTCGGCAGATCCGCCTTCGCCATCGTAAAGGTGGCGGTAGGCGACCAATTGCTCATCAGAAAACTTTTCTCCGCAACGTTCAACACCTGCGCTGTGCGGACACGCCAATAGTAGGTGGTATCCAGGGGAAGATTCAGCGGAGCGTCGAAGTGGGTATCGGCGATGTTGGGGGACATCATCACCGCGGTGGTGAACCCTTTCGATGTCGAGAACTGCACCTGATAATACGCGGCGTCCGGGACAGCCTGCCAGACCAGCGCGAGCGGACGCACGACGCCGGTGGCGCCGTCTGCCGGTTGCTGCAACACCGGCGCCGAGGGCTGGTCGGCGCGTGCGAGCGAAGAGCACAGGCCCGCGCACAGTAACAGCAGTACCGTATATACGGACACAGTAGGATAACGAGTGACACACGCGAGCATCGAGGAACCCTCCTGGCAGTGACGATGCACTCATAATAATCCGGTTGCTCTCGCAATACAAGAGTTATCGCGGTCGCCGGGCGCGCGGGTGGGCATCGACGTACACCTCGCGCAGAAAATCGGCGGAGACATGGGTGTAAATCTGGGTGGTGGTGATGCTGCTGTGTCCCAACATCTCCTGGATGGCGCGCAGGTCGGCGCCGCGTTCCAGCAGGTGGGTCGCGAAGGAGTGGCGCAGGGTATGCGGGGAAATATCCTTCATAATGCCCGCCTTCTTCGCCAGCCGTTTGATGAGGCCCCAGAACGCCGCGCGGGTGAGTGCCGACTGTTTCAGGCCGGGGAAGAGGCACGGCAAACTATCGCCGCGGCTGTCCAGATAATGCTGTACCCAGCCAATGGCGATTTTGCCCAGCGGCACGATGCGCTCTTTATTCCCCTTGCCCACACAGCGCACGAACCCCATGCGCAGGTTGACATCCCCGCGCTGGAGGTTCACCAATTCGCTGACCCGCAACCCAGTCGCGTACAACACCTCCAGCATGGTGCGGTCGCGCAAGCCGCGCAGGGTACTTGCGTCCGGGGCGGCCAGCAGGCGCTCCACTTCCTCCAGGGTTAAGGTGGACGGGAGCTTTTTCACCACGCGCGGCACCTGTACGTTGGCCGAAGGGTCAGCAATGCGCAGGCGTTCCGCCACCAGGTACCGATAGAATTGACGAATAGTGGTGAGCTTGCGGCTGATGGAGGCGGTCGCCGCCTTGCGGTGGTGCAGCGCGGTCAGGTAGCGGATCAGGTCGCTTTCCGTCGCCGTCACCGGGTCGACGCTGCCCGTACTCAGGAAGGCCAGATGCTCCTCCAGGTCGCGGCGATAGGCCGCCAGGCTGTTGGCCGCCAACCCGCGTTCCAGGGCCAGGTAATCCAGGAACTGTTCGACCAGTGGGTGCATCATAAGCGGACTATACCGTACTGGGAAAGTGTTGGCAAGAGCGCGGTTTGCCGAAGCTGTATTCGCTTCGTGAGGAAAGAGGCGCATAGGCGAACACGCGGCTAACAAAAGCGTCTCGTGTGGGGTTGGCAGCGAGGCGCGAAGTGGGTACAATACGGCGACATGCTTCGCACGGTTCTAACATTCTTCCTTGCTTGCCTGCTGTGCGTCCCGGTATGGGCGCAGACCAGTGTAGTCGCCGACACGCCGCTGGTGTCGGCTCAAGCCTCCATTCTACTTGACCGGCAGACCGGTCTGGTACTCTGGGAGCATAATGCCGATCAGCCTTTGCCCATGGCGAGCACCACAAAAATCATGACCGCCATGGTCATTCTGGATCATGGCGGCGACCGTCTGAATGATGTCATCACCGTCAGCCAGCACGCTGCGAGTACCGGCGGCAGCTCGATTCTGGCGGCGGGCGATGCGTTGACCCTGGAAAGCGACCTGAAAGCCGCGCTAATCTGCTCCTCTAACGAGGCGACTGTCGCCGCCGCGGAATTCCTTACCGGTGGGCATCCCGAGCAATTCGTGCAGTGGATGAATGATAAAGCACGCGACCTGGGTCTAACCCGCACGCATTTTGTGAACCCGCATGGCCTGTTTGACCATGCGCAGGGACAGGAGCACTATACCACCGCGCGCGAATTGGCGCTGATTGCCCGCTATGCGCTCACCTATTATCCGGAGATCCGGAAGATCATTCAACTCGGGGTGCGGAAACCGGAAGTCATCAACGTCTTGCCGCGCGGGCATATTGTGTTGTGGGGACGCGACCGCATCCTTGGATTGGCGGTGCCCGGCGTGCCGGGATCGGTGGTCGATGGGGTAAAGACCGGGTATGTGAATCAGTCCGGCAAATGCCTGGTTTCATCCGCATCGCGCAATGGGTGGCAACTTATCGCGGTGGTGCTCAACAGTCCGGAATGTTTCAAGGAAAATTTGGCGCTGCTCAATTTGGGGTTCACGCGGTATCACTGGGTGACGTATGCCGACCCGGGTCACGGCCTGGAAGTGCCCATTCGGTATGGCGCGTGCAAGACGCTGGCGATCGGCGCGCAGCAACCACTCGGTGCGCCGGTGCCGGATGACGCCGTGGCGACCATGGTGCAGGATAGCGTCGTATTTCGCGAAGGAACGGCGCGAGCGCCGGTGGCGCAGAACGGCGTGGTCGGCTCATTGGATTTACTGCGCGATGGTCAGGTTATCGCCTCTGCACCGGCCATCGCCCTCACACCGGTTGCGCTGGTGTGGTGGCGGCGCGGCGGACTGTGGACGGTGCTGTGTATCGGGGTGCTGTTGCTGGTTTCGGGAATGGGGTTACTCTATGGAACGCGTGCAAAAAATGCTCGCCGCCGCCGGCGTCTGCTCGCGCAGGCGCGCTGAAACGTTCATTTTAGAAGGACGCGTGACGGTCAACGGACAGGTCGTGACGCTCCTCGGGACCCAGGTTGACCCCGCGCACGACGTGGTGATGGTGGATGGCGCGCTGGTCTCGCTCACGACCCGCCGCACCTTTTTGCTCAACAAACCGGCCGGCTATATCACCACTTGTGAGGACCCGCACGCCCGCGACACCGTGATGCGCCTGGCGCCGCGGATACCCGGCCTGCACCCCATCGGCCGTCTGGATAAAGACACCACCGGTCTGCTGCTGCTGACCAATGACGGCGATCTGACCTTCGCTCTCACCCACCCGAAGCATCATGTAGAGAAAACTTATCTCGCCCGCGTGACCGGCGTGCCGGTGGAGAACTCCCTGGACGCGTTGCGCCAGGGTGTGGTGTTGGGCGACGGCATGACCTCACCCGCCGATGTGCGGCTGGCCGGCGCCAATGCCGGGGAAGGTCTGGTGGAGATCACGATCCACGAAGGTCGCAAACGCCAGGTGCGGCGCATGCTCTCCCTCGTGGGGCATCCGGTTGTCACGCTGACCCGTCTCCGCGTCGGCCCTCTGGCGCTGGGTGATCTCCCGGAAGGGGTGTGGCGCGAACTCACCGCCGAGGAAATTGGCACGCTGTATCAAGCCGCGGGGGTGGCGCAAGGGGAATAAATGAACCTGGGTAGGCAGTTGAGCCAGGTTGGCTTTCAGGATGTCCTTCAGGGCATGCCCCGATCTAGCATCAAGACTCCGCTACCAACCCTTCCCGGTCCACAATTTCTACCACTCGGCCTTTCACGCGAATGAACCCATCGGCTTGCAGGCCACTGAGGGTGCGCGAGATGACGTCGCGTACGGAACCCAGGCGCGCGGCCAGTTCTTCATTCGTGGAGTGCAGCGGAAAGCGCTCCTGTCCGGCGGATTCCTCCACCAGCCAGCGTGCCACGCGTTGGCGCACGCCGCGCAACGACAGGTCCTCCACCAGATTCACCAGCTTGCGCAGGCGCTGGGCCAGCACGCGCATTACCGCCAGGGTCAGTTCCGGATGCCTGGTTAATAGCGCTTGGAATCCGGCTTTCGGCAGGAAGAGCACCACCGCGTCCTCCAGTGCCGCCGCGCTGGCCGGATAGGGGCCGTCGTCGAATACGGGGAGTTCCGCCACCGAGTCGCCCGGGTGCTGAATGGTCAGAATTTGTTCGCGACCACTTTCGGCAAGTTTGAAGATTTTCACCGTGCCGGACTGGACGAAGAAGAAGCCTTTGCACGGTTCGCCTTCGTGAAAAAGCGTTTCCCCCTTCGCGTAGTGGCGCGATGACGCGATGGCGACCAACGCGTCATAGATCGGCGTGGGCAACCCGGAGAAGAACGGGAACGCCCGAACGAGATCTAATGGGGTTTTCACTCCGGTCGGCATGCCCCCAAGTATACTGCCCACTCCGGCAGGCGTCAAAAAGGATGCAGGACGGCACTGCAGGCGGGCTAAAAGACCAGCGTGTGCCACGTTCCCTCGGCGGGGTCATGCCACCAGACGCGCACAGCCTGCGCCGGGATGTCGCCCGCGACGTGCTGCTCTGCGGTGTTGAAGGCGACCTGCTGCGTCGTCGCGCTCTCATTCAGCACGCCAATATACCACCCACCCGTGTCGCCCTGGCGCGCCAGGAAGCGGTGCGCGAAGGGTAGGGGGCCGGTGTCGGGAACGCCGCGGACATCGGCGACGGGCACGGTCAGTCGTTGTGCGGCGGTCAAGGCAGGAGCGACGGCGTCCCAATACTCGCGCCACTCCGCGCCGCCGGCGTAGGTGATCGCGGAGAGGATGGCTGCTTTCTCCGCGTCCGGCAGGTTTTTGTCGCGACCTTCCTGATAAAAAATACTCTGGCGATCGACAAAAATTTCGTCGCCATACGGTTGCGCGATCACCCCACTGACCAGCGAACGGCGGATGAAACGGCGAAGCGTGGCCAGGAACCCTTGCGAGGTGTCGGCATCGCCGATGATTTGAAAGAGCCGGCCATCGACAAAATCGCCGAACAACACGGGAAAATGCCGCTTATTCACGACGCCGTGCGGGTGCAGCAACCAGGGCAAACTGTAATCGTGCAGGTCGTCCCCGCCTTCTAATAAGGTAAAATCGCTGTAGCGCACCCCCGCCCATTGCGTGGTATTGTTGAGTCCGACGGCAAGGTGCGGATTCAGCCGGCGCTGCCACACCATGCGCTGGCGATTGAGCTCGATCAGGCCCAGGCGCAATGACGGCGCCAGCGCCAGTCGTTCGCTGCGACCGACGCGCGCCGGATTGTAGTTGATTCCCATGAAATCCAGGCGGTCGACGAAGACGGCATCCAGGGCATAATGCCGGGCAAATTCCGCTTCCGCACAGGCATAACGCTCCGCGGCATCGGCATGCCCGGGGTCCGTCACCCAGTTCTTCGGCTCCCAGTCATGGATGCGCCGCCCCCAGGCGTCCAGGAAATAATCATCATCCTGCACAACGCAATGTGATTCCGGTTGGGTGGCATGCGTGCCATAAAAGCCCACGCGACACCCCGCCTGTTTCAAATTTCCAATGAGGGCCTTCAACTTCGCTTCAGAGTAGTGGAACCCTTCATACGTCCGCCATTCCCCATACAGATTGGCGGTAGACGAAATGTGGTCATAGTGATAGTTCAACAGCACCAGGCCGGGGCGGAGCGCTGTGATCTCCGCCATTTGATACGGCACGCGGGAGACGTTCGCGAAGAGGATTGGTCCCTGCGGCGCCCCCAGCGGCGTGAAACCGAGTGGGTTCAAATGGTTGAAGAATCCCTCGGCGCGCGTGGCCGCCAACAACAGTTGCTGTGGCGCGTCGGTTTGCTGCCGCCAGAGGACGAACGACCATTCCGCGTGCCCACCCGGGCGCAGAAAGAGGGTGGTGAAATGGCGCAACCGGTCGGTGCCTATCAGCGTGGCAGCGCCATAATCCGCCTCGCCGGCCAGCCCCCACCACCGCTGCCCATCGTTGCTGGCCGCCACAAACGGCGCACCCGCATGGATCGGGTCCGTCGGACGACCGGGGTCGCTGGTCTCCGCAACGCCGGGGCGCGGTGCATACCCCCCGAACAGTTCTGCCTCCAGGTAATACCACGCACGGGGAAGCGCGGGGTCATCCAGTCGGTAATTGAGTTGGCGGCAGTCGGTGTAAAGTTCCGCCGTCCCATAGAGCTGCGCCTGCGCGTGCAGCGGCAGTTCGATGCCCACCGGCAGGCGGATGATGTGCTGCGGAGACAGCTGCGCGGGGTCGCGCAGATCATGAAGGCGGATGGTGATGGCAAGCCCGGCGCCGAAGGGAGAGGCGACCGGACGGGTGATCACCTCGCCGGCAAAAGACATCGGCGCCGTCGGCAGCAAGTCGCCGGCATAGGGCCACAAATCAAATGCCGTCGGCCAGTAGTGCGGAAAGACCACCTGCGGGGGGCGTCCCGCGGCGTGCAGACCACCATACGGTGCGCGCCAGGTGGCGTGCAGGGAGGACGTGCCGTTGCCCGCCACTGATTCCAACCCCTCCGCCAGCGGACGCCACGCATCGTCGTACCGAAGCAGCCGGAAGGAGGGTGAGCGCAGCGACGAAGGTTCCGGAGTCGCGGCAACGACCCCCAAGGCGTCGCTCCATTGGGTAATGGCCAGTTGGTCGTCCACTGTAATGGTGAGAGGCATCGATATCTCCGTAATCCCTTTTCTCCGGCCCTCACCACCTATTTTTGTCAGTATTCCGGCGCCGGAATGATCTTCTTGATGAGCGAAATCGTCTCTTCGGCCATGTGTGTCAATGACACCTCATGATAGCCCGCCACGCCAGTCAGCAGGGTGTCGTTGAGTGGGGCGATCCACTTAGCCGGGAGTTGGCGGGCGCCCAGCAGCACGCCGAGGACGCTGCCGGTGGTGGCGCCGTTGCAATCGGTGGCAAAGCCGGGCATCACGCTAGCGCCGATGGTGCGTTCGAAGTCGAGTTCACCCCATAGCAGCGCCAACGCGACGATCTCAGCATTCGAGATGGTGTGGCACCAGTCGTAGCCGTTCGCCTCATCCCAGCGCGACTGGACATCGGCCACCACCGCGTCATAGCTCGTACCGGCAGCATGCAGCTCAAGGATGCGGTGGATCCCTTCCGCCAGGCGGCTGTGCGCGGGCACCTGCGCCAACCCGGCGCGGATGACGGCGGCGGCATCGTTGAGGACATACGCCGCGGCAAGCATGGCCGCCACCCACATTTCGCCATAGATGCCGTTTTTGATATGGCTGATGCTGGCATCGCGCCAGGCAAATGCTGCCGCGCGCTCCGGGTTGCCGGGGTTCACATAGCCAAAGAAATCCGCGCGGATCTGTGCCCCGATCCACTCGCGGTAGACATTGCGATAGCGGGCGGAATCAGGTGGCGCGATGGTCGCCACCAAATTGCGATAGGCGATGCGTTCGGCCGTGCAGAGGTGATAAAAGGGAATGTTCGAGAGCCAGAATCCCGCGACATGGTCCGGGGTGAAGTCGGCGCCATATTGCTTCACGATGGCCAATCCGGTCGTGGTATAATTCGTATCGTCATCTTCGACCATGCGGGTAATTCCGCCAGCGAAGATGGAAGGGTCCCACCCGACCCAGCCCATGCGTTCGATCATTTCCGGCGAGGCGTCGAGCGAGAAGTAGTTGTTGAGCGGCCAGCGCCCCTGCGCCTCCAGGTAGGCGCGCATATCATAACTCCGGCGACCTTCCACCGGCTTGCCCAGCAGGCACCCGCTGACTCGTCCTTGCCAGGCGCCCAGCACCTTATCGCGCAGGGTATCCTCGTCCAACAGGTCTGCCGGCAGCGCTGGCATCGCGGGGCGCGCGGCGCGAATCTCCTCCAGGTCCGACGGTTCTATATAGGGATACCCGGCCACCCGGGGCTGCGTCTGCACGGCATCCAACAGCGCATCCGCACGCTGCTGATGTGCATATAGCGCCATATCCGCCGTTTTCAAGTCATCGAACTCACACAGCAGCGCGGTGATATCGAGACCCTCGTCCTGGCACTGGCGTCGTTCGATCTCCAGGTCGTCGTGATTGATCGTCACCCAACATTGATTGACCCACCGGCGAATTGCCATGCGTGATTATCCTTCCAAGGAATTGAGTCTGCAGATAATACCAGTTGTCGGGAATAGCAGTCAAAGCCCTGTGCTCCACCGCGCATACCTGACCGGCACGTCGGTACACCAATCGTCGGCAACACAGGGTGGCGTTAGTGAACAGTATTGATGCTACTCGACGCCTCTCGATAACGGGGATACCCAGAGCATTTATGCGCATCGCGAACATTGTGGGCTATCGATGCCTGCTCAGTCATTCCAGAAACTTTGCGTTGACCCCCCTTGACAGCGCCCCCCTGAACTTGCTATTGTATTTTCAGCATCAGGAAGTCCCGTTTCGGCGGGGCTGGCAACCGGCCTGGAGACGGCAACGGTGCCATGAAGAGGGGTTTCCCTCTTCGATGTGCGAAAGTACTACCTTTCGAAAGATGGTCTCACAACTGTGAACCGCGCACATTTCGTCTCCATCCGGCCACCATGCCACAGGCAGGTGGCTATTTTTGTACCCCTGATGCGTGCCCAATTTCGTGGAAAGGACACGCAACCATGCATTTCGAAACATTGGCGATCCATGCGGGTCAGCAACCCGACCCGGTCTATGGCGCGGTCATGACGCCCATCTACCAGACCTCCACCTTCGCCTTCAAAGGCGTCAATCAGCCTGGCCCCTTCGACTACTCGCGCAGCGGAAATCCCACGCGCAAGGCACTGGAAGACTGTCTGGCCGCGCTCGAAGGCGGCAAGCAGGGCTTCGCGTTTGCCACCGGCATGGCGGCGGAAGCCACGGTGCTCAACCAGTTCAACAACGGTGATCACCTGCTCATCCATGACGATCTGTATGGCGGTACCTACCGGTTGCTGAGTTCTGTCGTGGCGTCGAAAGGCGTAGCGGTTGAATTCATCAACTTGCGGGACATTGCGGCACTGCGCGCCGCGCTTCGCCCCACGACGCGCGCGCTCTGGTTGGAAACGCCCACGAACCCGCTGATGAATCTGCTCGATTTGTCGGCGATTGCAGAGGTGGCGCGGGCACATGGGGTGATGACAATCTGCGACAATACCTTCCTGTCGCCGTATTTCCAACGACCGTTGGATCTCGGTATTGATATTGTCGTCCATTCCACGACGAAATATATCAATGGGCATTCCGATGTGGTGGGCGGCGCGGCCATCACGCGGGACCCCGCGCTGGCGGAACGCATCGGCTTCCTGCAGAATGCCATGGGCACCTGCGCGGGGCCCCAGGATTGTTTCCTGGTGTTGCGCGGGGTGAAAACATTGGCGTTGCGCATGGAGGCACACAACCGCAACGCATTGCAGTTGGCGCACTGGTTGCAGGCACATCCGTCCATTACCGCGGTGTTGCATCCGGGGTTGCCAAGCCATCCGCAATACGCGCTGTCGCAACGGCAGATGACTGGCTTTGGCGGTACCTTTTCCTTTCGCCTGCGCGGCGGTCAGGAGGAGGTCTTCCGGTTTCTCTCCCGTTTACGCCTCTTTACCCTGGCGGAATCCCTGGGCGGCGTGGAATCGCTCATCGAACATCCCTGGACGATGACCCATGTCTCCATGCCCGAAGAGGTGCGTCGTGCGGTCGGCATCACCGAGGACTTGGTGCGCGTCTCAGTGGGCATCGAGCATATCGACGATTTGATCGCCGACGTGGCCCAGGCGTTGTCTACCGATAGGCCAGCTCCGCCGATAAGTCCAGGTACCGTTTGATCCCTTCCGGGGTCACATTCCACGGAATATGGTTGCCGATGCACATAAGGTATCCATCGGTCAGGCGCGCGGTGTCCACCATGCGTTCCACCATGGCACGGATTTCGTCGGGGTCGTTGCGGGTGAGGATGCGATTGTCGCCTTCACCCGCCAGAAAGACATTGTGATGGCGTCGGGCGATGGCTTTATAATCGGTGAATGGTTCAGAGATAATACCGCGCGCGCCGCAGGCGAGTACGTCGTCGGCATACTGATCCATGCAGCCGTCGGCCATGAAGATAACTTCCTTTCCCGCGGCTTTGAGGATGCTCCAGAACTCTTCATAGCGCGGAAAGACATGTTCGTGCATCCAGGCCGGCGAACAGACCGGTCCGCGCGCGGTGACAATGTCGTCGTGACAGACGACGAAATTCACCGGCAGACGGGCGAAGGCGCGAAATACCCGGCGATTGATCTCCGCGAATTCATCCATCACCGCCCCGAAGCGCTCGTCGAGACAGGTTTCCAGGAACAGGTCCCAGCCGAAGGTTAACAGCGGCCACATGAACATGGTGTTATAGAAAAAGACTGAGGCGCCGGACCCCTCCTGCGCTTGATCTCCCCATTCAGCCGGGAAAGTATTCCGATAACTCTGGTAGAGAAGCTCTTCGCTGGAGTAATCGCGCGACTCAACGACCGGTATATTGGTAAAGTCGCCTTGCGCCAGTGGTGAGAACGCAAAGACGTCGTCGGCCGTACGAAACTGTGTGCCCCAATCCCAATGCCCGGTCACGCTGTCCCCCCAGCGGACATGCCGGCGGCCTTGCGCATCCACTTCGCTGCTCTGGCCGTCCAGGTCCAGTGCCGGGCGCGGTATCGGCGTATCTTCCTCCGGGATCCCCAGGTGTAATTGCGGATACCGTTCCGCGAGCTTCTCCCGGCACAAACGGGGATGGTCATAATAGTCAATGCCGGTCAGGTAGGTCTCTGCATCCGGGCACGACCAGTGTTCCCAATGCTCGATCCGCGACCCGCCCAGCCCCATAAAGGCACGATATCCATAATCCATGCGAACAACCTTTTACCGCCGCAGCGGGTTCATCTCCGACGTACGGTGTTCCGTACATTGCGCGGCGCCGTGACAGTCGCAACCGGCACACGCTTTGACGATACTGGGATCGTGGCTGGGTTCCAGGCATTCGCCGGGTTTGACGATTTGGAAGCGTTCGTCATCCCACGTCCCATCGAGAAAATCATACATCAATTGTGGGTCGCCCTGGATCTCGTCATACTGCCATTCCAGAAACTCGGCACAGGCGCGCGTATAGGCGCGGTCATGTTCGGCAGTCGGCAGGTTCCAATTGATGTAGGTTGCCCAATTGTACTCCTTGTACCAGTTTTGCTCCATCTCCATCAGGTATGCGGCGTTGTCCTCGCCATAGGTTTCCACATAATGTCGAAAAGTATATTCCCAGCGCTCGCGCCCCGGTTGCAACGTGCGTTCAATCCACCCCGAACTGTACCAGTATATCCCGCGATGCGTGTCGAAATAGTCGCGGTAGAGTTCCTTGGAACCCAGGAGCAAGGTGACGCAATCATGACCTCGCGGGATCACCAGCGGCGTACGGTGCGCGGTGAGCCCCACCACGCCGTTGCTGCACAGCGCATACCCGAGCAGTAAGGCATCATATTTCGGCGGCGGCAGAATGTCGTTCTTCTCGTAGGGTACATAGGCCGGTCCACCGGAGTCCAGTCGATCAATTTCCAACTGCACACGCGCGCGTAGATCCGCCGGGTCATTATGCAACCCCTGCGGAAGCATGACCGGATCGATAATGGCCGACGACCGGGCGGCGGCGAGGCAAAATTCCCGAAATAGAACTTCACACCCTAAAAACGCGTAACGCACGATGACCTCCCTGAACGACCTTCGTATCCTTCGCCGCCCTGTCCACTCTTCCTGCCGCAGCCGATGCGTCGTCAGCGCTTTATTCGCGAAGCGAATAAAGCGCTGGCTAACCGAAGTATTATTCATCTGTCATGAATAAAGCGGGTAAGCAGGAACAACGCAGAGCCAACGCGCGTCTTTCGTATCTTCTGGTATACTGATAATAATCTGGATAAAGGAGGAGCTACAGTGAAGGCGCAAACCTACCGATATATTATTGTCGGCGCCGGGTTGGCGGGAGCCTCCGCGGTGGACGGCATACGCACCCAGGATCGCGAGGGCACGATTCTGCTCATCGGCGATGAACCCCATCCTCCCTACAACCGTCCACCGCTCTCCAAGAAACTGTGGTTTGGGAAAACGACGGTCGAGAAGATTTTTCTACATCCCCCGGCCTATTATACGGAACAGCACGTCGAGTTGATTACCGGTGTCGCGATTATCGGCATCGATGCCGCGGCGCACACCGTCACCGATGCCCGCGGGCTAACGTACGGGTATGAGAAGCTGCTGCTGGCCACCGGGGGTACACCGCGACGTTTGGCGATTCCCGGCGGCGACCTGGACGGCATCAGTTACTACCGCTCTTTGCGCGATTTTGAAACGCTGCACCCACAGGCGACGGAAGGGAAATCCGCGCTGATTATCGGTGGTGGGTTCATCGGGACGGAAATCGCCGCTGCGCTGCGGATCAATAAGCTCGCGGTCACCATGCTCTACCCGGATGAGACGCTGGTGTCGCGCGTCTTCCCCGCTGACCTGGGGCACGCGCTGCAGGAGGTGTACCGGGCCAAAGGAGTACGCCTTATCACGGGAGATACCGCGGTAGCGATAACACGCCGTGGTGATCAATACGTGACACAGACGCGCAACGGGGCGGAACTAACCTCCGATCTACTCATCGTCGGCATCGGCATCGCGCCTGCATTGGAGTTGGCGCGCCTGGCGGGCGTAGAAACAGGAAACGGCATCGAGGTCAACGCATTTCTGCAAACCGCGGATCACGACATTTACGCCGCGGGTGATGTCGCACATTTCCCCTACCAGGCACTGGGGCAACGCCTGCGCATTGAGCATTGGGACAATGCGCTGAACCAAGGCGCCGCGGCCGGGCGGAATATGGCCGTCGCCGCCGACCCCTATACTTACATGCCCTATTTCTTCTCTGACCTGTTTGAATTCGGCTATGAAGCGGTTGGGGATGTTAGCACGAAATTACTGACGATCGCCGATTGGCAGACACCGTATGACACCGGCGTGATCTACTACATGCAGGACAACCGGGTGCGCGGGGTGATGATGTGCAATCTGTGGGATAAAGTCGACGCCGCCCGCGCCCTGATCCGCGCGAATGAACCGGTCAACCCGGATGACCTGCGAGGACGATTGAGTTAGCAACCGTGTCCTGCTCGGTGCTGCGCAAAACCGGAGATGGGACATGACCGCTAACCCGCACTATTCATAACATTTCGAATAATGCCTCAGACAACCCGGCAGTCAATTCGTTCATGAATAATCCGGGCTAATTGAAGTATTATGTGCTGCGTGAAGATAGCGGGAGAGGCGAAGGAGGATTACCGATGGAACTTGCGGGAGAGAAATGCGTACCAATCAGTGGGTCGACGCAACCGTTAACCCGGGATGAGGTGGCGCTGCTGGCGTCCGACGCGTCAGGCTGGACGATCGGCGAATTGGCGATTGAACGCGTCATCACCTTTAAAAATTTTCGTGCCGCCATGGATTTCGTCAATCACATCGCGGAAATTGCGGAAATGCAGAACCACCACCCGGACATCGCGATCAACTACAATAAAGTCACGCTAGCGCTCTCGACACATAAAATCGGCGGGCTCTCGCGCAACGATTTCATTCTGGCGGCGATGATCAATAAAGTGGTGGGCTAACGGCGTAGCGGTGTAAGGATGGTTTGAATGCGGCAATCGTTACAAGGAAAGACGGCCCTGGTCACCGGGGGCGCCCAGCGGCTGGGGAAGGCGACGGTGCGGGCATTGGCGAAAGAAGGCATGCGGGTTGTGGTCCATTTTCACCATTCGGACATGGCGGCACAGGAGCTGGTGCAGGAGTTGACCGCCACGGGCGCTGAGGCCTGGGCCCTCGCGGCGAATCTGGCACAGCCGGAGGAAGGAGCCGCGCTCATCGCCCAGGCACTGGAACTGACCGGAGCATTGGATTTGCTGGTGAATAACGCGTCTACCTTTCCCGCGGATCGCCTGGCCGACGTGACGTGGGACGCATTGACCGCGAGCATGGCGGTCAATGCCTGGGCGCCGTTCGAACTCGGACGCGAATTCGCCCGATTAATTGGACGGGGGGGCATTATCAATCTGCTGGACGCCCGGCTGTCCGGTTATGATTGGACGCATGTCAGTTATATGCTGGCGAAGCAACTGTTGGCCCTGATCACACGCCTGCAAGCCGTGGAATATGCACCGCATATCACGGTGAATGCCGTGGCGCCGGGGTTGATTCTGCCCCCGGAAGGTCAGGATGAAAGTTATTTGACGCGCTTGGCGGCAACTGTGCCCTTGCGACGCCATGGGGAAGCGGTGGATATTGCCGACGCCGTGGTGTATCTGGCACAAAGCACATTCCTCACCGGAAATGTGCTCTATGTGGATGGCGGGCGACACCTGCTGGAGTATAGTGGTGGACAAAGTAATCATTAGCGACTTGCTGGTCCGGTGCGTCATCGGGATCACCCCGGAAGAACGGCGCGAAAAACAGGATGTGCTCATCAGCATCACGCTGGGGGTAGACCTGCGCGCGGCCGGGCGCAGCGACCGGTTGGAGGATTGCGTCGATTACCGCAGCATAAAAAAACGCGTGCTGGCGGAAGCGGAAGCCTCGCAGTTTTTTCTGGTGGAAGCGCTGGCGGAGCATATTGCGGATCTCTGCTTGACCGCGCAGCAGGTCGAGCAGGTGACGGTGCAGGTGATGAAACCATCCGCGTTGCGCTTCGCGCGCAGCGTTGGGGTGGTAATCACCCGTGATCGGATGCCGTAGGATGTCGCGCGTGTTTCTGAGCGTGGGATCGAATATCGCGCCCGCGGAGCATCTTCGCGACGGCGTGTCCGATCTGGGGCACATGATCTGCATACGGGCCGTCTCCACAGTGGTGCAGACCGTGCCGATTGGCCCGCGCGCACAACCCGTGTATTATAATGCGGTGCTCGAGGTGAGCACGGAACTCCCGCCGCGCACGTTGAAATACGAGATATTGCGACCACTTGAAGAGCGGCAGGGACGCACGCGGTGCGCGGATAAATACGCCCCGCGCCCACTCGATCTGGATATCCTGCTGTATGGTGATCTGGTCTGTGCGGATGATGATCTGGTGTTGCCCGACCCGGAGATCTCCGCACGCGCGTTTCTGGCACATCTGTTGTGTGAGTTAGCCCCTGAGCTGGTATTGCCTGGGACCGACCGGACGATTTCCTCCATCGCCCGGACCCTGCCGGCCACGGGTATGACGCCGTTAGTGCACTATACGCGCGAGTTGCGGATTTTGATTGCCGGGTTGAGTGCGTAGGCTACACCCAAGCATTGTACGCTTTTCAGATAGAACAGGATTAGCCCGCTGTATGCGCGAGTGCATACAGCTCCGGTTAACGGGTTAGGAGCTTGGAAATGGATCATCAAAAAGTCGAACGGTTGGTACGTGAGTTGTTGGTCGAGCTTGGGGAGGATCCGGAACGCGAGGGGTTGGCGCGTACTCCGCGCCGCGTGGCCGCTTCGCTGGAATTCCTCTCCTCCGGCTACCGGGTGAATGCCGATCAACTCGTCAATGGGGCGATCTTCACGCAGGAAGTCAACAATATGATTATCGTGCGTGATATCGAAGTCTATAGCATGTGCGAACATCACATGCTGCCGTTTTTTGGCCACTGCCATATCGGCTACATTCCACGGGGAAAAATCTTCGGGTTGAGCAAGCTGGCACGCTTGGTGGATATGTTCTCCCGCCGGTTGCAAATCCAGGAGCGGCTGACGGAAGAGATCGCGCATGCCATTATGGACGGCATCGATGCCGAAGGCGTGGGGGTCATCGTGGAGGCCAAGCACCTGTGCATGATGATGCGTGGGGTACAGAAGCAGAATGCGCAAATGGTCACCTCCTCGGTGCTGGGCACCTTCCGCTCCAAGCAAGCGACCCGTACTGAATTCCTGACGCTGATTAACGAACCGCGTCCGCGGTAGCGCAGGAAGCCCCCGCGCGGCCGGCGAATTGATGGGACATCCCCGCATGTCGTGTCCGGTGCACCGCAGAAATGCCGCGGTTTGCCGCCGGACAGGTTTATAAAGGAGGAGTTATGAGAACAACGTTCAGTGGTCATCTCATCGCCGATGGCTTGAAATTTGGGATCGTGGTCAGCCGTTTTAATGAGCTGATTACCACCCGGTTACTCGCCGGCGCCGAGGACGCGTTGACCCGTCATGGTTGCCACCTCGAGACGCAAGTCGATGTGGCGTTTGTGCCCGGTACCTTTGAAATGCCGTTAATCACGCGAAAGATGGCGGAGTCCGGTAAGTACGATGCCATTATTTGCCTAGGCGCGGTGATCCGCGGGTCCACCCCGCATTTCGATTACGTGGCCGGCGAAGTCTCAAAAGGGATTGCCGCCACGGCGTTGGAAACCGGGAAGCCGTGCATTTTCGGCGTATTAACGACCGACACGATCGAACAAGCGATCGAACGGGCGGGTACCAAAAGCGGCAACAAAGGTTGGGACGCGGCGGTGGCGGCGATCGAGATGGCAAATCTGATTCGTATTATTGGGGGATAAGCCGCTATGCAAGCAGACGATTTAGGACGCCCGATTCCTGGTCGACGTGGACCGTCTATGGGGACCGTCGTGTTTGTGGCGATCGTCTTTGGCGTACTGGCCGGGTTCGGCGGTACGCTCCTCGCCTTCTGGGCGAGTCAACGTGGACTCATCACGCTGGGGGGAGAGCAGACCCCGTCGATGGCGAGCACTGGAGACACCGGGAGCCACCTTACCCTGCCGTTGCACGCCGGAGGGGGCAGTCTGCCCGGCTTCGCCAATGTCGCTGACGCGATCAACGAGTCGGTGGTCAATATTAACACGCGGACGGAACAAACAAACCCCTACTCCTTCTTCTTTGGCGGAGGGTCGGAGGTGGTGAGTGGTCTGGGCACCGGCGTCGTAGTCTCCGCGGACGGCTACATCATCACTAATTTTCACGTGGCCGGCGAGGCGGATAAGATCACCGTCACTATCATGCACAAGGATGGCAAGCGCGAATATCCCGCGACCTTGATCGGCGGTGATAAGCAGGAAGATGTAGCGCTGATTAAAATCAAGGCAAAAGGGCTGAAACCGGTCGCTTTTGGCGATTCAAACGCTTTGCGCCCTGGCGAGTGGGTGATGGCAATGGGCAACCCCTTTGGATTTGAGCACACCGTCTCCGTGGGGGTGGTCAGCGCGCTGAACCGGCAGTTGCCGGTAGACGACGCGGTGACGCTGAAAGGCATGATTCAGACCGATGCGTCGATTAACCCGGGCAACAGTGGTGGGCCGTTGATCAATACGCGCGGCGAGGTCGTCGGCATCAACACCGCAGTCTTCGTGGGACGCGGAAACGGACAACCGCAAGCCAGCGGCATTGGCTTTTCTATTCCCAGCAATCGCGTCGTACGCCTGATGAAAGAGTTGCGCCAGAACAAACGCGTGCAGCATCCGTATGTTGGCATCCGGTACGAGTTAGTCACTGACGATATGCGGAAATCGGCTCACATTCCCACGACAAATGGGGGCGTTGTGGTGCGCGGCGTGTACCCGGGCGGTCCGGCGGCGAAAGTAGGGATTCAGAAGGACGACATATTGACCACCATCGACGGCAAACCGCTGACTGATCAGAACGTGCTGGGTGACATTGTCAGTCAGAAAACCGTCGGCGCCCGTTTGAATATCGAACTCATGCGTTGGCAGTCTGATCGTAACGCTTGGGAGAAACGGGCTGTGACGCTCACGGTGGAAGATATGCCCAAAGAGTTCCAAAAGACGATGTCGCAAGGGAGTCAACAACCGCAGGGCGAGCAACAGCAACCTCAGCAACAACAGCCGCAAGGCGGGTTCCCCTTCCCGTTCCCCTTCTGAGCACGGGAGAATATCGTCCGGAAACGGCCAGACACCGACGCGCGGGGCACACGGAGAGAAATCCGTGTGCCCCGCGCGTCGGTGTCTGGCCGCATGCTGCGACTACATTAGATCGACCGTCAACTTGGTGAAACCGCGCGTTTTTTCTGTCCAGTCGTCGGTGCGAAAGGAGACCGCGGGCAGTGGCACGCCGTTATACAGGTTGCTGCCGAGTGGGTTGTTGGCCCAGGCGTAGCGCACGGCAACCGGGTTGGCCACCTGGTCGCTCGACACCACCACGGTATCTTTGTCGAGGCGCGCGGTCGCGTAGACGAATTTGTGGTCGGCGCCGGCGATGGTGAAGCCGCGCAACGGTTCGTTATTTTTAGTGTGCAGGCCACCGTCAGTGCAGGTGAAGGTGATGCGGATGGCGCTATTTTCGACTTTCATCCCTTTATACATCGGGCCGGAGTAGGGAATCTTCTCGCCATACACCTTCGCGCGTGCCACCAGTCCCAGGCGAAAACCGGCATCCTGCTTATTCCGCGGGTGGACGTCTTTCCAGTCGTCGGTGATATCCATGGTGAGCGCCATGCCGGTGTTGGGCAAGGCCAATGCCATCGTCTGCGCTTCGCGCAATTCCGCCCATTCGCTGTCCACCGGCACGGGGTCGGCCGGTAACACACTGGACACTTGCATGTAGAGGAAGGGGATGTCGCCTTCGCCCCATGCCTGGCGCCACCCGCGGATAAGCGCCTGGAACTCCTTGCGATACTGGTAGGCGCGCACTTCGTTTGTTTCCCCCTGGTACCAGATGATGCCGCGGATGGTGTAGGGGGTCAGCGGAGCGACCCCGCCGTTCCATAAACCGCAGGCGCGGTGCATGAAGTTCGGGTCTTTGGGTTTGGCCGGTTCCGCGGGCAGGGGCTGGCCGGCCGTCTTCGCCGCGTCGCACGCCTTCTGCCATTCCGTGAATCGCGTGGGGTAGGTGTCAGCGTCGCGCGTGATTTCATCCCAGCGATCGACGATGATTTTCAGATCGGGATCCGCGGTGAGCGCCTCGCGGGGCATCCATGCTTCACCCGGCGTCCACCCACACGAGATGTGCAACAACCCTACCGGCGTTTTGCGCGCTTTGATGATTTCACGTCCGAAGAAGTAGCCCAGCGCCGTGAATTTACCCGCCGTTTGCGGGGTGCAGACTACCCAGTGCCCGCCGACCGATTCCTGCGGCGTGCGTGCAACCTGCCGATTGGCGGTGAAGATGCGCAGGGTGGGGTAGTTCGCGGCCGCCACCTCCTGCTCCGCGTTGTTGGCGCGATCCAGCGTGAACTCCATGTTGGATTGCCCGCTGGCGCACCAGACCTCGCCCACCAGCACATCGTGCACCGTCAGCGTGTTCTTTGCCCCACTCACCACCAGGGTGTAAGGACCGCCAGCTTTTATGGGCTTCAGGCGCAGCGACCATTTGCCCTGGACATCGGCGGTGGTCTGTACCGTTTGATTGGCAAGGCAGACCGTGACCGGTTCACCAGGCGCTGCCGTGCCCCAGAGCTGGGCGTGCTGCGCCTGTTGCAACACCATGCTGTCGCTGATCACCGGCGGCAAGGCGACATCAGCGTGTGCCCCGATCCAGCACAATGCCGCAACGATAGCAGTTACGAGAACATGAAAAAAGCGCATAGCAATCCTCCTGTTGGTAGTGTAGCAAATCCATCCCTATCCGGCGAGGGATTTGCGTAAATACTGCAAGCGATTACAGCATATAGCGGCAACAATGCATAGAACCTGGAAGGTGCGTGTAGCGCGACGGCCAATCACGTGAAGTGACGCATGCGTGTTGGTCGGGACTCAGACTTTGAGCAACAAGGCCGCTGCGAGTGTCAGCCCGACAAGTGCCAGACCAATCACCGCGCTCCATATCCCCCAGGCGCGTTGCACGGCGACAAATTGTTCCACGCTTTGCCACTGTCGTGATTTCCACGCCCAGGCATTGCCATGCCGTGCGACCACCAGCGTGTAGAGCAATATTGGGAGATTGACAATTCTTCCCGCGTCTTTTGCCACCGCATCAAGAATGATCGAGAGAATGCACGCGCCGATCGAGATGAAGACGAGGTGCCACAGGCGCATCGCCCCAGCCCAGAAGGGCAGCAGAAAAAAGGCTCCCCAGTTCCAGCGCCGCGCCAGCAAGGCCGGCAGTTCTCCTTGATAGGCGCCTCCCGCTACCGGGGGCGGCGTCGGTGGAACCCCGAGCGTCTGTCCGGTAGGCAGCGGCGTGTATAATGCCAACGGTGTGGGCGACGGCGTGTTGGGAGGACTAGCGTCCATCGTTGCGTCCGGCACTGCAACTGGCTGCTCGGATTGGCTCTCAGTCATAGACGACATTCCTCTGGGTGTGCGATGGTGGACGTAGGGACAGTTTCGATACTAGAACCAGTCCCAAATACGTGGACGATGCGACCGCCTCTATTATAGCAATTTTCCAGGTGATTCAGAAACTCGTGCCGGATGATGGACCCATTGAAGTCGGTGTATGACTGAGTGTTTCTTCCGACGCGACACCGTGGCGTTCTGGCACTGAAAAGTACGGCAGTCCGCTCACAATCCCGGCAATACTGGACTCCCGCGCGCAGAGTGGGTATCATACGCAGGATGGGCGATTTCCGCTATGTCTTGGTGGTGCTGATCACCCTTGTGTGCAGTGTGCTCTTCAACCGGGCGATCCGCAAAGGATTCTCGCGGTTTGCTTCGCAAGAGCGCAAGGCCGGGAAAGAACTCATCTACCGGTATTTTCCCCGGAAGAAAAAACCCCTGGGCGGCGGGGTGGCGCTCTTTCTGGCGCTCTGCGTTGGCCTGGTCACCGCACAAACGCTGAGCTGGTTGGGGGGCTGGCCAATCCTGCACCTGAGCACCGCGTGGTTGTGGTTGGCCTGCGGGTTGGCCTTCGCGGGCATCGGGTTGATCGACGATTGGCGTAAAGTGACTGCCGCGCAAGGGCTGACCGAGTGGGCCAAGTTGCTGCTGCAGGTCGTTGCGGCATTGTTCTTCACCGTGGCCATTCTCATCGTGCGCGATGGGAATACCGCGGTCTATATCCCCTTCTTTGGCAGTTTTATCTTCGGCAAATTTTTCCTGCCTTTCGGCATGCTGATCATCGTGGGGTTCACCAATGCCGTCAACCTCACGGACGGCATGGACGGTCTGGCCGGCGCCAGTCTGACGGTGTCCTATGCCGGCTATTTGGCCTTGGCACTGCTGTTGCAACATGACGGCATCCCTCCCCTCATTCCGTTGTTGGCCCTTGCCGGCCTGCTCGGGTTCCTCTATTACAATCGTCCGCCGGCGAAGATCATTATGGGCGACACCGGCGCGCTGGGCCTGGGGGCGGCGCTGGGCGCGCTGGCCTTACTTACCGGCACGGAGTGGTTGCTGGTGCTCATCGGAGCGCCGTTTGTCATCAATACCCTGTCCGTACTGGTGCAGGTCGCGGTCATCAAGTTCTTCCGCGGTCCGATTCGCCTGTTGCGCCACCAAACCACGGAGATCTTCCGTCCCTTCCTGTGTACCCCGCTGCATCACCATTTCCAGTGGCTCGCCTGGGGCCCATGGCCTATCCTGGCGCTCTATACCGGCGTGGGCGCGCTGTCCGTGCTTCTCGCGCTGCTGGCGTGGGCGCTGGTGCCGCAACATACGCCGGGCATCCAGGCCTGCGAATGGTTTTGGACCATCGGCGTGCTCTTACAGGTGGGCGTGCTGCTCTTCGCCGCGTTGCAGAAGGCCATTCGCGCCAACTACTTCCTGGGGTTAGGGGTGCCCGATGGCGGGGAAGAGCGCATGCTGACCCTGTATAAAGGGTTGCCGATGGTCGTGCTGGGCATGCGCGCTTACACGCTGGAGGAAGTGACGGAACTCAGCGAAGACATGGTCACCGCCATTGCCGCGGAGAGTATTTTATGGCGCAACATCTCGGAAATCGAGGCTCGCGCCACTATGGGCAAAATCTACGCCGAATATAAACTCTTCGACAAGGCGGCGGCGGAGTGGGAAGAAATTCCGTTGCGCAACCTGCTCATCCGCGAGAGTCTGGTCGTGCAACTGGGGAAGATCTATTTCGGACGCGACGAGTTGCTGCGCGCCATCAAGTTGTGGGAGCAACTCCCCGCGTCGCGCCTCGCGCGCAATGCCGGGTTGCCGGAAACGATCCAAAGCGCCAAGGTGCGCATCGGGCACCTGGCGGGCCGCCTGTACCATCAGGCGCGCGAACACGTCGCGGACCTGGAACGCCGCGTGCGCAAGCAACCCCTCCCCTCCGGTCATCGCGAACCCGCGGAACTGGTGACGGAACTGGAGAGCGCTTTGCGCTATACCCAGGATCTCCGCGACTTGCTCGCCTATGAACAACAACGCTCGGAAGGCGCCGGGGAAGGGGGCGACGCGGACAGCGACCAGCAGCAACTCTATCGCCGCATGGACCAATTGCTCACCCAGCGCCGCGAAGATCTCGTGGCGGCGCTCAGTTGGGTACAGGAATTGATCACCTCGCCCACCACACCGCCGGAATTATCGCCGTTGCAGCAGTTGGCCAATACCCTGGGCATGACCGCGGCGGAGATCGGGCGCGCGCTGGACGTCAACGGTCCGTTGCCGGTTCGCGAATTCGCGCGTCTGGAAAAAGCCTCGCGGAATATGCTCTACCGCATCTCGCTGGATACTAAAGAGCATCATTTGCCGGAGTGCATTATCGCCAAATGTTATGAGGAGACGCAAGTTTCGTTCTTCTCGGCCTGCTACCGTCGCGAGCGCGGCGTGCTGCGTATCCTGCAGGAAGCAGGCGCGCCGGCGCCGCGTCTGTATGGCGGGCACCTGGGATCGCGCACGGCCGTGCTCTTCCAGGAAGACCTGGGCACGCAGGATTTGGCGACCGCCCTTATCACCCTGGGCGCGGAGGATCGGTCCGGCAAAATCGCGCTGTTGCGTCGCGCGATCAGCGCCCTGGTCCACCTCCATACGCGCGCGCTGCCCGTGCTGCCGCAATTGGAACGCGAAATCGCGAAAATCGTCAAGGAAGTGCTCACGCCGGAATATTTCCTCAACACCACCGCGATCGCCCTGGATCGCATTCTGGCCTTGAACCGTCGCCGTCTGAGTCACGCGGAGCACGGACGATTGGAAAACGCCCTGCGCCCCATCTCCGCAGCATTGCTCGCTGCGCCAAAGACCTTCATTCACTTCGAGTTCACCCCGGGCAACTTGTTGTTGGTGGACGGTAATGTGGTGGCGGTCGATTTTGAACAGGCCACCATGGGACCGGCGGCCTTCGACATGGCGGCACTCTGTTATGCGCCGGAAGTGGACCTGACCGATACGGAAATTCGCGGCTTGCTGGATTATTATCACGAACTGCTGCCGGCGGATACCGCCGCCCTGGTGGTGCAACCGGAGATCATGGAAGCGGCCGCTATTGTCAAGCTCATCTTCTACGCCGGCGCCGCCGCCAACTTCTATCGCAAATATGAGGAAGGCCGTCGCTTGCTCGCCATGGACTGGTACCTGCATTCCGCGGACCGCCTGTTGAGTTCCCACAGCGCCTATCGCGACCTGGCTGACTTGCTGCGCAACCTTACCGGCCCGATTATCCCGCCCAAAGTGGTACAGGGAACATTGAAATTCTAAGCGGACTATGCCAGGCACGCAGACGATTTTTTTTGAATGGTGGTACAATCCCCCGATGCATCCCTATTTCGGTCGTACAGAGCTGCTGGTCGGAACTGACGGGTTGCGGCGCTTGCAAGCGGCGCGGGTCGCGGTCTTCGGTTTGGGCGGGGTGGGGTCCTTTGCCGTGGAAGCGTTGGCGCGCAGCGGCGTGGGGTACCTGCGGTTGGTCGATTTCGACCGCGTGGGCCCAAGCAACTTCAACCGGCAACTCTATGCATTGCGCTCCACCGAGGGGCAGACCAAGGTGGAGGTGGCCGCGGCGCGGGTGCGAGATATCAACCCGGACGCGGTCGTGGATGAACGTATCGCCTTCTTTCATCTGGACACCGTCGATGCGTTGTTGGCCCCACCGCTGGACTTTGTTATCGACGCCATCGATAGCCTGGGACCGAAATGCGAGTTGTTGGCGCAGTGCGTGGCGCGCCACCTTCCGGTGATCTCGGCGATGGGCGCCGCGGCGCGGACCGACCCTACCGCCCTGCGCGTGGGCACAGTGTGGGACACGGCGGGATGTCCGCTAGCGCGCAAGGTGCGCCACGCGTTGCGCGCGCGCGGCATTACCGCGCCGGTGCCGGTCGTTTTTTCCACTGAACCCCCGCGCGACACCTTCGACCCAGTAGCATTGGGCGAACACGCCGAAGAATACTTCCAGCGCGGCCGTCGCCGCCGCGTACTGCCCAGCATGGGCATGCTGCCCGGTATGGTCGGTCTGCTCGCCGCAAATTACGTGGTGCAGACCATCTGCACGGGGCAGGACGCGACGGAGTGAGGCTCTTCGGGCATGCCCTGAAGGACATGCCTACCCGATCACGCCGGGTGAACCCGTCTCACGGCGAGTAGCGAGAGCGTTTCAGCGTACTTGATCGGGTAGCCGCCCCCCTTCAGGGGGTGGTCGACCAATGCCGATTATTTTTTTATTGTTTCAATGTAATGAAAACCCGGTCAGGGGTGACTTACCTACTAAGAATGCCCAATCGCGGAGGTCAAAATGATGGATGACATCGCGCTGATTGAGGCCACGTTGTCGGGGAACGTGGACGCTTTCGGGGGGCTGGTACAACAGTACCAGCATCTCCTGGTGGCCTCTGCCCGTCACCTGACCCGGAGTATGGATGATGCGGAGGATCTGGCGCAGGATGCACTTGTCGATGCGTACCGAAATCTCCGCCATCTGAAGGATCACACAAAATTCCGGGCCTGGTTATTCGGAATTCTCCGTCACAAATGCCTCACCTATCTGGACAAACGCCGCCCGCCCAATGTCTCACTGGACGATTACGCCGACAGCCTGCCCGCTCCCCCGCATAATGACGGCGCGGAACTGGCGGAACTGCTCGACGGCCTGCCGCTGCCGCAACGCGAAATTCTCGCCGCGCGCTATGTGCAGGAACTCAGTTATGAAGAGATCGCCGAGACGCTGGGCACCAATGTCAATGCGGTGCGCGTTCGCTGTTGCCGGGCGCGCGAACGGTTGCGCGAGCTCTTTCAAGCCCGGCGCCTGGAAGGAGGGGTGACATGCTGACACCGTGCAACGAATGGCGTGAACGACTCGCCGCCTTCCTGGATGGCGAAGGGTCCACGACCGACACCACACAAATCGTCGATCATCTGGCGCAATGCCCAACGTGTCGCGCCTATGCCGAGTTGGCGCGCTGCGACGCTCAGGATGTCGCCGCGGCCCTGTGCGCACCCCAGGCTGGGCCGGGCTTTGCCGCCCGCGTGATGGCGCAGATCGCCGTAACACCTATGGATACGGCTCCGGAAACCCCGCCTGCGCCTCAGGCGCGGCAATCCTTCTGGAAGAAACAGCTCTTCCCGGGGTTCGGTCGAGTGGTCGAAGCCTTAACGGTAATTGCCCTTGTGGCCGTCGTGGGCTCCATCTTCTTTCCGGTTTTTGCAAAAGCGCGGGAGAAGTCGCGACAGACCACCTGTTTGAGCAACGTGCGCCAGATGGCCACCGCCATCGCTATGTATCAGCAGGATCACCACGGTCAGTTTCCGGCAGCGAGCAACTGGGTGCTGGCACTGAAGGACAATGGCGTGAGCGAGAAAATGTTCCTTTGTCCAATAAGCAGTAGCGTACCCCCTGCCGTTGACTACAGTTACAATGCCGCGCTCACCGGCAAATCCGACAGGGATATCGACTTTCCCTCAGAATATCCGACGCTCTGGTGTAGCCGGTTCAATCACGTTGGCACGATTATGGGCTTCGCTGATGGCCATGCCAAATATATTCCTGGCGTGAAGAGCATCGACGATTTTCGGCGCCAGCAACTGGCCGACCTGGATACGGCTGTGGACATGCGCAAAAAACCCCTGGAGGCCAGTCCATCCGGTCATGCGGCGGAGACCCCCCCAAGCAGCGGGGCGCCGGCGCCACGGACCACGATGTCTGCCGTCGAGGTGAGCGGCACCGCACAACCGGTGGAGAACGAGCGACACGCACTTGCGGTGGTCGTACCGCCGACGCCCACCGTCATGCCGCCGGCGAAGAACTATGGGCTGGCGGATAAGCTGCAGATCGCTTACACAGTGGATGTGTCGATAGAGAGCGACGACGTGAAAGCCGCTACTGAGAAGGCGGAGGCGCTGCTCAACCAGCGCGATGGCTTTGTGCTGTCGTCGAGTTACCAACGCGGCGAGGAACAGCAACCCGCCAGCGCGTCGGTGAGTGGGCGCGTGCCCGGCGAAAAGTTGGGCGTGCTGCTGGTGGACCTGGACCGCCTGGGCACGCTGGTGAGCCGCACGGTGAACGGCGAAGACCTGACCGCCACGCATCTTGCCCACCTGGAGACGCTGGACAGCCTGCGCGGAGCGCAGGGATGGCTGGAGAAGATCGAGGGGAACGCCAAGCGCACACCGGACGCGCTGAACGCGGAAAGCCGGCGTAACGATGTGTCGCAACAGGCCGCCGGTACGCGGGTGGACGAGTACAAACTGAAACTGCGCGTGACGCTGGCGGATATCACCATTCATATCACCGGCAAGCAACCACCGCCGGTGTCAGTGAATCCTTTCCAGAAATCCACCACGGATTCCCTGCGCGCCCTGGGGGCGTTCAGCACCGGGCTGGGCGCGCTGCTGCTGGCGATCCTGGTCTGGATCCCCCTCTGGGGTCCCTTGCTGGTGATCGCGCTCTACCTGCGGAAGCGTTACCTGATGAAGTAGGGGTAGAACTCCAGAGACACATCAGCGTATCGCCCTTCGGCAGATGCCGAAGGGCGATACGCGTTGGCGTTGTGGGCGCGATCCGCTCGCGGTTTACGCATTGGGCGCCGCAGGCCCCAGGATGGCGGCCAAGTCAGCGTCCGGGGTGGTGATGGGCATGATATTGAAGTGTTCAACCAGCACCTGTAGTATGATCGGGGTGACGAACGCGGGCAGGGAGGGACCGAGGCGAATATTTTTGATGCCCAGACTTAACAGCGTCAACAGGATGCAGACTGCTTTTTGCTCATACCAGGAGAGAATGAGCGAGAGCGGCAGATCGTTGACGCCGATGCCGAAAGCCTCCGCCAGCGCCACAGCGATTTTAATGGCCGAATAGGCATCGTTGCACTGCCCGATATCCAGCAGGCGCGGAATGCCGCCGATCTCGCCGAACTCCAGCGCATTGAAACGATATTTTCCGCACGCCAGGGTAAGGATGACACAGTCCGCGGGGATTTTTTCCGCCAATTCGGTATAGTAGTTGCGTCCCGGCTTGGCGCCGTCGCACCCGCCCACCAGGAAAAAGTGGCGAATCGCGCCGCTCTTGACCGCGTCGATGACCACCGGGGCCACGCCGAGGACCGCGTGGCGCCCAAAGCCGACGGTGATGCTCTGCTCGTCGCTCGCCTCGGTGAACCCGGGCGCCTCCAGCGCGGCGGCGATCACCGGGGCAAAGTTTTTATCAGCGATATGGGTCACGCCCGGCCAGGCAACTAACCCGGTGGTGAAAATGCGCGCCTTATACGTCTCGCGTGGTTTCTGGATACAGTTGGTGGTCATCAGAATCGCGCCGGGAAACGCGTCGAACTCGCGGGCCTGATTCTGCCACGCCGTGCCGTAATTACCTGCCAGGTGCGGGTATTTCTTCAACTCCGGGTATCCGTGGGCGGGCAGCATTTCGCTGTGCGTATAGATGTTGATCCCGGTGTCTTTCGTCTGCTCCAGCAACAGCGCCAGGTCTTTGAGATCATGGCCAGAGACCAGAATCGCTTTACCTTTCACCGGCGTGGTGCGCACTTTGGTCGGCGCCGGATGCCCGTAGGCGCCGGTATTGGCGGTATCGAGCAGGCCCATCACGGTCAGGTTGACTTCGCCAACCTTCAATGTCATGCCCACAAGTTCATCAACGGTATAGGTGTCCCGGGTCAGGAAATCGAGCACTTCGTGGAAGTATGCGTAGACCGCATCACTCTCCTGCCCGAGAATGCGCGCATGATCGGCATATGCCGCCATGCCTTTCACGCCATACAGGATGAGCTCCTGCAATGCAGTGACGTCCTCCCCCAGGGTTGACTGACGTGACGCGATGCCCACCTGTTCGCCTTGCTGCACCAGTGCCTCGATGCTCGCCGCGGGCGTCCAGGCCGCGGGTCCAGCGAGCGGCTCCGGCACTGTGCCGTGCGCGGCAGCATACGCCTGCACATACGCCGCCTTCACCCGGTCGCGTACGCCGGCCGTTTGCTGGATCATCTCCGCCAGACGTAGCGCGTCGAAGTTGACATTCGTGACCGTGGTGAAGAGCGCCTCTACCAGGAAGCGATCCGCCGCGGCATCTGCGACCCCCAGTTGCCGGGCGCGATGGCCATACATCGCCAGGCCTTTGATGCCATGCAGCAAGAGATCCTGCAACGTCGCCACGGTCGGGTCTTTTCCGCATACGCCGGAGACGGTGCACCCGGTTCCCTTAGCCGTCTGTTCACACTGATAGCAAAACATGCTCATATTGACTCCCTCTCATTCTATTGTACCCTTCTGGGTGATGACATGAAGAGTATAGCGATCTGGTATCATTATACCTATGATTATTGTCATACGTGCAACAAACTGTGGCATATTGCTCAATACAACAGACTTGTATCCTCGCCGGCTGTTGGCTAACACCGTCAGCCCGCATTATTCATGAACTTATGAATAATGCAGGTCAGACTCATCCGGCGGGTTAGGGGGGATCGCGCTATTCTTGCACGCGTTGCGTAGCTCAGTGGGTGAGAATGGGGAGTCGAGGTAGTTGGAACTACAATTCGTTGATTAAACCGGCTTTCGCTTTCAGCGCGCGGTCGGGGTCGCCTTTGATGTCGCCGCTGTTCAACGCTGCCCAGACTTCTTGCCATAAATACGCTTCTCGGATAGCGAATTTTCTGCCACCCCATTCCGCGGCTTTTACGCGCATGATGTCATGGGCAATATTGCACAATGCACGTTGGCGGGGGGTCACGAGCATGCCATAGGCTTTTTCCAGAATATCCAACATCTCGCGATCCTGTTGGTACTGGAGGCGCAGTTGCTGGTATTTGGAGGCTACGGACGTTGCCAGCGGACAGGAGCCGGAGCACGGCAGTTCGAAGAGCTCACAGAATCGTCCCTTCGCCCAAAGCTCTTGATGAAGATTGCGGAATGACGGCGCCACCCGGGGCATGGGGCGGCGCGGTTTGGGGCCGGGATGTCGGATGCTGTCCTGCCGGTGCCACTGCGCCAACCAGCGTGTCGTCAGTACCCCGGACGGGAGTACCAGGACGGTGAGCACGGGCAATAAGTAATTTTGCGTCTGCATCTGCATTACGGCCAACCAGCCCCAGGTCAGAATTAATATGCCGCAGATCGCAGAGAAGAGCAGATGCCAGCCGTAGAGGACAGCGGGGATGCGGTAGAGCAGCAGCACCGCCAGGCCCAGCGGCGCCACCAGGCCCAGCGTCCACCCAAGCATCAAGTATGGCCCAAAAGTACCGTGCGTGGCGAAGAAGAGGGTGACATCAGGAAAGCCGGCATATACGGCATTGACCGCCATGGCGCAAAGAAACGCCAGGCTAAGCCGCAGATACCAGAGCTGAGCACGGTAATTATTGACAGATAACCCCGGACCGAGCCAGATGAGTACCACAGCCAGCAACAAACATCGCATGCCAAAATTAGTATTGTGCGTCTCGGTGGTGCTGAATAAAAGAATGAGTGCAGATGCCGCAAGGGCAAGGCCGCCACCAATGACTAACACGGGAAATAAACCTTTGGTTTGCGATGTCGCGCCGTCCGTGATTCCACGGGCTGCGGCATCGAATATAGTCACCACATCTTCCTTTCAATAATCCTGGACCCAGAAAAGGATTTCTCTTTAGTATTGACACAAACTATGCAAAATATGTCCGCGTACAGCACTCCTTTCACAAATAATCTCGTTACACCGCATTTTTCATGCGATAGTGCACTCTTTGGGTAAAGGAATAGTGCGATCGCATGCCAAAACGTGATGCGCATTGCGAATCACGTAAGTTAAGCCTCCACGCGGGCGGCGATACGTTTTGCGCGGCGTTGGGCTTCACGCGAGATCAAGCCTTGATCGTATAAGACGTCTGCCAACGCCGCCATGCGTACTGAAACGTTGGCCATCATCACGCGGTTGCTCGGGTTGCGATGGAGTTGATCAGACATGGTAGTCAACTCGGTGATCAACGAGGGCGGCACATTGGCATTTGTCGCGGTTTGAATCATCGAACGCGAGGTGTTGACCAGTTCATTTACTGGAATACGGTCTTGCGAGACTGTGCGCACCAGACGCACCGTCTCATACACTTGATCCGTCAGCCCTCGTGTTCGCGCGCGTTCTTTGGCGCCTTCATCATAACCCTTTTCCAGCATGACGCGGAGATCTTCTTCGCGTAGATCATCCATCTGATCCGGACGCAACAACTCGCACTTGCTCAAATCATCCGGTGTTACAGTGAGTAGTCTGTTGACTTCAGAGTCGATGATCTGCCGTAAGCTGCGTCCTTTCACCTTCCAGGAATCCATGGCGGATTCCGGATCCAGGTTCAACAACATTTGGAGTTCGGCCGGTGCATGTTTGCGTACATTTGCCATGAGCATGCCGCGAACGCGTTCGCGCATGGATGGGTCGCTTAACATCGCCGGCAAGGTATGCGCGGTTTGCAGAAAACTGTTGAATTGCCGTTTGAAATCTTCTTCCAGCGTCGTCTGATCACTCACTGACGGGATTTCGAATTGCGTCAGTCCGGCGCCGTTGAGCACCACGCGACACCCGCGAGTATCCCAGCGCAGGGTGACGTCGAGTCGTCCGCGCTGCGGGATGCGCACGATATGCTCGCGCACCGGATAGTTGGGCAGCGACACATTTTCCTTCTCGGTAATAATGTCGATCCAGGTGGAACCTTCCTCTACCTCCAGGCTGATGGAGGCGGTTGCTTCGCTTTCAAACGGCGTGCCGCGCGGGAGCAGCGTATGATGGCCACCCTTGCCCCAATCAAAGATACTCAACGTGTGGGGCACCTGCAACAGGATGCGCCCACCTTTATACAACGCCGCGCCTTTCGCCACGCATTCCATCGGGAAGGGGTTGAGCGGGTCAAACCCTTGCAGAATACTCGCGTCCGCGCTAAAGATCTCCGCCATCATTTCATAGAGCGCGCGCATGCGCATCGGACCACCGACCAGAATCACGCGATCCATCGTCTTCTTTACTTCGTCAACACGGTCGGCATTGCCATCCGCCAACTCCAGCAAGGTTTGATCGACAAGTCGCCGGCAGCGTTCAACCGCGGAACCGCGGTCGTCAAAACCGCGTGGGCCGCGATACGCTACGATTGTGCGCAATTGTTTGGAATCCAGGCTGGCGGTCACCGCTTTACGCACGGACTGCCCACTGACATCCGCCTGCAGCACCACGCTGATTTGCCCGTTGTCGCTGGTGGAGACGGCGATTTTCGCGCGTTCGATTGCTTCCATCAACCGTCCGCGATTGCGAATGTCCAGGTGGGGATAAATTTCTCGCAGCAACGGGTCCTTGTGATCCGTGTTCAGCAAGTGCTCGAGGATCAGGTAATCCATGTCCCAACCACCGAGTTCATCATCGCAACTCTGGGTAATGGGGACCCATTGGAACTCACCGGCATTACGGATCACGTTGCCGACGACAATATCGGTGGTGCCGGCGCCCATGTCCACCACCATGATCGTTTCCTGGTCGCGCTCTACCCCGCTGGCAATGGCTGCGGCCAATGGTTCGGGAATCAGTTGCACGCGACCTTCGCCGAAGACCTGCTCTCCGGCCCAGAGAGTGGCGCGCAAGGCTGCATCGTCAAAACCAGCAGGAACGGTGATGACCACACCGTCAATGGCGCGCCCGAGTAATTGCACCACCTGCGGCTCCGCGTCATCACGAATTTTTTCCAACAGGAAACGTGCCATCTCCTGGGGGGAGTACGACTTTACGGAGTTCTTGCCGACGGAAATGAGGACTTCACCGGTGGTGCCGCGCTGAATGCGTTCTTTAAATTCGTCAAGAAAACGGCGTCCGCGCCCGCGCTGTTCGGAGAGCTCGATTTCTCGGCTGATGTAATCGTAGGATTTTCCAATGAGGCGTTTCGCATGGCGAATAACCAGATCCGCCGCGGACGGAAATTGTCGTTTTGCCGGAATGCCGGCGGCCGAGAACCCCCCCGCGGCGTCAAACACCAGGTACGATGGGAAGACCATTCCTTCGTCAGTCGCACCTTCAGCAGGCTCGATCATTCTGACTTCATCCCCCAACGTGATGGCGGCTGCCGAGTTGGAGGTACCTAAATCTATGCCTAATGTTGCCATATGCGTACCTGAACTCTTTTTTCGGCATCATTCATCTGTTCATAAATAATGCCGGTTAGCGCTACTGGCGAATGTCGCCGAAAATATCCGGTTATTCTTTCGTGTCGTCGGTCAGGATGCCGAGTGCCGGCTCCGCCTCCGGTGTGCACACGATGAGATCACACTCCGTATCAAATATAGTTTCGAGATCCGTCGGCTCTTCACCTGCACCTTCCGCAACGACTTCCGCGGGTTTCAAGACAATATCCATGGCCCCCGGTACGCGCGGCAGCAACAGATACCCGGGCGCCACCACGCTGGTGATACGGTAAGGGGGCAACCCATCGGATGATGGATCGAGTTGGTGATACCGAAAATCGACGATTTCACCGATTTCCGGCTCGATTTTTTTGACCCCAACGGTTGAGAGTTCGGTCATCAACCGCCCGTGAGCCAGTTGCGCCACTTCAGCTACCTCGGGTTTTTCGTCAGCCAGGTATGGATCAAGATTGTCCAACACCGGCAAAATGCGTCGCAACACCTCGGTGGTGGTCCGTTGCCAATGTTGCAACTGCACTTCGCGCTGGCTGCTGTAGCGTTGGACGCGTTGCGTGGCCTGGGCCAGCTCATCATTCAATTCTTGGAGTTGAACAATAATCGGACCGGGAACATCCATCACCGGGGGCGCTTCAATGGGCGGGGGCGACGGTGCGGCGTCGTCTGCAGGAACTTCCGGCGTTGCCGGCGTGTCCGGCTGCGCTGATGGTGGGCGGCGGGCGAGTAACCCGATGATGACGCCGACCAGCGCAATCGCCAGCAACCAACCGATATCGCGCAGGCCCCATGCCGCAGTCACCGCCGGTACGGCTCCCTGGGCGAATGCCATGCCGGCCAAACCCATCAGGCCGGCGCACAGGCAAAACAAGCGTAGCGCGGGTACTCGTCGTATCACTAATTGACCTTTCAGGACTTGATCACTCGTTAGCGGTGATGCGATCACCTCGTTTATATCAGTGATTGCATTATACCGGTCTCCTCTCCCTTTCACAACCCCATAACTCCAGCATGCGGATTACTGGAGTAAAATGAGAGTGTTGTTGATGACCAGTATACTTCTCCGGATCACTTCACCTGCAACGCCAGCACGCGACCGTCGGCGAGAGCAACGATGAGTAGGTCGCCAACCCAGGTCATACCGGCGAGATCTTGCGGGAGTAGTTGCTGGGCTTTCACCGTACCCTCTGTACTGATGATTTGCACCGTACCGCCCCAGTACCCGACTGCGATTAAACCGTTGCCCGTGGCTATGTGTTTTGCCACGCGGTACGGCAACAGGTTCTTCTTTACGATATCCGGTACGGTTGGCGGTACAGCGGGCGGCATGGTCACAGCATCGTCGGTGATCTTCGTCTCCAATACCTTACCGGCGGCGTCCAATGTGGTAAGGGTGCCGTCGAGGGTTTTGACGGTCAGTTCATTGCCGGCGACAGTGAGCGCTACGGCACGATCAGGCAAGATGGCTTGCCAGGCAAGGGTTGCTTCGGGTAACAGCGTTTCCACGGTCGCCGACGTGATGGTGGCGGTTGCCGGTCTTACCTGCGGCGTCAGCGGATCGATGCCGGCCATGGCTTCAAACAGCGAACCGACGGCTTCATCCATCCCTTCCGTGTCGTAGGCGATCACCGTGATTGATTCGACGCCCTGGCGTATAGCGCTGCGTTGCCAGGCGAGCATGCCGCGTCCCGTGCCGGGCATCACACCTTTTGCCGGCGCATAGGGCAGCACTTTCATCTCCTGGATGCCTTTGATGAGCGGGTTGTCGTCCGGTGAACCGATGACAATGGATGGGCCGGGCACGTCGTAACCACCGGGGCCGCACCAGGAACTCCGCGGCAGTTTGGCAAAGAGTTCAGGATCCTGCGCTTCCGGCTCCGGTTTATTCATCTCGACCGCGGTCTTGACCGTGCATTGGACACCCCATGGTTTTAAATAGGTCATGATGCGGTCGACCGCGATAGTTTCAAAATCATTGCCGCCTTTGATGAGCGTGATGGCGTGGTATGTGCGGAAGAAACGGAAGATATTCTTTCGATCCGCCGACAGCACTTCCGCGCGCGGGGTGGCGCCGGCCAACGCGCCACATACTGTGGTGGGTTTGTAGGTAAAGGTCGCCGCCCTCTGAGTGTTGGCGAGCAACTCCTGCACGGTGATCGTCCATATGCCGGCGGGATCATTAAGCGCCAGCGGCAATGACAACTTGCAGGTGCCCTGGTCGGTCGCGCGGTACAGCGCGTAGCGGGTGGCGCCCAACGGGTCGATCAATTTGATCTCCAATGGAGCGGAGCCGTAAAGGGGCAGATTCTTCGTGTCGACCAATGTGGTGAGGAGTTGTACGGTCACCGGGTCTTGAGACTTCGTGTAATCGGTTGTCACCATTGGCGGCGCGATGAGCACCCCACCTATCGGTCGCGCGGTGCGGGCAAAAACACGCATCGCGCCGGCGCCGAAGCGAATTTTGCCCGTAAGTGTCTGATTTTTTGCCTGCAATTCGCGCACCACGCCACCGCGTACGGCATCATAAACCGGGCGCCCATCATTGGGGAGCGTGATCGTCGCGGTGATAGCCTTCAGGGCATTCATGGCTTTCGGGTCCTTAGGATCCGGGGTCGCGTTCACCGTGAATAAATATTCGATATCACCGCACGCCTGCCGGGTGGCAAATACCGTCGACGCTGAACAATCAATTACCGGGGTCACCCCGGCAGCGGCGAGTTTCGGTAAAAGCGCTTTGGCGACCGGTGCAGAGAAGCGCATCCACTCCTCGGTGTTGTTCCACTTCTTCACAAATGCGGGATCAGCATATTGCGCCATGAATTGCTTGTCCATAGCAAATCCCAGCTTCCGCGCGTCTTTCAGCACCACCTGGCTGTCGTCGGTGAGCAAGACCGTGCCCCCCGCAGCGATATAGCTTTCCAGCGCCTTGGCCACTTTTGGTTCCAGGTAATTCACCCCGGGAAGAATGATCGCCTTATAATGTGACAGTGCTTCGCCATCCAGCAGGTCTTCTTCCACTGTAAGAGCCAACGGGATGTGCATGAGTTTGCCGGCGATGAACACCGCGTAATTTTTCGTGCCCAGATGCCCGTTGCCCCCACCGCCGAATCCGCCGTTTTTGAATTCATCCGGTTGGTTTGCCGCCTGGGACAGGGAGAAGAGCACGGCGGCTTCCGGACGCGCGGCCGGCATGGTGAAGAAGATGGTGCCCAGGCGCGTCATTGTTTTGTTGGATTCCACCACGCCATCAGCCGTATTGGGCAGGCCCGCGGGATTCTGCATGGTTGTACCGGGGTGGGTGCCCATCCCTTGCAGGTTGCTCATAAAGGACAGGTATTGTTCCATGCGCATGCGGTCGGACGGTAAGTTGCCCCAACTCGGCAGGTACCAGTATGGTTTTTGATAGTCGCGCACGCGTGAGCCGAAATCACTGAACCAGATGGTGTTCAGGTAGCTCAACCCCCAATCATCATACCCCCCGTGACCGCTGATGATCGGTAAACTGCGCACGACATTGAAGTAGTATCCGTCACTGTAGGCAGTCCAGCCGTAGACGCTTTGGGTCGTGGAAATGAAATTCGGGTTTACGGCGTCGACGCCAAACTTGGCATATTGCCAGGCCGCATCCATGAAACCCTCGCGCCAGCGCACTTCTTCGGTCCAACGGGCCAGGGCGTTGGGGTCTTTCCCGTCAACATCACAATATTGCGGGGCGTCGGTGCCGAAAGCCGCCTTATAAGATCGATCCTGTGGGGGCAAATTATAAGGCGACGCTTTGCCGGTCTTCGGATGGGTCAGCCAGCTCAACCCCGGTTCGTCGTAGAAATGGATGCCCAGACAATTAGGCAGCGTCCGATCGCGCAAGGCTGCGCGTGCCACACGGGCCTCACCACCGCCCAGCACATACGGGTCGGACCAATCACATTCCAGACGCAGGTCCATCTGGTGACCACCGCTCATGGTGCAACACGGCATGTAATCCAGTCCGCCGCGAATATTGTAGTCATGGTCAAAACCGCCATAATGAGCATAAAGCAGGTTATAGCCCATGCCGTCTTCTCCCAAAATGGGCGTGTCGCTGCCTTTTACGTTGGCGCCCCAGTCGAGAATTTTAAAAGGACTTTTCCGGAGGTGGGTGTACAATTCAAATTTCGTCTGCGCGGCAGCGCCGTTGTAGGCGACATCCACGGTATACGCACCGGGGCGCAGCAACCAGCCATTCAGATGCAGATGTTCGGTGCTGCCGGCGGCGGTGGCGGCTTTCAAGGGGAAGGTGACGACGACTTTACCGGCATCGGCGCCGGTCAGAGTGAGTGTCAGGTCACCAGCCGGCATCGCTTCTGCTGCGGTGCGAACGACGGACACATCGATGAGCTCGTTCGTCTGATATGCCACGCGTCCAAGGGGCAACAGCAGTTGCAGATTCGTCGCGGCGAACGAAGGCATGGACAGGGCCAAACCGCACAGGAGGGTCAGACACCAGAGCAGAGAAGTGGGAGCGGTACGCATCATAGATGCTCCTTCTGAAATGGAAAAAAGGATACTGCATTAACCCGCATTATACATGAACACATGGATAATGCTTCGGTTAGCCAGAGCTTTCTTCGCTTCACGAATAAAGCGGATTAACATTTGACACTTATGCCAATAACGGGATGCTTACTTCAATGACAGGAAGCACGCAAAGCGTCCGGTAGGTCGACCGAGCTTGCGTTCAGAGAAAAAATCGTCGCTGCCGCAATAAGTGCATAACTCGGCGACATCGATATTGCCGGGCGGTACGCCGACGGCACGGAGTTGCTGGTAGTTGGCCTCGGCGATATTGGGATAGAGATGGTGCTGTTCTTTGAGTTTGAAGATATCGGGCGCATACGGGAAGGTGGCATACAGTTTATTGAGGACGTCGGCATTGACCTGGTAACAACAGGCGCCGATACCCGGACCAATGCCTACCAGGATATCTGCGGGCCGGCAGGAAAACTTGATCTGCAGGAAGTGCATGGCCTGTTGCGCAATCAACAGCGCGGTACCTTGCCATCCGGCATGCACCACGGCGCCGATGTGCTGGCTTGGATTATAGAACACCAGCGGGGTGCAATCGGCGAGACAGATGTTGATGGTGATCCCGCGTTCTTGTGTCACCAGCGCGTCAACATCGGGTAAGCTGTCCTCGAGATTATCGCGGCCCCGGCCGGCCAACTCCGGCGTCACCAGGCGGACATTGGCGCCATGGGTCTGCCGGGCACAGGTAAACCGGTCAAAGTCGACGCCTAACCCTTCACACAGGAGTTGACGATTCGCCACCACGTGGGCCGGATTGTCGCCGACGTGCAAACCGAGATTAAAGCTGGAAAATCGCCCGGTGGTAACCCCGCCGCTTCGCCCGGTCACACCAGTGATGATCCGGTCGCGATACGCGGTGAAGATAGACCATTCATAGACGGTGATCTCGCCATATTTGACCTTTTTCATCGCTTGGCACTCCCGTATAGGCGCGGCAAACCCCTCATCTTAATAGAAGTATAACAAAGAATAACGTGATTTTACTATAGTAGCCGCGGATTTCTTATATAATTGAATCATCCGGGTATATTCGTGGAATAAGAAGGTCAGTATCACAACGGGCGATCATTCATTGACGACGGAAAGACCGTTTGTTATACTCGAGCCAGCATTATTCATAATATTTCGAATAATGCCTCAGTCAGCCCGGCTGTCAATTCGTTCATGAATAATCCGGGCTAAATATATTGCAACGCTGGATACGATGACGAGGGCGACCACTATGTCGACACAATCGAATTGCTGCACAATGAACCAGCTTGCCACCCTGACGATCGGGACGCTGGTGGCTGCGGGGGTAGCGGTATGCATCTGGGTGCTGGCCGCGCGGCGCTTGCCGCATATCGCAGACCCGATGGCGGAGGTTGATCGCCGCATCAACGAATTGGAAGGATCACTCCACCGCTTGCATGACTCCTTCGACCACGCCGTCGGCAGCTAGTGTCATTCGTGTGCGTTCCCTCGCCTGGAGTAGGGCGCTGGTGTGCGCTCCCTCCACGAGATAACACCCACCGTGAGCAGTACATCGATCACACGCACGGGGAAGACGACGGCATCTCATGTGATGAGTCGCAGAGTTATTCACCGCGTGCAGCACACGGGTTCAGAGAGCCTGTCCCAAAGTCGAGGACTTCGGGACAGGCTTTTATAGCATTCCTTCACCGTGATAACGTCTCCGCCCGCCGATTGATCCACGGACTGCCAGCCTTATCGATGCCATCCGTAGCGCGCATCGGCTAGCAGAGCGATGAAGCGTTTGGAAAACGAACCCACGTACGGTATACTCAGCCCAATGACATCCCGATCTGAACAGTCCTCCATCACGTCGCCTCGCGTGCTGGCCCGGCGCCTGGCGGCGCTGGCGCGGCGAATGCGCGCGCGGTGGGAGGAGGCGGAGTGGGAGGCGCCGGAGATCCACGATCTCGCGCTGGCGGCGATGACGCGGGAACAGACGGCGGATGTCGCGGCGCAACTCGCCTGTTTTCTTCCGCTGATTGCCCCTGCATCTGCGCCGGAGATCGCCGATCCTGCACTGCGCGCGGAGCTCTCCGCCATACTCGCCACCGCGGACTTGCCGGCAGTGTTGGAAGCACTGCGTAGCACCGCTCACCGTGCCGATCCGCTGGCCCATCTCTATGAATGGTTCCTCGCGGCGTATGACCCGGCGCAACGCACCGTGCATGGCGTATTCGATACGCCGGCGCCGGTAGTGGCCTACCTGGTGCGCAGTGCGGATCATCTGCTGCGCGCGCTGGGCATGCCGGCGGGATTGGCCGGGGCTACGGTGCTCGACCCCTGCACCGGCACCGGCGCCTTTCTGCGCGGTGTATTGGCGGAAGCCCCCACTATTACCCGCCTGATGGGGTGGGAATTACTGCCGGCGCCGTATGCTATCACCCGCTTGCGTCTGGCGGACACTACTGCCGATGTGCGGCTCCTCAACGCGCTGGAGGAGGCGGAGTTCGCGCTATCACCGGACGCCGCACCGCTGGTGGTGGTGGGCAACCCTCCCTATGCCGGGCATTCAACCAATACCGGGACGTGGATCACCAATTTGCTTCATGCGCAGGAGGGGTTCACCGGGGGATCGTACTTTGATATCGATGGAACGCCACTGCAGGAGGCCAATGTCAAGTGGTTGCTGGATGACTATGTCAAATTTCTACGCCTGGGGCAATGGCTCATCGCGCGAGCCGGCGCCGGGGTGATGGCGGTCATCACCAATCATGGGTACCTGGACACCCCCACGTTCCGCGCCATGCGTCATAGTCTGGCGGAGACGTTTTCCACGATTTATATCCTGGATTTGCACGGCAACAAGGTGCGGGAAACCCACCGTGCGGACGACGAAAATCTTTTCGCCATTCGGCAAGGAGTGGCCATCGGCCTGTTCGTACGGCAACCCGGCGGACACCAGGCTCATTACCACGCGGCGCTGCGCGGCACACGCGACGAAAAGCTCGCGTGGTTGGACGCGCACACCGTGGCTGACACTCCCTGGCAACGGGTGATCCCCCGTGCCCCCGCCTTTCTATTTGTTCCCCGCCCGCGCACCACCGCTCTACAGGCAGGTGTGCCGTTGCCGGAGTTCATGCCACTCCATTCGCTCGGAATTCTCACCAAGCGCGATGCGTTGGTGGTGGGGTTTACCGAAGACGATGTGTGGGAGCGCGTAAGCGTCTTTGCGGATCCGGTATTATCCGATAGCGAGTGCGCCGCGCGTTTTCGCGTGCCGGCGTTTGATCGCGACCGGTGGCAACTGGCGCGCGTCCGCGCGATGCTTCACCTCAACCGGACCGCAATTCGCCCTTTTCTGTACCGGCCCCTCGATCAACGATGGCTCTACTATGATGACCTGCTGGTCGCGCGGCCCAACCACCGGGTACTTGACCATCTGTACCCACCGAATCGCGCCCTGATCGTTGGACGGCAAGGCGGTGCTACCGGCAGTCCGGTGTGGGATGTGGCGTGGGTGACGACCTGTCTGACGGATCAGAATATTTTCCGCCGTGGTGGAGGCGCTGTCTTTCCACTTTATCGCCGGCAAGGTGACGAATGGGCGCCTAACCTGGACCTTGGGCATCTCGCCCGCTGGCAGGACAACTTGGGGCAGCCTATCTCGCCGGAGCGCTTCTTTCACTATTGTTATGCGCTGTTGCAGGCTCCCGCCTACCGGGAACGGTATGCCGGCGAACTGCGCGGCGCCTTTCCGATCATTCCGTTGCTGTCCGAACCCACCACGTTCAACGCGCTGGCGATGCTGGGTGAGTCACTGGTCACCCTGCACCTGGGACGCACACCGCTCCCGGTCGCCGCGGTATTGCACGGTGCGGGTGAGGGGTGCATCACCCGCGTGCGCTATGCCACCGGGCAGGTGTGGATAAACGACACACAAGCCTTCGTGGCGGTGGACGACCACGCGTGGACCTTCACGGTAGGCGGATATCAGTTATGCCGAAAATGGTTACTCGACCGTCAGGGCCGTACCTTGTCCCCGCACGAGCAAGACGATTTTGGACGACTGGTCGCGTGTATCGGCGAGACGCAACGCTTGGCGAGAGAGGTAGATGAAGGCCTCGCTGCGAGTTTCGCATTATAGCGAGTGAACGACCCGCCATACCCCCAACATGCAGTCGCTATCCTGCATGATTCATATTCCTCCTAGCATGGTCCCCCACTTTTCGCCGTTCAATTGCAGTAGATGGAAATTTAGTGCACAATGAAAAGGTCAGGACGCGGTATCCAATAACAGATGATCACTGCGGGCACGGGGATGGTATGCCAGAACCACAACACAATCCAGGGATTTGTCTCTACGGCGCGGAGGCGTTGCGGGAACTGCTTGGCGCGTTGACGGCGGAAATCGAAGGGGTACGTGCGGCGGTGGATATCGAATATATCCATCGCATGCGGGTGGCCTCGCGGCGCTTGCGCGCGGCACTGGCCATCTTTGCGCCCTGCTTGCCCAAAAAACGGGCCACCGGATGGACACGGGAAATCCGACGCATTACCCGCGCGCTGGGCGCGGCGCGAGATACGGATGTACAACTCGACTTTCTCGTCGACTTTCTGAGCAACGAGGCAGCGTCGCGCGAGAAAGCCGGCTTACGTCGCATACTGCTGCGCCTGCAACAGCAACGTACACGTCTCCAGCGCGATGTATTAAAGGCCCTGGAGGAGTTGGAACGCGGGAAGGCCATTCCCGAGATGCAGGCAGAATTGCAACGCATCATCACCTTGGGGCAGCAACACGCGGTCGACGCCGCGGCGCCCGCGGTGCAGCACTGGGCGGCGATAGCCGTTGCCGCACGATTGGATGAGTTTCTGGCCTACGAATCCGCGGTGACGCACCCCGAACGCCTGGAGGAGTTGCACGCGATGCGTATCGCCGCCAAACGTTTGCGCTACACCATGCAATTATTTTCCCCCCTTTTTCCCGAGGTAGTGAAGTCTGCATTAAGCGCGGCGCGAAAAATTCAGGATACTCTGGGCGACTTTCACGATTGCGATGTTTGGGTAACGTTTATCACCGCGTTCCAGCAGGAAGAGCGGACGCGGACGATCAAATATTATGGGCATACTCGAACGTTTTATCTGCTGCAGCCCGGGTTCAGCACGCTGCGCGACAATCGCCTGGCAATGCGCGACCAGCGATATCGGGAATTCGCCGACTATTGGCGCCGAATCACCGAGAAGGAGTTGTGGACGACGTTGCGCGCGGAATTAGCCGGCTTCCTCATCGCTGAAGTTGTAGCGCCCACCGAGGACCAGGCGGAAGGACTGACTGAATGAAGATCGCCCTTATCGGTGATGTGCATGCCAATCTGCCGGCGCTCAATGCCGTACTCGCGCATGCTCGCGAGCACGGCGCCAATGCGATTTGGAATATCGGTGATTTTGTGGGATATGGTCCCAATCCGGACGAAGTTGTACAGCGCCTTCGCGAAGTCGATGCGGTCAGCATTATCGGTAATTATGACCGGAAGGTGCTGCAGGTGTTAACCCGTCCCAGTATTTTGCCCAAACAGCGCGAGAAGCGCTTGGCCTTCCAGTGGGCTGGCGAGCACCTATCCGCGGAGAGCCGTACTTATCTGGCCGCGCAACCGGATGAACGTCGTTTTGAAGCACTGGGATATCGTGTGCTGCTGATTCACGCCAGTCCGGCCGCCCCCAAGGAACATCTGGGTCCGGAAACACCGGAGTCGCGCTTGCGCGAGATCGCTGCCATGGCCAACGCCGATGTGGTGATCTGTGGCCATTCGCATCGAGAGTTCGCACGCAAAGTAGATGATGTCTGGTTTATTAATACCGGCAGCGTGGGACGACCGGACGACGGCGATCCACGCGCGTGCTACGCGATTCTGAACTTGACGGCGAAACATTTCGAGGTAACCTATTACCGGGTGGAATACGACCTCGTCCCGGTGCTGGCATCGCTGCGCGACCAGGGGTTGCCGGAACTCTTCGCGCAGATGCTCCTGCACGGGCGTAATCTGGATGCCGTGCGCACGCTGCCGGAAATTTGGGATGAAGACCGTGTGTTCCGCGCGGTACAGGCACTGGCCGCCCGTTGCCAATTCGACGCCACGCACGCGCAGCAGGCAACCAGGCTGGCGCTGTCGCTCTTTGACCTGCTGCAGCCGCTGCACCACCTGGACGAACGGGAGCGACACTGGTTGCAATATGCCGGATTGTTGCATGATATCGGGTGGAGCGAAGGGGGGCAACAGCATCACAAGAAGTCGCTGCGCATTATCGTGGAGTCCCCATTGCTCCCCTTCAATCACTATGAACGTCTGGCCATCGGCTCGATTGCGCGCTATCATCGCCGGGCGTTTCCCAGTTTGAAGCATGAGCATTTTGCCCAATTGTCACCCGAGGATCAACTGACCGTGGCGGTACTCGCCGGGGTGCTGCGCGCGGCAGACGGGCTGGACAGCCTGCATCGCGGCGCGGTACATGAGGTGTCGGGCGCCATCGCGTCCGATCGCATCCTTATCCGCTGCCAAACCGATGTGTTGAGTGAGGAAGAACGGCAAAGCGCCGCGGAAAAAGCAGAATTGCTAACCAAAGTGTTTGCGCGAAGAGTGGAGTTTGAATGGCTTTCGACGTAACGCCGGGAGGCGGAAAAGTCGTCGCGTTTCTGGATGTCGGCACCAATTCGGTCCGTCTGCTGGTCGTGCGCGTCCAGCCGAACCATTATTACACCATCATTACCGAGCAAAAAGAAGTAGCGCGTCTGGGGGAAGGGGAATTCGCCCGGCAACGACTGCAGCCCGCGGCTATGGATCGCGCGACATTGATCTGCCAGAAATTTGCCGAACTGGCACGGACGTTCGGCGCGGAGGAAATTATCGCCGTGGCGACCGCGGCGACGCGTGAAGCGGAAAATCAGCTCGAATTTCTCCATCGTTTGCAACGTGAGACCGGGCTGGATGTACGCGTGATCTCCGGACGTGAGGAAGCGCGCCTGATTTACCAGGGAGTGGTCAGTGGTCTCAATCTGGGCGAGCGCACCGCGGTCTTTCTTGATGTCGGCGGCGGCAGTACGGAAGTCATCGTGGGGAATCAGACGGAATACTCCTTCCTTGATTCCCTGAAACTTGGCGCCATTCGTCTAAGTAACCTCTATCCCGCCGGAACCGGCGCGGTGACCGCCGCCAGCTATGCCCAACTGCGCAACCATGCGCACAATGCCGCGGTGCGTATGCTGCAGCATTTGGAAGGGCGGCATTTCGACCTGGCCATCGGCAGTTCCGGTACGATAGAGAATCTGTCGGAAATCGCGGCGCGCCGTTTCCTCAAACGGCGTCGGCAGCGCGACGACACCTTCAGCTACACACAACTGCAGCAAGTCATCGACAGTCTGTGCGCATTGCCGCTGGAGGAACGCCGCAAGGTGCCGGGATTGAACCCGGAACGCGCGGATATCATCATCGCCGGCGCCACGATTTTTGAAACGCTGATGGGTATCCTGCATATCCCCACCTTCACCTTCACCGAACGTGGATTGCGCGATGGCCTGCTGGTGGATTACCTTGCGCGCGGCGAACACGCGCACTTGGTGACGGAAATGTCGGTCCGAGAACGCAGCGTGGTGCAACTCGGACGCACCTGTGCCTTCGATGAGACGCACGCGCGCACCGTGGCGCGTCTGGCGCTGGACCTGTTTGACAGCGCGCGCACCTCCGGGCTGCACCCGTTTGGCGATCAGGAACGGGAATGGCTGGAGTATGCCGCGTTGCTGCACGACATCGGCACGTTCCTGTCCTATACGAACCATCATGCCCACAGTTATTACTTTATCCGGAATGCGGATTTGTTGGGCTTTGACCAGGGAGAAACCGCAATCATCGCCGCGACCGCGTACTTCCATCGCCGGCCCTTCCCGCGTCCCAAACACCCGGAGTTTGCCGAGTTGGATGAACGCCCACGGCAGGTGGTACAGATTTTGTGCGTGCTGTTGCGCATGGCAGAAAGTCTGGACCGCAGCCATGTGGGGGTAGTGCGTCGCGCCCGCCTGTTGACCATCGGGAAACGCCGGGTGACGCTGGATCTGGAAGTGGACGGCGATTGCCAACTCGAGCTCTGGGGTGTGCAGAATCATGCCGACGCCGTCGAAAAGGCTTTTGGATGCCGTATGACGATCACGGCGCACAGTTAGCCCGCTTTATTCGCGAAGCGAATAAAGCTCTCGCTAGCCCGGCAGTCAATTGAGGCGAATGGAACTCGCGATGATAGAAGCTACCCATACCAATCAGCATACTTCCGGTTCTTCCCGACTTGTCGCTACTGCATCAGTGTTTGTGATTCTTTCACTCCTCCTTGGTCTGTTCTTCCTTGCCACAAACTTTACAGTCGCTCTCTCGACCAGTGTGTATGTACTTTTTCTCGTGCTCTCCATCTCTTCGTTAGTATTGCTAATCAAGCGGCATCCACTGGGAAGAAGTCTCACGATATGGGCTCCCTGGATGGCGTTGGCCTTCAGCATACCGATTTTTCATCGTGCGTTGTATTTAGTCTCACATTACGCACCTGAACGACACCCGGGAATCCAGGAAACAATGGCTTTTTTCTTTTGTCTCGGTTATACCATCATCTTGTTGCCATCAAGTATTCTGCTGTTGCGACCCGCCGCAAAGCTACCGTTTCTCCCGGATAGTGAAACGCAAATTGCTCATCATGGGCTCAATAAAATCCCGTGGCCCGTTTGGACTTCGGCTGCGCTGTATTGCCTGCCGATGCTATTTGCAGTGTTCATCCTTTTCAATGAAATCGCTGCCCGCCAGAGCACAGGAGAACAAGGACCATTTGTTGACCTTTTTGCATTGAGCCTGCTGACTGTCGCCATTGGACTCCTCCGCAGGAGTCGTATCGCCCGGGTCTTTGCGCTCTGGTTGCCGATGTGCTGTTTTTTGATGGCGATCTTCATCAATCGCGGCCTCGAATATTTTCGCAGCGGTGAGATTACATTCGTCGACACTTATGAATCGATGATGGTCAGGGGATTTCTGGTTCTCACCTCGTTTATAATAGCGCCGGCTATTCTTTTTCTGAATCTCCCGAAAGCAAGGAGCACGTTTAATCCAGTCAACGCCGTGCCTGCGGAAATGCCCGCCGATACATAGAGCCTGTCCCAGAGTCCGGCAACCCCGGATTTTCGGCGACTAATCGTCCGGATGGACGACCGAGAATAGCCCCCCAATTTATTGGGGGGATTGTGTCGTAAAAATAATGCCAAGTCCCGTCAGGGACGGCCGAAACGCCTCGGTTACTACCCTTCGGTCGTCCCTATCGGTACTTTGGGCATACCGAAACGGCCGACCCCGCCAGTATACTGGTGGGCTATTATCGGTCGTCCCTATTCGGGACGATTGGACGCCGAAAATCCGAGTTGGTGACAATGCCAGCGTGCCGCAGCGTGGGGCAGACCCCTTATTGTTCACAAACCAAAAGGGTTAGAATCCAGAGCGGGCTAGATAAGTATTCCCACCGCGCGCAAATCCGCTTCCGCCTGCACCGCCCAACCGGTGTTGGCGCGTGGGTTGGCGGGGCTCGGGTGCAGAATCTGTCCGGTCGTCACCGCTTGTTCCACCAGGGACGCGGCCACCCGTTTGGCCGCAAAATCCCCGATCCCGATGACGTAGCGCGGGGCAAGGGTGATCATCATGTCGCGCAGCGCCCGGTCACAGCAAGCGTACAGGGCCTCGCGTTCCGCCACGGGGAGTTTATCCGGGGTGCGATTCTTCCCGCCCGCCTCCAGGAAGGCCAGCGGGCAATAGTTCACCACGAAGAAGCGTGCGAAAAAGGATTCCGGGGCGCCGAAGCGTTCCCGCGCCCATCCCCACAACCGCGCACCGCTCACCTCGCGCCGCCGGCAGGCAAAGCCCGCTATAGGACGCCGGGGATGTTCCTGCGCCGGGTGCGTCACCGGCGCTTCGAGTCCCATCCATTCGCGCACCATGGTGACATCGCCGAACGGCACCCCGGTTTGCACCATACCGAAGGGCCCGGGGTTCATGCCCACCAGCACCACCTCGCGCGTCCCCCGGCCAAAGCGTTGCAAATAGGCCTCATGCGGCAACCAGGCATACTCCAGCGGGTTATACACCTGAGCAACGGGGTCCGCGAAGGTGAGCCGGTTTACGGAGTGCGCTAACGCGCGCGTGATGGTGATCAGGTCCATGGTCGTCCTAACCCGGCTTAGCCGGAACCGAAAAGGTACGTTGCTTTTCTCATCTGCCGGTTGCCGGGAGTAATGTTCGTGCTTCTTGAGGGCCGGATTAGATTGTTGATGTGTTACGTACCTGACGAG
>Ga0118677_10001420_pt1 | contig 50828 bp, 36 predicted proteins | sample AliMusrvi5mmetaG_FD_86154 | JGI IMG/M metagenome (GOLD analysis project Ga0118677, IMG submission 86154) | reverse complement strand
ATCTCGATGGCCTCGGCTCAGGCTTCGCGAACGCGCGCAGTCAGGCTGCAACCACACCAGGCGGAAACGCCGGAGCCAACTTCGCCCCGGGCGGAATCATTCCTGCCTCGCAGTTCGACCCGAACTCGCAGATCTACATGAAGTTGTACCCCAAGCCGAACGCCGATCCCACGACGAACTCAACGGGCAGCAACTTCCAGTATTTCGTCGGTCCTCCGCAGAATCGCTGGGAGTACCGACTCCGTGCTGACTACAACATCAGCCAGAACACGAAGCTGTTCCTTTCCTGGAATCGCCAGGAGGAAACGTCCATCAGCCCGATCAGCATCTGGTGGCAGATCGGCGGCTCGCTGCCGTATCCGTCCTCCCAACAGGCAATCCAGAAGTCGGACGTCTACAGCGCAAACCTAGTGCACGTGTTCAGCCCCACGCTGACCAACGAGTTCATTTTTGCCCAGGCCAACTTCACTAACCCGATCCACCTATCGAACCCTGACGCAGTGAACCCGGACAAACTGGGATTCAAGATGACGGGCTTGTTCAGCAACCCGTTCATGCCGCAGCTCCCCAATACCTTCGGCTGGAATAACTCCTCGGTTGGCTTTGCGACCTATCCTTATGGCGCTCCATGGCCAGCTGGCGGGAAGAACGCTTTCGGCAAACTATCGCAGACGCCAAATATCTCGGACAACATCACGAAGATCGCCGGCACGCACACGCTCAAGGCCGGTTTCTATTGGGATTTCGCCCGTAACAACCAGACGGGTGGCGGTTTGAACATGACCACTCAGGGCGCAGCGGATTACGAGAACTGGGGCGCAACGAGCACCGGCAACCCGCTGGCGGACCAACTGACCGCACGCATCACGCAATTCAATCAGAGCAAGGATGCTCCGGTCGCGGACTTCAAGTACTACCAGTACTCGTTCTTCGTGCAGGATTCCTGGAAGGCCACGCGCAGGCTGACTCTCACGGGCGGTGTGCGCTTCGAGCACATGGGCAACTGGGTTCCCAGCGGGAACATCGGATTGGCCGTGTGGAATCAGGGCCTTTACGACAACACTTCTGCGGCGAAGGGCTGGACCGGCCTTACCTGGCATGGGATCAACTCCAATGTTCCAATGTCCGGGTTCCCGTCCCGCGCGCTGTTTTATGAGCCGCGCATCGGCGCAGCCTACGACATCTTCGGAAATGGCAAAACCGTGGTCCGCGGCGGCTTCGGCGTGTACCGCTACCAACTGGCCTACAACAGCGTCAGCGGCGATGCACAGAACGCTCCATTGAACGTCCCGAGCCTCGGCACAAATTGGGGCTGCTGCGTCGGATGGAACAACTTCCAGCAGTATTCCCCCTCGCTCGGTACCCCTGGACTGGGCAGCGGACCCAACGGCATTCTCACCCAAGGTGACGACCGTACGCCATATACCCAAACCTACAACCTCACCATTTCACAGCGCGTGCCATGGCGCTCGGTTGCCGAGATTCAGTACTCGGGCAACCGGTCTAAGGACATGATGCTGCACGGACCGCTCTCCAACCTGAACAACATCCCGATGGGGGCCTTCTTCAAGGCGGACCCGATTACCGGCGTGATCAACGATCCGTCCGCCGGCGGCTTCCCGACCAATGACTACTATCCGCTGCACAACTACACCGGAATGACGTTGATCGGCCACGGCAGCTACTCCAACTACAACGCGTTCATCGCGACCTGGCAAAAGCAGACCGGCCGCATGACCTTCACCATGAACTACACGTTCAGTAAGGTCCTCGGCATTCGCGATAACCAGACCGACAACGGCGCGGGCGCGGGCAACTCCCTCTATCCCTTCGACATGAAGGCCAATTACGGCGTGCTGGGTTGGGACCACACCCACATCTTCAACGCGGCGTATGTAATCAACCTGCCGAGCCCGATCAAGGGCAACAAGTTCGCCGGCGGTGTGGTCAACGGCTGGCAGCTTTCGGGTATTACGCAGATGCAGAGCGGCGCTCCGATTCAGCCTGCCACTGGCGGCACGCTGAACGTGAATTGGCCGGGAAGCTTCAGCAACCAGCGCATCCTGGGCACCAACTCAGTCACTCTGGTTCCCAAGGTGACATGCGATCCTCGCAGCGGCCTCAGTTCTGGCCAATACTACAATCCGTCCTGCTTCGCGCCTCCCACCGGCGGCGCCAACGGCGACATCATCTGGCCTTACATCCATGGACCGGCGTTCTTCAATAGCGATCTCGCTATTTACAAGAACTTCAACTTCAAGGAGCGCCAGAAGGTTCAGCTCCGCTTCTCTGCGTTTAACTTCCTGAACCACCCGCTGCCGCAGTTCGGTGCGGCCGGCAACAGCGATCTCCAGTTAAATTTCGCCGACTCCAACGGCAATCTGACCACAACGAACCAGAACAAGCTCACAACCGGGAAACCGAACTACACGGTGGGCCGTCGCGTGATCGAGTTCACGGCCAAGTACAACTTCTAGGCTTCGGCTTAGAGGATGGATAGCAAATGGGGCGGCGCAAGCCGCCCCATTTTGATTGAACGAGACGTTATTCTTGTGATTTATGCTGATCGAACCCAACAGTCGCCGACAGCCTCGGAAGGCACTGCTCTGCCTGCTCCTTTTGCCGTGCGCATGCCTGCTGCCGCGGCTGATCGGCGAGACGGCCTCTCGGATTCGCTTTGAGTTGAAGCCGATCGCATTCCGCCTGGAACACGGCGAGGTGAAGGCGCGGCACGTACCGGCGACCATGGCTGGCGGCGTCGCCGTTTTCGATTACAACCGGGATGGCCGGGCTGACATCTTTTTCACCAACGGGGCGAATCTCGCCACCCTGAAGAAAGACGATCCCAAGTATCAGAACCATCTGTTCCGCAACGATGGCAACGGCGTGTTCACCGATGTCACCAAAGAGGCGGGTCTCGCTGGCCGCGGGTTTGACGTAGGTGCGGCCGTGGGTGACTTCGATAACGACGGGTACCCCGACCTATTCGTGGCCGGAGTTCATCATAATACGCTCTATCACAACAATGGCGATGGCACATTCACGGACGTCTCCGATAAGGCGGGCTTAAACAAACCAGACCCGCAATTCGGTCCGCTGTGGGCGATCACCGGCGTGTGGGTAGATGTGAACAACGACGGACTGCTTGATCTGTTCGTCGTGAACTATCTGCAGTGGGACTGCGCGACGGAGCCGTTGTGCGAGTACCGGGGCGAGTCCGATTACTGTAGTCCGCGCTCCTACAAGGGGCTTCCCAACCAGCTGTACTTGAACAAGGGCAATGGCGTCTTTGAAGACGTCTCCGAGTCGTGGGGCATCCGGGCGCATGTGGGCAAAGGCATGGGAGGCGGTATGGCGGACTATGACCTCGATGGACTGCCGGACATCTTCGTTACCAACGACGCATCTTACAATTCGCTGTTCCACAATACCGGCGGCAAGTTCGAGGAGGTTGCTTTCCAGAAGGGCGTGGCCTTGATGGAGGATGGCAATTTCATCTCTGGGATGGGCCTGGATTTTCGCGACTTCAACAACGACGAGTATCCCGACATCGCCTTCGTCGCTTTGGCAAAACAGACCTTTCCGCTGCTGAAGAACCTGGGCGGAGAGGGATTTCGTGAGGTCACAGGCGAAGCCGGGATGCGCAACCTCAGCATGTCCATGGCGGGCTTCGGCCCGGGCCTATACGACCTGGATAACGACGGCTGGAAGGATCTCTTCGTGACGCGGGGCGACGTGCTGTCGCGCGCCATGCCGGGCACCGTCGTGGAGCAGCATAACAGTGTCTTTCGCAACTTGGGCGCAAGCGGAAAATGGGAAGCGTTGACACCCGAAGCGGGGCTCGACGTCCTTCCCCCCAAGCGGCATCGCGGGCTCGCTTTCGGTGACTTCGACGGCGATGGCCGGATCGACGTGGTCACGACGGCTCTCACCGGGCCAGCCGAAATCTGGATGAATCGCAGCCCCGCTTCCGGGCACTGGCTCGACATTGCATTGGAGGGCACCAGGAGCAATCGTGACGGGATTGGGGCACGAATAAAGGTGACGACGAAACATGTCACGCAGTTCAACCACATGACCACCAGCGTGGGCTACGCGTCGTCAAGCTATGGCCCAGTGCACTTCGGCCTGGGCCAGGACGACACCGCGCAGACGGTTGAAATCAGGTGGCCTTCCGGCAAGTTGCAGACTCTCCAGGACGTCCGCGCTGACCGCGTGCTCAGTGTGAAGGAGTCGCAGTAGCGGACCGCTGCTTGCCCTGCTGGTTCGCGCTCATCCGGTCGAACGCAGCGCGCTCTCTGTCACCGTCCGCCTGCCGGTTTAGCCGGAAGTATAAGGCGGCCAGTTCGACGTGCGGCTGTGCCCATTCGGGATCGTCGTGAACAACCTTTTCGAAGTCCTTCACGGCGGCTTCGATCTCGCCTTGTGTACGCTTCATGCGCGCCAGCGCATACAGCGCAAGCGTGGATGAGGGGTTTAGCTTGACTGCACGCTCCAGGTGCTCGCGGGCGCCTGCCAGGTCGCGCTCCGTGTTCAGCACGGCGCCCAGCGTCAGATGCGCGTCGAAGTCGTTCGGGTTGGCCTCCAAAGCCCTCCGCAGCGCTACGATGGCCCCCTGATTGTCGTTGAGGTACTGCAACACCGTGCCCTGTAGGGTGAGCGCACCGGGCAGCTTGTCATTCAGCCGCACGGCAGCATTCGCGTCGTCGCGCGCCCGTTCGAATTCGTGTAACTGAAGCGCCGTCTGTCCTGCTAGCAGGAATGCATCGGCGCTATTGCCCGACCTGCCCACTCGCTCGACCAATTCCAGTCCCTCGCGCTGGCGGCCGATGCGGATCAACGCCGAACCAAGTTCCCAACTGGTTGCGAGTTCCTCGGGATGGCTTGCGACCACTGGCGCCAGGACGCCGACGACTTGCTGGTCCTGCCCAATTCGCGAGTAACAATCGCCGAGCAAGGTTGCCGTTCGGGCGTTGGCCGGTTCCGCGTCGTGCAGGGTCTTGAGGTGCGGGATCGCTCCCGGCCAATCGCCTTTCTTGTAGTACGCCAATGCTAAATTGAGCCGGAGAGCTGCGTTGTTCGCGCTCCTGGCAAGCGCTATGCGGTACTGTTCGATGGCCTCGTCGAAACGTCCGGAACGTGCCAGCGACGCACCCAGATTTGCCCGTAGTTCGACCATGTCGGGACGCAGCTTAATTAAGTCCTGGTACTTGCGAATAGCGAGGGCGTCGTCTCCCCGCTGCTGCGCCGCAACCGCCTCGCGAAAGAGTTGTTCCGGGCCGGGGACCTGGGCCGGGGCCAGGCAAACGAAGGACAGAAGCAATGCCGCGAGGCGCATCTCTTTCAGGATAGCCGCGCCGTGCTGAACGCGCCGGCGTGCGCTATTTCCTAGACGGTACGAGGTGCGAGGAGGGGGTATCGGGCCGCTCCTCGATTGTGAGGACGCGATCGGCAGCGACGTTGCGCAGGGTCTGACGAATCCGGCTTGGCCAGGTAATCTCGATCTCGCGTACGAGCTTCGACTCCCCCAGCCCGAAGTGAACTCGCGAGTCGCTGGAAGACGCAAAGCCGACTGCGGTGGTGGCCTGGTTGTACTGCACCATGCCGTCCCCGGCGGTGACACGCACCTTCGCCCCTAGCCCCATGCGGTTACTCCTGGTGCCGACCAGATTCAGCAGAATCCAGTGATTGGCGGCCTGCGAGACGTTGTGGAAGTACTTTGCCTTGCCGTTGAGCACCGACACGACAACGTCCACGCGCCCTTCGTTGTCGAGGTCTCCGAAGGCCGCACCGCGATGCGCGGCCGCGAGCTGGAAGTCCGGCCCCGCAGTTGTGCTGGCGTCCTCAAACCGCCCGCGGCCGAGATTGCGGAAGACCGCGTTCGGTTCTTCGTACTGGCGCAGACTCCATTGGGCGATGTTGTCCATGACGTTACTGCGGGTGACGAACAGGTCCTTCCAGCCGTCGTTGTCGAAGTCGAAGATCCCGTTCGACCAGCCCGACATGGCGACCGTCCCGGCTAGACCGGCGGTACTGGTGACGTCGAAGAACTCGCCGCCGTCGACGTTGCGGAATAGCGGGAAAGTCTCCCGCTCGATGGCGGTGTGCCACACGTCCGGGCGGCCGTCGTTGTCCACGTCCCGGAAATCGGCGCCCATGCCGGAGATGGCGTTGGAGCTGTCCGGGTAGGCGATGCCGCGCGCCAGCGCCACTTCTTCAAACCGCTTCCCGCCGATGTTGTGGAACAGGAAGTTGGGGTAGTTGTCGTTGGCCACGAAGATGTCCGTAAAACCGTCGCCATCGTAGTCGGCGACTGCGACGCCCATCCCCTTGCCAAAGCGCTTCGCGATGCCGGTTTCCACCGAGACATCGGTGAAAGTTCCGTCTCCGTTGTTGTGATACAGCGTTCCCGGCAGCGGCGCGTAGTACTTGGGGTGGCAGTAGGCGCGCGTTTTCGCGTCCGGCCCGCAGACCGGGTCTTTGTTCACGTCCCACTTGCAGTAGTTGGACACGTATAGATCGAGCAGGCCGTCGTTGTCGAAGTCGAACCAGGCTGCGGAGATCGACCACATTTTCTTCCCGTCGAGCACGCCTCCGCCGACGTGGGCGCGTTCGGTCACATCGGTGAATGTGCCGTCATGGTTGTTGCGGAAGAGTTGATTCTTCGTCACATTGACAGCGTAGATGTCGGGCCAACCGTCGTTGTCGAAGTCGCCGATGGCGGCGCCCATGCCGAAGCCCTCGCCGGCAACCCCGGCCTTCTCCGTGACGTCGGAGAAGCTACCGTCACGATTGTTGTGATAGAGGCGGTTCCAGTAGCGTGGATCGTCCTTTCGCAAGGAGGGGATGTGCGCTCCGTTCACGAAGTAGACGTCGAGGTATCCGTCGTTGTCGTAGTCCAGCAACGCGACCCCCGCAACCATCGTCTCGGGCTGGTTCTTGTAATCGGTCGGGGATCCGTTGGAGACGAACTGGAGGCCGGCCCGCGCGGCGATTTCCTCAAACCGGATCGGGCTGCCCAGGGGAGCTGCGATCAGTGCAACCAGCGTCAGAAAGGCGCACACCAGAGCGATTCGCATTGTCGAATTCTCCAGTCTAGCCGTTCCACAATCCGGTCGATTCGGAGCCCGGGTCAGGGCTTTTCAGGCGGGACGAAGAGGGGGCCCTGCCGCGCCTTTAAGCGCTCAAACTCGGCTAGTTCCCTGTTTGCTTCGAGCCGCTGCCCGGCGCGGCGATAAGCCTGCGAGAGCTGAAAATGTACGTCCGCGCTTTCGGGAAGCGAACGTTCGGCGATCAACAGTTCCTTGAGTGCGGCTGCACCATTGCCGCTCTTGAGCTGGGCTCGCCCGAGTTCCAGGTGACAGACCCCCAGCACTCTGACAGGCGCCACTTTCATTGCGCGCTCCAGCGTCCGGATCGCTTGCGCCGCCTGACCCTGTTTGCTTTGGAGAGAAGCGAGCAGAAGCAGAGACGGCCAATGTGCAGGGTTGGCGGCAACTTCCTTTTGAAACTCGGCGGCTGCGGCGGCTACGTCCGTGTTGATCAGGAAACTGCCGTGGGCGTAATGGACGCCTGGGTCATCGCCATAACGCTCGAATAGCCGGTTGTAAGAGGCGGCACTTTCCGCGGGGTGATTGTTTAACCCGGCCCAAGCGGCCGTTCCGGCCAGTTTTGCGATTTCCTTTCGGCGGTCCTGGAGATTCTCCGGGCGAGGATTGGTGGCAAGCACGCACAGGCCCAAGGTCTCCAACAGCAATGAGGCGTTCTCGACACGTTTGGCCAGCGGAGTCAACTGCAGGTATGCCTGGTCGTAGTCTGAGGCGCGCAGCAGCAATCGCGCGGCCTGCAGACGGACTGACGTCTCGAACTCCAGATTCGAGTCAAATCCGATTTCCTCGGCCTTAACCAAGTGCCGGAGTGCTGGCTGCGGCTGGCTGGCCTCGGCTTCGCTCAGGCCGAGCAAAGCCCATCCGAGTCCCACTTTCGGCGCTAAGGCTGTGGCGCGTTCAAGCGCCTTGACCGCCTCGGGGTAGCGTTTAAGTTCATATAGTGCGCCGCCGAGGTTGAAGGCCCCTTCGACCCAGAGTGGGCGGATCGCGAGCGCCCGAGTGTAGGCGTCGATGGCTTCCGGCAGTCGCGCGGCGTCCACAGCCTCGCGGGCTTGCCGTGCCAGGGTCTCGAAATCCGCGCCGGGCGGTACTTGTGAGAGGGGTCGCGGGGCAGCCGCGTTAAGGATGGCGCTCAAGACGCTCAGCGCAACTAAGATTCCTGCGACCCGTACTGGCTTGGCTGAAGTGAACATCGCATTCAGAATGCACTCGTGACGCCGACGAAGTGCCTCCCCTTACCTTAGCCCAATGCCGCAGTTAGACCATGCCCTCGCGTTGGGAATGACCGTGTTGCGTTAAGGTAAATTAGGAGTTTCGCGAGACCGCTCCGAAACCGCCTTGGTTGTGCGCTTTCCGCCCCAGAAATTCGATGTCGCTTCTCTCCACGATTGCTTCTCCCGCTCGCGCAGCGCTCTGCCTCAGTCTGCTCTGTGTGGCCGTTCCAACGGCTCGTTCACAAGTCAGCTCCCTGGACAAGTTCGATGACCTGGCACGCCGCGCCGAGTCGCTGCTGGATTCACAACCTGCCGAGGCCGCGAGCTTGTACAAACAGGCGCTAGCTCTTCGTCCAGCCTGGGCGGAAGGCTGGCTGTACCTGGGTGCTAGCCTCTATCAAGATAATCGTTATGCAGAGGCGAGCGACGCCTTCCGCAGAGGCATCAAACTGGCGCCGGGCGTTGGGACGGCGTGGGCGTTCCTCGGCCTCTGCGAAGCTGAGCTTGAAGACTACGATCAGGCACTGACCGACATCCGAAAAGGCGAAGATTTGGGGCTGGGCGCGAACCAGCAGTTTGAAATAACCGTGAGAGTCAAGGCCGCGCGTCTGTATATCCAAGCGTCCGCCTTCGAAGAGGCCCAAGGGCAGCTTTATCCCCTCTCGAAAGTCAATGTGAGTAACCCCGTAGTCGAGCAGACCATGGGTCTGACTGCGCTGGGTATCCCGGTGTCGATCGCGGATTTGCCGCTACCTCGACGGCCGGTCGTCGCCATGACTGGGAAAGCCGCGTGGGCTTCGGCGTGCGAGCACCCCGTCGAAGCGGCAGCGGCATACAAGGATCTGCTCGAAACCTACCCCAACGAGCCGGGCGTGCACTACGCTTACGGACTCTATTTCATGGAAACAGACCTTGCGGCGGCTCTGGCCGAGATGGAGAAGGAACTGAGCGTCAATTCATCCCACTGGCTGGCTCTGCTGGGGAGGGCCTCGGTCAAGATCAAGCAGGGTGAGCCGGATGCGGCGCTGCAGTCTCTAACAGCGGCGATGAAACTCGTTCCTGCCAACTACCGCTGGATCTGTCACGCAGAACTGGGCCGTGCCAATCTCACTGCCGACCGGCTGGACGTGGCGGTGAAGGAGTTCGAAACGGCGACGCGGCAGATGCCGGCCAACGCGCAGTTGCATTTCTATCTGGCGCAGGCCTATCGCCGTGCGGGCCGCAAAGAGGATGCGCAACGGGAAAGTGACGCGTTCGAGAAGTTGAAGGTGCAGCAGGATCCTCTGGCCGTCCCCGCCTTGCGCCCGTTTTCGGTGGCTCCCGGCCGGCATTGACTGCGGCCGGAGTCTCGAGCCGCTGCTCGTAGCGTTAGCGAACCGGCTCGGAAATCGTCAGTACACGATCGGCCTTCACGTGGCGTAAGACTTGCTTGACGCCGCTCGGCCAGGCGACCTCGATCTCCTTGATCGAGCCCACTGCGCCCAATCCGAAATGAACCCGCGAGTCACTCGAGGATGCGAATCCCGTGCTGGTAGTGACGTGGTTCCATTGCGTCAAGCCGTCCGGAGTAGTCACCCGGATCTTCGCCCCGACGCCCATGCGATTGCTCTTGATGCCAGCCAGCTTGAGCAGGATCCAGTGATTCGAGTTCTGCGTTGTGTTGTGGAAAACCTTCGCCGGCCCGTTCAAGACGTTAATGACCAGGTCCATCCGCCCGTCGTTGTCCAGGTCACCGACGGCCATCCCACGGTGTCCAGCCGGCTTCTGGAAATCGGGTCCGGCGGTCGCGCCTGCGTTTTGGAACTTCCCGTTTCCGAGATTGCGGAAGATGGCGTTCGGCTCCTCGTACTGGCGCGGCGATAACATGCCGATGTTCTCCTGCACGTTCGAGCGTGCAACCGCCAGATCCTTCCACCCGTCGTTATCCAGGTCCACAATCGCGTTGGACCAGCCGGACATTTCGTAAGTCTGCATCGCCAATCCGCTGGCTGACGTCTTGTCGATGAAGTCGCCCTTCCCAGAATTCAAGAACAGCGGGAAGCTCTCTTTTTCGATGGCGGTCACCCACAGCGAAGGGGTGCCCTTGTTGAAGACGTCACGGAAATCGCAGCCCATCCCGGAGATCACATTGCCGTTCTCGGGAAACGCCACGCCGGCCGCCGCCGCGACTTCCTCGAACCGTTTACCGCCGATATTGTGGAACAGTTGGAACGGCGCGTCGTCGTTGGCGACGAAGATGTCGGTGAATCCGTCGCCGTCGTAGTCGCCGATCGAAACGCCCATCCCTCGTCCGGGGAACTTCGATAAGCCGGTCTGCTCCGAGACGTCGGTGAACGTCCCGTTCCCGTTGTTGCGATAAAGCGTGTGCGGAAGCGGTTTGTAGTGTCTCGGGTTGCAGTACACCACCTGGCCGTTGGCCTTGCACTCCGGCCCGTTGGCAGGGTCCCACTGGCAGTAGTTCGAGATGAATAGATCGAGCAGTCCGTCGTTGTTGTAATCGACCCAGGCCGCTGCGACAGACCACATCTTCTTGCCGTTGTACAGGCCTCCGCTGGTACCGGATCTCTTGGTTACGTCAGTGAAAGTGCCGTCGCCGTTGTTGTGATAAAGAATGTTGCCATTAACGTTCGCCACGTACAGGTCAGGCCGGCCGTCGTTATCGTAGTCGCCCACCGCGACACCCATGCCATAGCCTGTTCCGCCGACTCCGGCTCTATCTGTCACATCGGTGAACGTCAGGTTGCCATTGTTGTGGAAAAGCCGGTTCTTATGGATGTCGCCCTGCTTGGCCAGGGACGGCATACCCGCGCCATTCACGAAGTACAAGTCGAGGTACCCGTCGCCGTCATAGTCCAGTACCGCGACGCCCGCGATAATACCTTCGGGCTGCAGTTTGAGCGGAGTGGCGCTGTTGTTGCTCACAAAGCGGACTCCAGCTTGCCCGGCGATTTCTTCAAACGTAATTGGGTCGGCCGCGGGAACGGCGGCTAGCGCTAGCATCGACGCACAAATAAAAAGGCAACGGATACGCATTCAGGGTAAGTCCCAGTCTAAACCAGGGCGTTCTGGCTTCGATCAGTTTGGGCAGGGATTATCAGGGGTGTTATCAGTTCACGAGCACTACTCTACTGCTTGCCCGCGGTGTCTTTCGCAACCCGCTGAATCCGCCGGCGCTCCGCTTCCTCCAGTTGCCTTTGTGCTGCATCGCGGATGCGGCGCGCGGCCTCCTTCTCCTGGTCGCCTTCGGCCGTCCGGTTCAGGCGGTAATAAAGGCGGGCCAAGGCCGAGTGCGCCTCGGGATACTCAGGGTACTTGGCGAGCAGGTTTACGAACTCCTGGCGCGACTCTTCCAGGCGGTCTTGCGCGAAATAGACAGAGGCCCTCTGAAAGAGCGCCCCGGGGTCCGTGGGTCTCACCTGGAGTGCCCGTCCGACCAACACCGTCGCCTCGTCGAGCTTTCCGTCCTGCTTGTCGACGACACTGATTTCGATATTCGAGATAAAGTCGTAGGGGTTCAGGTCCAGCTCCTGCCGGAATTGCGCCGTGGCCTCTTCCAACTGCCCGTTGCTCCGCAGCACCTGTCCATAGAACGAATGCAATCCCGGCAGCTTCGGATTTAGGCGGACAGCCCTAGCGAGATGTTCCGCCGCGGCGACCAGATTGTTCGCCATGAATTCGCTCTGGCCCAACAGGTAGGCCGACTCCGCGGATTCGCCCTCGCGCAGAATCCGGTCGAGGATCAGTTGAGCTTGCTGTGGGTGCTTGGCCTGCAGCAAAGCCATCCCGAACATGTAAGTAATTGAGTGGTTGTCAGGGAATTCCTGTTCGAATGGGGCCAGCAGATCAGCCGCCTTTTGAGGTTCGCCCACCTGAAGCAGGCAGTCGGCCAGAAGCAGCGCGGGTTTGGGTTCCATCGGCTGTTGCTCGTGCAGCAATTTCAGGTTCTCAATCGCTTCTGGGAGCCGCCCGAGTTTGTAGTAGGCCAGCGCAAGATTGGTCCGGACGCGCGTGTTGCTCGGCATGGTTTCCAGTGCTGACCGGTATTCGACGATGGCCGCGCCGAACTGCCCATCGCGGACAAGCGCGGCACCCAAATTGGAGCGAATCTCCGCCGCGTCGGGGTGGTCCTTCAGGAACTCCCGGTACAGCCGGATCGAGCTGGGCATGTCTCCCGCCTTGAATGCGGTTGCGGCTTGTCCCAACAGATCGGCCTCGACCGTGGCCTGCGCGCGCCCGACGCCGGCAGCCAGCAGCAGAATGGCCGCGATGCTGGCGCACAAGATGAGGGGATTGAACTTCACCTGAATGGAATTGTAATCGACTCGGCAAGTGAGGGCGGTACTCACAATCTCTGGCGGAAACGCCAGCAACCGCCGGGACCCAGCGGTCTGCTGAGAATCTCCCTCGGTAATTCAACGACTTGTAAGCCGAGGCCGACTAAGTTCAGCGGTTTGTAGGGTCTCTGCCTTATTCGCTTCAACGCACCGGCCAACGGCGGGCGGCGATATGGACAATTGGCGAATGACCCGGGGAATACCGAGTCGAATCCATGTCCCCAAGTTGACCCGAGGCCGGAAAACAGGAGTTTCCGGTCTGATCTGGAGATAGAATGGGCTTATGCTGAGGGTCCTTTATCTAAGTTTGATCAGCTGGACACTCCTGTTCTCCGCTGCCGTGGCGGGGCAGACTCCTCCTCCGGCCGATTCGGGAGCAACCATTCGAGCGACCGCCAGCGAGGTGCTGCTGGATCTGGTGGTCCGCGACAAGCACGGTAAACTCGTCAAGAACCTGAAGCCCGGTGACGTCGAGATCATGGAAGACGGGTCGCGCCGGGAGATTCTCAGCTTTCGCTTCGTCAACGGAAGGGATCCGCAGAGGGCAAGCGAGTCCAAGCGAGCCGCGGCGCAGGTGGCCGTCGCAGCGCAGGGCGGGGCACCCACGAAGCCGCTGCGGGCGGTCAATCTGGTCTGCATCGTGTTCCACAATCTCGACCCTGCCAAACGGCAGTGGGCGATCGAAGCGGCGCAGGATTTCCTGAAGAACGATCTGCTCCCTGACACCTATGTGGGCGTCCTCAGTCTGGACGACAGCCTCACGCCGCTGCAGCCGTTCACCAACGACCGGCAGAAGCTGCGGGCGGCCGCGGCGGCGGCGTTCGTCAACCGGGGCGGCGACTCCACGGGGCTTTCAGATGCGGTTCTCAGCGCGAATCCCACACTGGCGCTGGTCCAGGGCTCGGTGGATATGACTGCGCACACCGCCAGTTTCGATTTGGTGATAACCGGCGGGGAAGTGACGAAAAGCGCCATCGCAAATGCAGATGTGTCCACTGGTGCTGGCGCGAATGCACAGCGCGGCGACGCGGTGATGGAGCGGCGGCAGTTCGGCGGCGTCGAGGGCATGCGCCAGACAGACCAGATCCTGACTCTGGTGAAGCAACTAGGCACACTGCCAGGGCGCAAGACCGTGCTGCTGATCAGCCCGGGCATCGTGACTACTGGCGACCCTGAACGGCTTGAGTCCATCATCAACAAGGCCGGTGACGCCGGGATCACTTTTTACGCAGTGGACGCGAACGGACTGAGCGAGAATTCTTCCTCGCTGGCATCAAGCAATGCGCTCGGCCACGCGTCAGCCGTGAGTAGAGGCCAGTCGGCGCAATCGGGCACTGCCGGAGAAGCGGCGGAAAAGTCGCGCCAAGGTGACTATCAGATCGAAGCCGTTCGCACCTCCGGTACGCAGGCGACACTGCGCGAAATCGCCGAAGCCACTGGCGGCTTCCTGATTGCCAATAGCAACGATTTCAGAAAACCATTTACCAAACTCATTGATGAGATGGATGCGCACTACGAAGCGCTCTACCGTCCCGAATCGAGGGTGGACGATGGGAGCTTCCGCAAGATCGAAGTAAAATTGGCTAAGTCCGATCTTCGGGTGGAGAGCCGCGCCGGATATTTCGCCATGCCGGATCTGAAGGGTGCGGGCGGCTTGTCCCCCATCGAGACCATCGGCCTCGCTGTGATGAATGCCCAGCCCAAGCCCCACGCATTCGACTTCAGTTCCACGGTGCTGCAGTTTGGTCCTGGCGCCTCCGGATCGCGGAACATCCTGTCTTTTGAGTTGCCCGCAGCGAACTTCGCTGCCACCGCCGAGCCGCAGTTACTGCGGCACCGCATGCGCATCGCACTGGTTGCCCTGGTGAAGGATTCCAGCGGCCAGGTGGTCGACAAATTCAGCCAGGATCTGCCATATTTTGTCCCCGACCAAAATCTGCCGGTGATGCGCGCTACTTCCATTCCCTTCAAGCACAGCGTCGATTTGCCGCCGGGCCGCTATACGCTGGAGGCGGTCGTGATCGACCGTGAAGGACGCAAGGCGAGCACTGCGACGATTCCATTCGTCAGCCCGGAGACCAAAGGCGTGGGCTTGAGCAGCGTGCTGCTGGTGCATGGGCTGGATCCCGTGGAGGGCGTGCCCGACAGCACCGACCCGCTGATTTACCAGGGCAAACACGTCGTTCCCGACCTGACCCCGACCCTCGCCGCCAGCGCGCAACCGCTAATATACTTCGTGGTCTACCCGGACAAGTCGCTTGCGGATGCTCCGAAAGTCCAAGTCGAGTTCTTCACGGACGCCAAGCCGATCGCGATTCAGAGCGTCAAGCTCCCGGCCCCCAACGCTTCGGGCGCAGTGGCGATGCTGATGCGCGGCCCGGCGCGGCCGGGTGATTGCGAACTCCGGATCAGCACAATCCAGGGTGACGGATCGGCCGAACAGAGCCTGAAATACAAAGTCCTGGCTAAGTGAGCCAGCCGCTCGAAGTGGCTGGTAACCGCGCAGAAACGGCAGTGGTTGCCCGCATGGACGCTCTCGCCCTCCAGCACAGAGCCGCGAACGACAGAGAGCGGTCAAGTTCGCCAACAGGCATGCCCCCATCGCGGTCGCTGGGTCCAGTCACGCATTGAGTTTGGGCCAGCATTTGCTTCGCTTACGCCCTCCCCAGGGAACTGCACACGCTCATCGTTCATGAAACGCCTGGCCGCTTTCGTACAAACTCAAACGGGACTTTAGCCTCTCCATCATCTGCGGATTCTGAGTCTGTCCTGCCAAGTCGAGTGCTTGCCTCTCCGTTCGCGCCGCGTCCGGAAACCGTCCCGCCTCGGCGTACGCTGCGGCCAGGGTGTCGAGCAGCACCGGCTCTCGCCCGCCCGAAAGCCGCGCCGCGCGCTCGGCCAGTCCCACCGCCTCAGCACCATTCCGCAGCGCCGCGTCCGGCGCCGTCGCCAGCAGTCGGGCAAGCGAGTTCAGGGCCAGCACATGACCCGGTTGGAGTTCCAACAGATGTCTCCACTGAGCGTTTGCATCCTTCAGCCGGCCGCTCGTTGCATAGATCGCACCCAGATAGTAGTAGCCCTCCACAAAGTCAGGCGCGAGTTGCATGGCTCGCTCAAGGTGCGTGATCGCCTGCTCCAACCGTCCTTTCTGCGCCAGCGCGATGGCGAGATTGCGCTGTATGGCGCCGTCACCGGGTGCGAGCTTTGCCGCCGTCTCCAGTTCTGCGATGGCATCATCGACCTTGCCTGCGTTGGAGAGTGCGATCGCGAGGTTGGCGTGGCTCTGGACGTCATCGGGTAAAGCAGTGACGGCTTGCTGGCAGTACTCGATGCTCTGGGCGGTTCGCCCGTTGCTTAAGGCCAGAGCGCCGCACAGGTTGCCGGGTGTGACGGCGTCCTGCGGGTTTAATTCGACCGCTTTGGAGAGATAGGGAATCGCCTCCTCGAAGTTTCCCTGGCGTGCCAGCAGGATACCCATCTGGCTGTAGGCGTCGGGGCTTTCCGGGTCCACCTCCATCGCTTTCTTATACAACGCCAGACCCTCGTTCACACCGCCCGTCGAAACAAGCGCCACTCCCATGCCTACATAGGCCCGCCCGTCCGCCGGATTCAACTCGATCGCCTTCCTCCACTCCGCGAGCGACGCCTCGTATTCCCCTCTCTTCGCCAAGTCAGAAGCTATGTCGAACGCTTTGTAGAAATCTCCGGCCGGCACGTCGATCTTAAGCAGCCCGTTCTGGGGGATGTTGACGAATTCCGGGAGGTTGACTGCCCGATTAGCCGCTGTCGCATTCTCAATCAGAATTGCCGGACTGTCGTCGCCGTTCTCGTCGATGTGCGTCAGGAACATCTGGGTGTAGGGCGAGCGGCTTTTCGACGAGAACACCATCCAGCGGCCGTTCGGCGAGAAGCTGTGCCAGGAGTTCATCAGCGGCGTATTGCAGTTCATCAGGCGTGCTTTCCCGCCTTGAAATGGCACGATGTAGAGCTTGCTGTCGGGCCGCATCAACTGGCCGTTGCGGCACTGCACGAAGACGATCCAGCGGCCGTCGGGTGACACCTTCGGAAAGTTGTTGCTCATCCCGTTGGCCGATGCGCCGGCAATCGGCTCGGGAGCGCCTCCCCGGCCGTCGTTGAAGGGGATCCGGTAGAGGTCGTATTGAATCTGGATTTCGTCGGGCGAGTTAGAACGATCCGCAATCGGCTTGCCTGGGGGATAGGGATCCTGCGCGGCGGCTCTTGCGAAGACGATGGTCTTTCCTTCGGGGCTCCAGAACGCGTCGGCTTGCACGAAGCTGGGATCCTCGGCGCCGGGCAGAGGCTGCGCGCGGCCGGTCGTGCGGTCGTACCAGCTCAGGATGCCGCGCGTGGGGTAAAAGACCTGCAGAAAACGGTAGTCGGTGAAATTCGCGACGTAGTAGCTGGACTGCAGACGCGCGCCGGGACCGCCGAGCCGTGTCACGACATACCGGCCGTCGGGTGAGACCTGCGACATAAAGCCGACGCGATCCGGCGAAACCTGGCGATCCTGCGGCGCTCGCCACGTGATCATGTCCTCATTGCGAATAGACATTTGCGGCTGGATCGAAGCCAGGGCGTACAGGCCCTTGTCGTTACCCGGACCGTCGATGTCCATGCCTAGCGTCTTGCCGTCGGCGGAAAAAGAATGGCAGTTCGCGCAGGTGTGCATCCCCTCCAGCAGGACTTTACTGTTGGTCTCGCCGAGATTGCGCAGCCGCCACGCGATCAGCGGAACGGCGCGGGCCGCGAGCGGTTTGATCACGCCCTTCTGCAACTCCGACGGCATCAGCGGCACGTCGCGATAAAAGACCGGCGCGCCGACCGGATCAGCGGAGGTTCCGATCATCACCTTCCCCACGGAGAGCCTCTGCTTCGAACCGGCGGAGCTATAGCCCGTGATGGTGACCGTCGCCGGAGCGTGTACGGAGTGATGCTTGATCGCCGCCCACACTGCGGCCTCCGGTTTCCAGGTGTGCCCGACGGATTGTTCGGGGGTGAGTTCGGGTGGCTTGTTGGTGTCCGAGACGCAGCGCGGATCGATTTCGCCAATGCTGAGGCGTTCTCCCGCCGATTGAGCGGATAAGCTCTTGGACTTATCGGCGAATTGCACCTCGATTCGCCACGCGGTTGCTCCGTTTGCTTCGTCGCGCCACTCAATGGTCGGGGCAGGGAATTCGGGCGGGAAGATGGAGCCGTTTCGCGGGTAATCCACCGTTATCGACGCGGGAACCGCAGCACGGCTACCGGCCTGCAGGCAGACCGCTCCGGCTATGAAGATGCAGGCTGCAAATCGCGTCACGATAGGATCAGTCTACCAGCGGTACTCTCGCCGCCAAGGGTGACTGGACAGGCGACTGGACGGCCTGGGGCGCTGTTCTGCTCAATCGTGCCTGTCGAACGCCTGCGAAGGCCAACCGGCATCCCCGCCCGCCTCCAGATTGAGGCAGTAGATCCTGGCTATTCAACGAATTCCGTAACCTGCCCTAAACCGACTCTGGCACGACGTAAGGTGCGCGGTAGCTTCGGGTGAGCATCCCATCCGCTTCAGAATCGCCTACGAATTTCTCTCGCGCGTTGTCGAATTCGAGCACTCGTCCCAGCCGGTACGAGATGTTGCCCAGGTGCGCCAGGCCTGAGGCACGGTGTGCCGTCTCCACCGGACCGTTCTGGTCCTCCGTTTTGCGCGAACGGATGGCTTTGATCCAATTGGCGAAATGGTCGGTCAGTGGGTCGCCGGTTCTGCGCGCCGGGCCTTTCTCGCGCTTCTGGCCCAGGTAGATCTCATAGGAGTCGTAGCCCTTGATCACCATGTAGCCTTCCGAACCATAGAAGATGTTGCCTACGCCAGCCCCGTCTTCGAGGTTCGTGCACCACGGGCGGACCTCAAACTGGATCAGCTTCTTCTGCTCTGGGTAGCTGAATAGGGTGGTCAGAACCTCCGGCGTCTGCTTGTCGTCGTCGAACAGGAACTTGCCACCCATGGCCGTAATCTTCTTCGGCAAACTCTCCAGACCTAAGCCCCACATGCACAGGTCGGTCTCGTGGATTCCCTGGTTGCCTACATCTCCGTTGCCGTAGTTCCAGGTCCAGTGCCAGTTATAGTGCACAATGCGGCGGGAAAACGGCTCCTGCTGCGCCGGACCCGTCCAAATGTCGTAGTTCAAGGTCTCGGGCGGAGTTTCAACGCCTTTGCGGCCGATGGATGGCCGCCAGCGATAAACCAACCCGCGGGACATATACACGTTGCCGATGGTGCCTTTGCGCAGGTGCTGAACGGCTTCCTGGATAGCCTCGGAACTGCGCAGTTGTACGCCATGCTGGACGATCCGCCTGTATTTGTGGGTGGCTTCCACCATCTTCCTGCCCTCAAAAATGTTGTGGGACCCGGGTTTCTCCACGTAAACGTCTTTGCCCGCCTGGCAGGCCCAGATCGCCGCCAGCGAATGCCAGTGATTCGGAGTGGCGATAGTCACTGCGTCGATGTCCTTGTTGTCGAACACGCGGCGCAGGTCCTGTTCCACCTGGACCTTTCTCCCGTACTTGGCTTCGAATTCGGCAGCGCGCTTCCGGGCGATCTCCAAGTCCGGATCGCAGAGCAGCACCACCTCTGCGTCCGGGAGTTTCCCGAGGCTGGCAATGTGGTCTTGTCCACGCCCGTTTACGCCCAAGACCGCGATGTGGAGCCGGTCGTTTGCGCCCGCGGCTTTGGCCGCAGGCAGGCTTGAGATCACGGTCGCACCGGCTCCAGCCAGGAATGTTCGTCTGCTGTTCATCTTGAGATCGGCTCCTGATTTCGTCGCTTTGGTTGACGTCCAGCCACTGTCCCTACCGATCTCACACCACACGAGGGGCGGGATGCAAGCTGGGCCAATTTGACGAATGACTTTTCCACCCCGGCGACACTTGCTATATTGATTCTGATCCTGCTTCTGATGCACTTGCCGTGGCCCGCACCATTGGCCGGCGCGATCTGGAAGCGGCAATTATGCAACGGCCCCCGCAGGAGCGAGTAACTCCCGGCGGGGGCCGGTTTTTTTGCTGACGCTTCCTCGTTCGGGCCGCATGCTGGCGGACGTCGTCGCTCCGGGTGCCAGGCTCCCTCAGCTTCTCCAGCGACCCCCCAGATTTAACTGCTTGCGCGCGTAATCCAGGCTACGCTCCACATGATCGCGCTGTTGATGTTGAATGGCCCTGAGCAGGTAATCTGGCGTGGTCCGCCCGGCCAGATCTTCAACGACCATCGGCTTGTCGTAAGGCTCGCCGCGTTTGGCCAACGCCAGGAACTTCGCGAGATCAGCCGCGCGCGCCTTGGGGAACCGCTCCCAGAAAGCGCGATCGTAGATTGGCAGGATTTCAGGCGGGCGTCCGGTGATCGGCTTGACGTAGACGCTTACTCCGTTGCCTGAAGCCGCTGTGAGCTCACCCAGTCGGTGCAGAAATGCCCTGAAGTCGATAATCCCTTCGCCCAACGGAACCCACTGCACCGCGATCCCGTGCCGGGTTTCATAGACCAGCGAGTCGCGCAGATGGACGGTGAGCGCGTACTTTCCCAACTCCTCAAGCGTGGTCATCGGGTCTTCCATCACGAAGATCGGATTGCCCGTGTCGAGGTAGGTGCCTACGAGCGCGGGGCCGGCTGCTTCAATCAACTGGCGGTATTCCCAGGCCTGCAGGTCCTTGTGGATCTCGAAGGCGATCCGCAGGCCGGCAGCCATCAACTGCGACCGCACCTGCTTCACCACGCGCAGCACGTATTCGATTACGGGATCGGCCGGCCCCTTGGGCAGGGCTGCCCGGCTACCCGCAATGACGCAGCGCACGATGGGGGATCCCATGGCCCTGGCGCGAGATATGTGCGTGCGCAGTGTGGCGACCGTCTGGTCGAAGTTCTTCTCGGGATCGGAGTTCCAAAGGCCGCCGCCGCCCGTTTCGAGATGCAATTGCTGGCGCTTGGCCAACTCTCGGACTTCGTCCCAATGCGCGGGTTCCATCGTTGCCGGGTCGAGCGAGTCCTGCAGGAAGATCGAGTCGAGCTTCTGTTCGGCTGCGTAGGCGATCAACTGGGCGTCGTTCCAGCGCAGCGCACGCAGGCAATAGGTGTTGAGACCCAGGGGGAATGGCTGCGCCGCATCGGCCTGCGCGCTTCGCAATGCTGCCATGGCACCGGCGCTGGTGGAAAGAAAACCGCGTCTCGTCATCGCAGCCCAACGTATCAGATGCGCCCGAGTAGCGGCAAACCCGCCGCTCGCCGACGGTATTCCGACCGTAAGCACCGGTCCGGCGGACGGCGGCGCTGGAGGAGCGTTTGTGTTGGGCAATGCGGTCCGGCCCGGGTAGGTTGAGCCTGGTGGATGCAAGCACGCGATTTCGCGCATGTCTCCGCTTCTCAGCCAGTTGACCGGGCAAAGCTCAACTAGCCGGCGCGAACGGAGGCAACGTCTGCTCAACGGGGGTTCACCCCAATGTCATCGTGCTGAGCTATGAACTCTACCAGGCAGATCACCGAACGTCCGACCCCGACGGACCTGGAGGTCGTCAAGGCGTTCACCTCCCCTTCGGCGTTGGTGGACCTATTCACTTGGCTCAACGATAGGGACTTCATCGCTGAACCGCAGGATAGGACTCCACTCTTCGAGGAGTTCGGCCTTGCGGCACAGCTCGGATGCGTCGAATCCCGCCTGATTAGCACTGGTGTGTCATAAAGGCTCCACACCACGACCAGGACGGTACGGAAGCTGTCGCAGCAAGGAGCGTCGCAATAGTTCGGCGGAGTATTGCGGTGACACGACGCCATAAGGGTATTCGACGCAGCGCACGGGAAAACTGGAATGGCCGCTCGGGCCATTGCGGTACCATGCGAAAAAGCGAATGGGAGAGGTCCTCGAACTCCGCGAATTGTCCCGGCATTACCCCGCGCAAAGGGCGTTGGACGAGCTGTCGCTCAATGTCTCCGAAGGCGAGTTCTTCAGCCTGCTGGGACCGTCCGGCTGCGGCAAGACCACTACGCTGCGACTGGTGGCAGGACTCGAAGCGCCGACCAGCGGCCGGATACTCTTGCGCGGTGAGGCCATCGAACACCGCCGGCCTCACGATCGCAACGTCTCGACCGTATTTCAGAACTACGCTTTGTTCCCGCACCTGACCGTGCGCGAGAACATCGAATTCGGGTTGCGGCACAGGCACGGCGGACGACCCGTCGATGCGGACAAACGAATCGTCGAACTGGTTGAAATGCTGCAACTCGGCGATAAACTGGACCGCGCTCCAGAGCAGCTCAGCGGCGGCGAAAGGCAACGCGTCGCGCTGGCCCGCTCGCTGGTGCTGCATCCCGACGTGTTGCTGCTCGACGAACCACTTTCCGCTCTTGATCCCAACCTGCGCAAACAGGTGCGCGACGAGTTAAAGGCCCTGCAGCGTCGAGTCGGCATCACCTTCCTTTTCGTTACGCACGATCAGGAAGAAGCGCTCTATCTGTCGGACCGCATCGCCCTGTTGAACGCTGGCCGCCTGGAGCAACTCGGCACGCCGCAGGAGATTTATCAACACCCATGCAGTCGCTTCGCGGCAAGTTTCCTCGGACGCGTGAACTGGTTGAATGGCACCGGCATCCGTCCGGAAGCAACGCTGCTGAGCCGTGACCAGCCGGCAAACTCGGAACGAGTTTACGATTCGGTCGTGCAGCGTTGCGTATTCCTGGGTAACCACCTGCACGTGGAGGCCGAGCTGAGCGGTGGCGAGCACTTCATCGCGGAACTGCCGTGCAACTCCGAAGGCTTTCAGGCCGGCGAACGCGTGCACGTGTGGTGGCGTGCTGAAGACGAACTGCTCTTGCCCATCTGAAGCATGCAACCAGCAGTGAAGCAACCCGGGGATCAGGGCGCGGGGGACGCCTCCCAAACTGCGAACAGCGGGCTCAGAACGCTGTTCCTGACACCTACGGCGGCGCTACTGCTGGCACTGCTCGGCGCGCCGCTGGCGATTGTCCTGGCCTACACGTTCCGCACGCGCGGCACCTACGGCGGCGTCACTGCGCCGTGGACGCTGGAGAACTGGCAGCGGCTGGCCGACTCGCTCTACGCCGGCATTCTGTTCAATTCCTTCGCGGTGGCGGCAGTTTCAACCGCGATCTGCCTGCTGCTGGGGTTCCCGCTGGCGCTGTTCATCAGCCGCGCGGGGAGGCGCAGGGGACTATACCTGCACCTGGTGATCCTGCCGTTTTGGACGAGCTTTCTGGTGCGTACCTACGCCTGGATGTTTCTGCTGCGCGACACGGGACTGATCAACACCGTGCTGTTCAAGCTGGGCCTCATTTCGCAGCCCTTGCCACTGCTCTACAACTACGGCGCGGTACTGCTCGGGCTGGTCTATACCTACCTGCCCTTCATGGTCTTGCCGGTTTACGCGACGCTGGAGCGCATGGATCGCACGCTGCTCGAAGCTGCGGCCGACCTCGGTGCGCGCCCGCTCCAGGTCCTGTGGAGGGTGGTGCTCCCGCTCTCCAAGCCGGGCCTCTGGGCCGGCTCGATCCTCGTCTTTATCCCCTGTCTGGGAGCGTTCCTGATCCCCGACCTGCTCGGTGGGGGAAAGACGATACTGGTTGGGACGCTGGTGCAGAACCAGTTCACCGCCTCCCGCGACTGGCCCTTCGGCTCGGCCTTGTCGATGGCCCTGATGGGCGTGGTGCTTTTGTTAATGCTACCGCTTACCCGAAAGTCGGCGTCACTATGAGTGCCCGTCCCCTATCGCGGCTTGCGGGAAAGTCACAAGCCCCTTTTATCAGAGTCGTCATCGGAGTGCGCCGTCCGTTGTGGCGCACGCTTCAGCGTGCAATGCCGACACTCTTGTCGGCATGCTTCCGGACGTCGAGAGAAGTCTCGACCCTGCACGCTGAAGCGTGCGCCACAAGGCACTTGCAAGTGCCATCTGACTCCGATCCGATCATGTTATCGACGGAGTGCAACTGAAAGTGAGCGCTTCCCCAGACTTAGAGCAGCATCCACGCATCCCAGGCGGCCGCTGGCTCTCCACCTACGCGGTGCTGGCATACCTGTTCCTGCACCTGCCGCTGCTGATTCTGATGGTCTTCAGCGTGAACGCCTCACGCTTCACGGTATGGGAGGGGTTCTCGCTGCGTTGGTATGCCGAGGCGCTTCATGACCAGGAGTTGATGGAGTCCACTCTCAACAGCCTGATCGTCGCCATCGCGGCAACCGGCTTCGCGACGGTCGTTGGAACGCTGTGCGCGTATGCCCTGTGGAAGCGCGCCTCGCGCTGGATCGCGGCGGGCCTGGCACTATCCCTGGTGACGCCGGAGATCGTGATGGGCATCTCGTTGCTCGCCTTTTTCCAGTGGGTTTTCAGGCACTTCGATTTCCGTTTGGGCTTGCACACCATCGTGCTGGCGCACGTGATGTTCTCTGTGGTGTACGTGGTCACCGTGGTGCTCGCGCGGCTGCGCACTATGGACCCTTCGCTCGAAGAGGCCGCTCTGGATCTGGGCGCAACAGACTGGCAGGCGTTCCGGCGCGTTACGCTGCCGCTGCTCGCTCCCGCCATCGGCGCGGCGGCGCTGCTCGCGTTCATCATCTCCTTCGACGACTACGTCATCACGAGCATGGTGGCGGGCGTCGATTCACAAACCCTGCCTATGGCGCTCTACGCGATGGCCCGTCGCGGCGTGAACCCGGTGGTGAACGCGATCTCGACGCTGGTCGTCGGCTTGGTCGGTACGCTGATTCTCGTTTCGGAGCGTTTGAGAGCGCGATGAGCGAAGCGAAGAAGGAGAAGATGAATCGCCGCACTCTTCTCTTGGGCGTGGCGGGCGCCGCAGCCTGCGGCGGTCGCCGCCTTCGCCTGAATGTCCTGAATTGGTCGGTTTACATCCCACCCGAAGTTCTGCGGCAGTTTGAGCGGGAGAGCGGCATCCACCTGCGCTACAGCGTCTACGAGAGCAACGAGGAGATGCTAGCCCGCGTAATGTCGGGCAACTCCGGCTGGGATGTCGTGTTTCCGACCCATTACTACGTTCAACCGATGCGCGAAATGGGATTGCTGGCACGCTTGGACACCAGGCGTCTGAAGCATCTGGATAACCTCGAAGCCTCGTTCAGCCGGCCCGTCTGGGACTCGCAACTCGAGTGGTGCATTCCGTACATGTGGGGAGCGACAGGCATCCTCTACAACGACCGGCTCGCGCCAGCGCCAACGGGATGGAGCGACTTGTGGCTGGACCGCTACCAGGGGCGTTTCACGATGCTCGACGATCCGGTGGAAGTCTTCGGCGCCGCACTGAAGACACTGGGCCGCCCCTGGAACGGGCAGAGTGAGAGCGATCTGCGGGCGGCCAAGGTTCAGGCGCTGCGACAGAAGCCGCTGCTGCGCGCCTACATGAACGCGGAGGTGCGTGATCAGGTGGTCTCAGGCGACGTTGCGGCGGCCCAACTTTGGGCGACTACGGCTCAGCAGGCCATCGACGCCGCGCCGCACCTTCGCTTCGCTTACCCTAAGGAGGGATTCGGTCTGTACGCTGACAATGCCGCCGTGCTGCGCGAGAGCCGCAGGCTGGATCTGGCTCTGCGCTTCATCGATTTCCTGTTGCGGGCGGACGTCAACGCGAGCATCGTGCGCGGCTGCCGCACGGCCACGGCAAACGGCGCGGCTCGGGTGCTGCTGGGGACCGAACTCAACGCGCTGCCCACGCTTTACCCGGCGCAGGAAACGCTCGCACGCGGCGAGTGGATGGCCACCCCAACCGTCGGCTTACAGCGCCTTCGAGACCGTCTGTGGACGGAGTTGAAGTCGGCCTGATCAGCAGCGCAGCATGCGGTCTGAACCAAGGCCGGATGGCACACCCGTCGCGACTCGCTCCGTTCCATTAAAACGACGCCTAAAGTAATGAAAGGGATGAAGAAGAAAGGGCCTGTTGTCAGGTAGACTGGGACTTTAGGTGTTCGCTGGGACCCGGCGCTAGCGACCCTCGCGAAATGCGACAATTCCTGTTCCAATTCAGAGAAGCGATGCCGCGGATGTCCCTCCGTGGCGTCATCGACATTCTGTTGGTTGCGCTGCTGCTGTATCAGTCGGCGATGATTCTGCGTGGCCGGCGTGCGGCGCACATCGTGCTGGGGCTCGGAACGCTGGTGGGCGTCTACCTCGTCGCGGTGTGGACCGGACTGGAGTTGGTGCGCACCGTGCTGGAAGCCATCGCTCCCTATACCGCTTTCGCGCTGATCGTCGTTTTTCAGAGTGAACTGCGACGGATGCTCTCGCGTCTCGGGGAGCAGCGCTGGATCGGGATTGGCAGCCGCTTCCAGACCCGCGAGATCGCCGACGAGATCGGCCTCGCGGTGGCTTATCTGGCGGAACACAAAACCGGCGCCCTGATCGTGCTTGAAGGAGACGTGGGTTTGCGGTCGTTCATCGAGAGCGGCGTAGCGCTCGATGCGCGGGTGACACGGGACCTGCTGCTCGCCATCTTCCAACCGGGTGCCGCGCTGCACGACGGCGCGGTGATCATTCAAAACGGACGCATCGCCGCCGCCGCCTGCTTCCTGCCGTTGACCATGAATCCCAACCTGACGGGCAAGCATGGCACGCGTCATCGCGCTGCGATCGGGGTGACGGAGGAGAGCGACTGTCTGGCCGTGGTGGTCAGCGAGGAGCGAGGCACTATCTCCCTCGCGGCCCGCGGGGAATTGGAGCGGGACGTTTCCATGGAGCGACTGGCGGAGCGGCTGAAGCAACCCTACTCGCAGCCCATTCGCCCCGTACCGGCGGAGGCGCCAGCCGGAGCCCAATCGGGCGGGGGGATTTAGCCGTGAAATGGTTTGCCGGACGGAATCTCGCCTGGAAGTTCGCAGCCCTGGCGGGCTCGCTGCTCTTGTGGTTCGCGATTAATGGCGCCAACGACCTGACCGAATCGGTGAGCGTACCCGTCCAATATCGCAACATCCCGCCGGATCTCGACATCGGCTCCGACCTCGTGGAGCAGGTCCACCTGATTCTGCGCGGCCCGTCGTTGCTGTTGTCCCGCGCATCCACCAACCCGTCGCCGGTCGTCATCGATCTGGGTGAAGCCAAGGGCGCCGGCGAGCGGACTTTTTCTATCACTGCGGCCAATGTCCGCCTGCCGGGCGGCGTTACTCTGATGCGAGCCATGCCCGAACAGATACGGTTGCGGCTGGAGGGCCGGGCGTCCAAACGCGTGAAGGTGCACGTCCGTTTCGACCACGTGCCGGAAGGCATGCAGGCTTCCGTGGATGAGGTCAATCCAGCGGAACTCCTGATCGCCGGACCCGAGAACCGCGTCGAGTCGATCCGGGAGATCGAGACCGACAAAGTGGATGTGCGGACTTTGTCGCCCGGAGGCCGGGCCCACACCATCGCTTACCTGCCCGATTCGCGGGTACGTTTCAGCACCGCGCCGACCATCGCCGTACGCATCGGCCTGACTCCCGCGCCCGCAAAGTAGAAATTCATGGCAAGACAACTATTCGGAACCGACGGCATCCGTGGAGTAGCGGGCAACTATCCGCTGGACCCCCAAACGGTCTACGCGTTTGGCCGTGCGCTGGGCGAGTGGGCGGCTGGTGCGGCCGGAGCTCGCGGCCAGCAGTCCGTTCGCATCGTGATCGGAATGGACACCCGCGAATCCGGGCCGGAACTTGCGGCACTCGTCGCCGCGGGGTTGCGCTCGAGTGGAACCGAGCCCGTGTTCGCGGGCCTCACCACCACCCCTGGCGTGGCCTATTTGACCCGGGTGGAGGACTTCATCGCGGGCCTGATGATCTCGGCGTCGCACAATCCGTACCACGACAACGGGCTGAAGGTGTTCGACCATTCGGGCTTCAAGCTGGCTGATGAGATAGAGGACAGCATCGAGCAGCGCATCTTCGCCTTCGCGGCCGAAGCCGGCGAGCCCTCAGCCGCGCCTCTGTCGCCCGACGCCAGCCTCGACAGCAACTACATCGACTTCCTCGCCTCCACCTTCCAACGCAGCCTGGCGGGCCGTAAAATCGTGCTCGATTGCGCCAACGGTTCTGCTTCCTACCTGGGACCGGAGTTGTTTACGCGGCTGGGCGCAGAGGTCGTGGCCATCGGCTGCGAGCCGGATGGCCGCAACATCAATCTCGATTGCGGGGCGCTCCATACGGGCTCGCTGCGACAGGCCGTCCTGGCGCAAGGCGCGGATTACGGCGCGGCCTTCGACGGCGATGCCGACCGCTGCATGATCTTTGGCAGCACAGGCAAGTTGATCGATGGCGATCACGCCCTGCTGATCGCGGGACGCGGCCTGCGGGCCAAGGGCAAGTTGCACGGCAAGAATGGTTCGCCCGCCATTGTAGCGACCGTCATGTCGAATTTGGGCCTGCAGCGGGCGCTCGAAGCCGACGGCATCGAACTGATCCGCACCGGTGTTGGCGACAAGTACGTGCTGGAAGAAATGCTGCGCAGCGAGCTGCCGCTGGGGGGCGAGCAAAGCGGCCACGTTATTTTCCGTGAGTTCGCGACGACTGGCGACGGCCTGTTGACGGCACTGAGAATCATCGAGCGGGCCGAGGAGACGGGGCTCTCCCTAGAGGATCTCACGGCAGATTTTAAGGTCTATCCGCAGATCCTCGTGAATGTTCGATTCAAAGTGAAGCGGCCGCTGGAAGAGCTGCCCACCGTGCAGGCGGAGATCAAGGCGACCGAGTCGGAGTTCGGCACTGCCGGCCGGGTCCTGGTAAGATTCTCGGGAACCGAGCCGTTGGCCCGCGTCATGGTGGAAGGTCCGTCGCAAGCGCGCGTTTCCGAGCGTGCCCACAGCATCGCGGCGGCGATTGTCGCCGCACTGAGCAATTGAGAAGGAAGGTCGATTGATGAAGTCAGCTCTAACACTCTTGTTCGCCGGCCTGCTGGCCGCGCCGTTATTCGCCCAGTTGCCCCCGGGCACGAAGCCGCCCGGTGAGGACTGGGTACAGATTTTCAACGGTAAGGATCTGAACGGCTGGCACAATGTCGGTGTTGAGAAGTGGACTGTGGAAGAAGGCGGCGCGGTCCGCGGCAAGAACGCCACCAAGAACTACGGCTATCTGGAGACGGTCCAGACCTACCGCGACTTTGTCCTGTCCCTCCGCTTCAAGTGCGTGGAGACCGGCAATAGCGGCGTTTACTTTCACACCAAGTTCAAGCCCGGTACCGTGGACGTTTCGCAGGGCGGCCAGTTTGAAATCGACTGCAACGTGACCCACCACACGGCAGGCGTGTACGATTCGATCAAGGGTTGGCTGGTTTGGCCTGCGCCGGAAAACGAGACCGTGATTCGCCCCAACGATTGGAACGAGTATCTGCTCATCGTCAACCGCAATCGCTATATTTCGCGTTTGAACGGCGTCCTCATGGTGGACTTCACCGACCCCAACGCGGACTTCCTGGACGGCAGCATTGCGCTCCAGTTGCACTCTGGCGGCGGGGCCGAGATGCTCTTCAAGGACATCTGGATCCGCGACCTGACCAAACGCTGAACGAAACCGGCGCTGCGTTCTGCGCGTAGTCCCGAACCACGAAGTGCTGAGAGTTGTCAGCTCTAGCAACACGCCTGGTTCATTCGCGTTTGCAACTTGTCTGAAAACGCACCGGATTGCCATGGTCCCTTACGCCCGCGGCTCCTTCCGAATCGGAGCCAAGGCCGTGAGCGGTGATTTTTAGCGGTCTTCACCTCTCCCCGCCGATCGCCGCGCGGCATCTGGATGCAGGGTCAAATGCAAGAAACTCGCCCAGGGTCGGGCGGGTGCTTGGGTCGCCACCGGCTCGGGTGCCTTCGCCCGGCAGGACCAGTTCTGAAATCCACGCTGAAAGCTGGTCGCGAAGACGCTACACTAATCCGATGGAAGGCAGGACGGACGCACGCCTAGACGCATCGAGACTCGAATCGCTGCTTGAGTCCGCCAAGCTTCTCAGCGCCTCGCTCGAACTCGACGAACTGCTGAAACACCTGCTGCGCACGGTGATGGGCCGCCTGCTGAGCCTGCGCGGCGCAGTGGCTATCCAGGAGGACGGCGGCCTGCGCGTGGCGCACTCGAGGGGCGTGACGTCGCTCCGGCCAGGGCAGCCGTTCAATCTGGCCGACGCGGCCGAGGCAGGTCTGACCATGACCTTCCCGATTGGCGACGCGGCGGCCCCTGCGGGCTTACTGGCCCTGTCGCCGTCCAAGCGCGGCGCGCTTGACGCCAGCGAAAACGACTTCCTGGAAGCGTTGCTCGGACTGGCCGCCTCGTCCATCGAGAATGCGCGCGCCCACCGCCAGGTACTGGTCGCCAACCGGGCGCTCGACCAGAAAGTGCAGGAACTCAGCACGTTGCTCGACCTGGGCCGCGGCCTGGCCTCGACCATCGACGTGGACGAGCTGGCGAGCATCCTGCTGCTCACCCTCAGCGGTCGGTTCGCCGTGCGCCGCCATGCCCTCTTCACCTGGAAGGCCGGGCAGCCTCCGATTCAAAGAGTAAAAGGCCTGGAGGAGTTGGACCCCGTAGCGCTGCAGGAGCAAGCCAAGACGCTGGAAGGAGCGGCACTGCGCGATGGGCTCCTGTTGCTGCCGATTCGCGCCTCGGCGGAGACTCAGGGTATCGTCGTGCTCGGTCCCCGCGCGTTGAAGCTGCCGTATGGCGCGGCCGATCTCGATTTCGCCCAAGGCTTGATGGCCCAGGCCGCCGTAGCGTTTGAAAACGCCTGGCACTTCCGCGATTCGTTGTTCCGCCAACAGATCGAGCAGGAACTGGCGCTGGCCGCATCCATTCAGAAGGACCTGTTTCCCAAAAGGCTGCCCGCGCTGGCCTCGACGTGCATGGCCGCACGCAACCGGCAGGCGCGCCAGGTTGGCGGCGACTACTACGACGTGCTGAAAGCCGGTCCCGAGGTCAGTTTGCTGTGCGTAGCCGATATCAGTGGCAAAGGCGTCGCGGCCTCGCTTTTGATGGCCAACCTGCAAGCCACGCTGCGCGCGCTGCTCAGCGCTGGCCCGCCGATTACGGAACTGGCGTCCAAAACCTCGGACTTGCTATACGCCTCCACGCCGGCGAGCAAGTACGCGACGGCGTTCTTCATGAAGTACCGGCCGGAAACCGGGGCCTGCGAGTACGTCAACTGCGGGCACAACGAAGGCATCGTGCTGCGGGCATCCGGCGAGGTGGAATTGCTGAACGCGACGGGCATGCCCGTTGGCCTGCTGCCGGGCCGGAAGTACGCGGCGGGCGCGCTGCAGCTCGATTCCGGGGACCTGCTGTGCCTGTATACCGATGGCGTTACGGAGGCCGACAACTTGAAGGAGGAGGAGTTCGAAATAGAGCGCACCATCGAGTGCCTGAAGGCGCATCGCGAGGAACAGCCCGAGACGATTCTCGACAGGCTGTTCGAGGCCATTGACACTTTTGCGGGCGGGGCCCCGCAGCACGACGACATCACCGCCCTGGTGTTGAAGCGTACGTAGGCGGCCAGCGATTTGAAGACCCTACTCGCACCTTTCCTCGATACCCGGCACGCGTCCGCGGGCAAGCTCGCCCTGTGGACGACGCTGCTGCTGGGCGGCCCACTGGCGCTGCTCGTCGCGCTGCTAGTCTCGCAAAAGCTGGATCGGCCTACCTGGAAACTGCGCCCTTCGCGCGAGACGGCGATTTCGATTGCTGCGGAGCAGGCGACGCGCCTCGGCCTTTCGGTCCGCGGTTGGGGTGTGGTTGCCAACCCGGAGGTCGATTCGAATTGGGATGTCGTTTTCGGTCCCAAGGTGGGCACCCGGCCAGGGCGGCCGGCGATTGCGGTTCCTGCGCGACTTCTGGTCACGTTCTTCCGGCCGGATCAACGCGTGTGGCTGCGTGTCACACTCGACCCGGAGGGCCGGGTGGTGGGCTATCGCTGTGGTGGCCCCGACCTGACCGCGGTCCTCAAGGCCGCTTCGCAAACAGCGCCCGCCGATCCTGCGCAGTTGGCGAGCGAGGCGCTGAAATCGCAGCAGCAACGCCTGGCGGGTCTGGATCTCCAGCCTGCGGAAGAGCAGCGCTTCGACGCAGGCCTGGGCGTGACCGGCAGGCGCTTCGTGTGGCACGCGCGGGCTAGCGGCTTTCCAGATGCCGATTTCGAGATCACGGCGGACGTTGTGGGCAATGCCGTGGTGCGCTTTGAAACGGGGATAGCATACTCGCGCCAGATTCTCGATCGGGATAGCCTGGCTCGCAACGCGAGTCAGCTGGGCAACTTGGCGCGAGTCATCGCGGCGATTGGCCTGGTCGGCTTCGCGTGCTTCCTGTATGCGAAACGATCGCGCGAGAAGGAAGCACCGCACGGCCGGGCGGCCATCCTCGCCGGAGCTCTGGCTGTGTTCAGCGTGCTGCTGGTAGTGCTGGAGCCCGGCCTGGGTATGATCGGTCAGAAAGTGGAGGACTTCAGCACGGTTCCCCTGCTTTCCGCGATGATCGCGGTGCTCTTTACACTGTTGGTCCAGGGCCTGCTGCTGGGCTTGGCGTATGGCAGTTCCGAGGGAACCGTGCGCGAGCGTTACAGTGGCAAGCTGACCTCCCTCGACGCCCTCCTGACGGGACGTTTCTTCAACCAGCCGGTCGGTGTGGCCGTGCTCACCGGAGCCGCCGTGGCCGCCTGGGCGGCTTCCGCGAGCTTCCTGCTACAAACCAGGTTCCCGGGATTGCTGTGCGACCTCACCGGCCGGATCGGGATGCTGACCTACCTGAACCGGGCGCAATTCGTTCTGGCCGTCAACTTGCCGCTTGTGGCGATGATGAGTACCGTGATGGCGCTGCTGCTGCCCTTGACGATCTACACACATACGGCGAGTTGGCGGCGCATGCCTAGGTGGCTGGCAGCCGCGATCTGCCTGGCCGCAGCACTGATCGTGGTCAATATCGGCGTTGGCGTCGATTTCGGCGTGTCCGCATGGTACCTGAACACGGTGCTCGATTTAAGCGTGCTGGCCTGCGCATTCTGGCTGGGCGATTTGTTATCGGCCATCATGGCGATCTCGGTATTCTCCACTCTGTCCGGGTTCCATGATGCGGAACGCCTGGTGTCGAGTTGGGAGCACGCGACCGTCTTCACCGTGGTGATCGGTTCGGCCTTGCTACTGCCGCTCGTGCTGGGTGCCTGGTTCGGTCGCAAGCTGACGGACGAGGAGGTGCGCCCCGGCTATGCGCACAACCTGTTCCAGCGACTGGCGCTGGAAGCCGAATTCCTGGCCGCCGGCGAAGCGCAAAGGCGGCTCTTGCCGGCCGTGACGCCCAAGATCGCCGGCCTTTCGCTGGCTGGAGCCTGTATCCCCGCCCCGAACGTCAGCGGGGACTTCTACGATCTTGTCCGCACCCACGATGGCCAGTTACTGCTGATGGCGGCGGAAGGTGGCAACGATGGACTGGTGTCCGCGTTGACCATCGCGCTGGCGAAGGGCTTCCTGCTGTTCGAGTCCGACGCGCCGCGCTCCCCTCGGGAGATCGTCGAGGCTATGCACGCGGCGCTGGGAAACTACTTCGTGCGAGCGTCAGGCCGTACCTCGATCCTGGTGGCGAAGGTCAGTCCCGACAGCGGGATGGTCCACGCAGCTAGAACGGGCGAGTATCCGCGGATGCTGGTGTTGACGGACGCCGGCGAGGTGTGGCGGCCCAAGCTGGAATTTGCCTCGCCCCGTTCGGATATTCAACTGCTGAACTTCGAGGTCCAACCTGCGGACACCCTGTTGGTTTTCACCGATGGACTGCCGCGCGAGTTGCAGGCCGCCACCGGCAAGGACGTGATCGCGTGGCTGCGCGGAGCCGCCTCGTTTCGTGGAGTGCCGGACGCGGACCGGCTCTGTCAGGCGCTGGTTCAAGCGGCGCGCGGACGGGAGGGTACCCGGCAGGGCGACGACATCACGGCTTTGGTGGTGCGCCGATTGGCGGAAAACGCCGGTGCGAGTGAGGCGGTCGCATGACGCATCTGGCCAGGTTGTCGATGGTCGCGGCGGCCTCGGCCGTTGTGCTGATTTCATTCACGCCTTCGAGGGACGCGGTCACCGCAGTCTGCAAGCCCGCGTTGGCACGCGCGGCCCTGCAGCGGCGTGCGGTTGGCGAGTGCGCCTTACGCGGATTGAATGCGGCCGGGTGGAGCTTTGCGTCCGTCACGGAATTCGCCCGCCCGTCGTTTGAAGCATACCTGCTGCACCCGGGAGACCCCTGGGCTCGCGACCGGCGCGGTTTCCTTTACAGGGTGACGCTTCGCGAGCGCGGCTCGGCCCGTGAGGTTCACTTGATGCTCTCGGCCGCTGGTTCGCTCGTGAGTTTCTCGCGCGATCCGGGTGCGCCCCGTGTAGCAATGGACTCCGCGGCCCCGCTGGCGGAGGCGGAGTTCAATCGCCTGGCTGGACCGTTCGCCAGCTTGTATCGCCCAGCGTCGCTGGGCACGGCGGCGCGCGAGGGCTTGCACTTCAGTTGGGAGGCGGCGGGCCCGTCCGGCGTTGGGAGTGTGTCCAGGATCACCATCCTGGTTGACTCGCGTGGAGTGCTGCGGTCGGCGCGGGATGAGGAGATTCCGGACGTTATGCGCGGAGAGTTGGCCAAACGGCTCGCTGCCACCCAGCGCTATCTGACGCCCTTTGCCCTCGCCTTTTACTACATCGGAGTGACCGCCGCGTTCTGGATGTTCTTCACGTTGCTCGGCCGAAACCCGGCACACGTGAAGTTCGGATTGCGGCTGGCGGTTCTGCTGTCCGCTGTCGTCCTGGTCGATCTGCTGTTCGGCAGCACGCTGGACTCGCTGGGAGCCAACCCGGCTTACTCGGAATTGTCGGACGCTGCCCGCTGGGGCAACAAGCTGATCGGCGAAGCGCTGGAAGTGATGCTGCTGTGCGTGGCGCTGTCGGCCGGCTACGGGATGAGCGGGAGGCTGCGCCCGCGCACCTGGATCGGAATTCAGTTGGCCAGCCGGGGCCTGTTCTGGAGCCACGAAGTTGGGCTGCAAACCTTGGCCGCGGCGCTCGGCGGCGTCGTACTGGCACTGGCGATTTCCACGACAGCGTGGCTGCCGGGCGCACCGCCCGGAACGGCCTGGCTCAGTTCGGGCTGGGTTTCAGCGTCGCCCATGCTACTGCCGCTTGCTGCCATCGACCGCGCGGAAACTGCGGGCGTATTCGGGTTTGTGCTGCCCTTGCTGGTCTGGTCGTGGAGCCGGCGTAAGTCCGGCCGGCGGCCTTGGCGTGAATGGCTGATTGGCATCTTGGCGGTCTGGATCGCGGTCTTCAACGCGGCTACGTCGGTGGCCAGCGCGTACTCGTTCCTCGGAGCCGTGGCCGGCGCAGTCGTCGTGTTGGGCTGCCTCTACTGGCTCTACCACGCGTTCGGCATGTGGACGGTCTGGCTGGCGTGGCCATTTGCGGCCGCTTGGAATCTGGCCTTGCTGCGAGCGAATTTGCCGGATCCGGCGCGGATGGCGGAGGCCGGTTGGCTGTTGGGTGGGTGGGGATGCGTGGTGTTGGCCTCTTTGCTGGCATGGCGACTGGCGCCGAAGCGCGCCCGCGAGGCCGAGCGCCGGATGATTGAGGAACTGGACCAACCGAGCCGCTCCGAGCGCGATTGGCTCAACGCCCAATTCCATGTCGCGCGCCAGGCCCAGGCCACCATGATGCCGTCCGAGACGCCCAGGCATCACGCGTTCTCGATTGCGGTCTCTTCGACGCCCGCCCGTGAGGTTGGCGGCGATTTGTACGATTTCCTCGAAATCGCCGAGCACCGCAAGTGCTTTCTGCTGGGCGATGTTTCGGGCAAAGGCGTGGCCGCCGCGCTCTACATGACGCTGACCAAGGGCATGCTGGCGGCCGCTTCGGCGGAGTCGCTGGAACTGCCGCACCTGTTCGAGCGCCTGAACCGCCACTTCACCGCGAGCGGACATCGACGCATGTTCCTGACGCTCTCGGGGGGAGTGCTGGACGGCGAGTCGATGACGCTCACGCACCTGCGCGCCGGTCATCCGCCCGCATTGTTGTGCCGCGCGGCTGACGGCAACGGCCTCTGGCTGAAGCCGCGCGGAATCGGAATCGGCCTGGTTTCGGGCAGCACATTTGCAAACACGCTGGAATTGGAAACAGTGCAACTCGAACCCGGAGACGTGGTCGTCTACTACTCCGATGGGTTGAGCGAGTGCATGAACCAGCGCCAGGAACAGTTCGGCGAAGAGCGCATCCTGGCCGCCGTGCTGGAGTGCCGCCAGGATAGCGCCGAGGCCATTGAAAGCAGCTTGCGGGAGACGGCCGCTCGGTTCCGGGGCCCGGCCGAGCCGCACGACGATTTGACCATTCTGGTGGTAAAGGTCTCCGGAAATCGATCCGCGATGCCTGCCACCCCGTTATGCTAGAAACTGCACACAGCATTGGGATTCACCTGGGAGTAGCGACGAGTGTCCACTAATTTTCGAATCGAACGGAGTGAACTGGGGGGTGCTGTCGTGCTGGCGCTCGATGGGTTTCTCGACGCGCACACGGCGCCGCAGTTCGAGAATGCGATTTCCAGCGAGGCGGAGGCCGGCCATCTGCATCTGATTGCCGATTGCCGCAAACTCAGCTATATTTCGTCGGCCGGGCTCGGCGTCTTCATGAGCTTCATCGAGGAGATCAGGGAAAAGGGCGGCGACATCAAGTTGTCCGGCATCGAACCCAAGGTCTATCAGGTGTTCGAAGTACTGGGATTCCACGAGTTGTTCGATATCGTCGATAACGTGGAGGCCGCGGGTGCGCTGTTCGACCAAGGCTCGAGGCGGAAGGATTAGTGCCGTGGCGCAATTCGAAAAGAGCTTTACTCTCCAGGTCCCGAGTTCGACCCAGAACCTCGCATTGATCCGCGAATTCGTGTCGGCCATTGGCGCGCAGGCGGGCTTCGACGAGAAGGACGTGATGCGCTTGCAGTTGGCCGTGGACGAAGCTTGCGCGAACGTCATCGAACACGCCTACGACCTTGAGGCTACACACGAAGTCACCATCCGCGCCCTGATCGACGACGACCTGATCCGCTTCGAAATCGTGGATCAGGGCAAGGGCTTCGACCCGGCGCGCATCGAGGAGCAGAACCTAGACGCGCTGATCCGCGACCGCCGCTCGGGTGGACTCGGCTTACGCCTGATCCGCAGCATCATGGACGACGTGCAATATCAGATTGTGCCCGGCGAGAAGAACGAACTGCGCATGATGAAGCGGCTCAAGAAGCACACGGCGTAAGCCGTCCGATGGTGGCCCACTGTATTGGTGACAGCTGCAACCGCCCCGCACCTCGCCAGGTCCCCGAGCGGTTCGTCTAGCTTCCAGCTGCCACCGCGCCGACGGCCGCGCGCATCTGTTCGATCAACTCCGCGACGCTCTGCCCGCGCACCGCGATGATGCGTTTGGCACCCGGTCCGTCCGGTTGCCAGCGCTGCCGCATCCTCTCGCACGAGAAGCCGCCGAAGATCGACACCAGCGGCACGTCCAGTGCCGCCGCCACATGTTGCCCCGCCGAATCGTAACCAACGTACAAACCCGCGCCCGCGATGAAAGCGGCAAACGAGGCGAAGCTGCCCTCGTGTAACGCGATGGTCTGCCCCGCTGCGCCTAGCCGCGCCACCGTTGAGCGGACCCGCCGGTCCTCTTCCCCACCCGGTGCGCCCGTATCGAGCAGCACCTGCCAGCCCGAGTCCAACAGAAAGCGCAGCGTCTGTTCCTCGAACGGATCGTCCACTCGCTTGGCCGGGTTTTCACCGATGCCGAAGCTCACCGCAGCCACCCGTTCGCCCGGCAGCGCATGGCTCAGCCTGGGATGAAACCACGGCTCCGCGCCTTCGATAGCCAAAGTCCGCCGAACCCACTCGCGAGCCAATGCGGGCAGCGTGGCCCCGGACTCGCCTCCAAACCCGCGACTCTCAAAGAGGTGGTGCGCCGTAGCCGCGCAGACAGGCAGCACGCCCAGTTGTGTCAGGCGCGAATCCGGATCGAGCAGCAGCACGCCGGGGCGGTCCAGCGCCTGTCTGAGCGGCTCGAACGCGCCCAGGCGATCCCGCAGCAGGGCCGTGCGTCCGTATGGCACTTCGAGGAACGACCACGACGAGCCTTCGAACAGCTCCCACGCCTTGCGCGGACCGGCAAACCAGAGCCGTGCGGTCGGGAAACGCTGCCGGGCGGCGTCCATCAGAATGCTGGTGACGGCGATATCCGCACCGAGGGTGACGCGCGACAGCACGTACACGTCCGCAGGTTCGAACGCGGGTGGACGCACGCGCCTGACTTCCTGGTAGCGGGTCTCGAGAACGGCGCTGTCCAGGCCGGGCACTGCCTGGGCGGCGACGCGGGAAAACAGATTCGCGTAGGCGTCGCACAGGGCCGGCTCAAAGCGGTCTGCCAGCCCTTCCACCAGCGTCCCGAATAGACTGCGGCTGGCGATCAATGCGACCGCTTCATCCTCGTCTAGCGCCAATGCCGTAAGCCATTCGACGCGCTCCGCAGCGGGCTCGCGTCCTGCCAGGCAGTCGTCGAGCAGTGCGGTCGCGAGTCTAGCGGGGGATATACTTTCCAACCAGCAACTCCAGCTTGGCGTAAGTCGCCGCGGGCACCGTCTTGGGATCGGTAATCAGCGCGTAACGCAGCGCTTCGCCGCAGCCGCACGTGCGCGGCGTCAACTGCAGATTGCGGACAGCGGATTGCACTACTTTCGCCGCGTTCCCAGCGTTCTGCGTCAAATTGTGGATGATATCGGCCACCGTTACGGCGTCGTGGTCCTCGTGCCAGCAGTCGTAATCGGTCACCATGGCGACCGTCGAATAGCAGATTTCGGCTTCGCGCGCGAGCTTCGCTTCCTGCAGATTTGTCATCCCGATGACGTCCATGCCCCAGCTTCGATACAGGTTCGACTCGGCCTTGGTCGAGAAGGCCGGGCCCTCCATGCAGAGGTACGTGCCGCCCAGCTTGGCGTTGACGCCGCTCTCCACGCAGGCTTCGTACAGGACCTTCGCCACGTGCGGGCAAACGGGGTCCGCAAAGCTCATGTGCGCGACCAGCCCTTCGCCGAAGAAGGTGGAGATGCGGCCGCGCGTCCGATCAACGAACTGGTCGGGAATCACGAAGTCCAGCGGCTTGTGCTCGGCCTTCAACGAGCCGACTGCACTCAGCGAAAAGATGTACTCGACGCCCAGTTTTTTAAAGCCGTAAATGTTGGCTCGAAAATTCAACTCGGACGGGCTGATGCGGTGACCACGGCCGTGGCGCGCGAGAAACGCCACCGTCTTGCCTTCCAGTTCGCCAACCACGTAAGGATCCGAAGGATCGCCGAAAGGCGTCTCGACGCGCACCTCTTGCTGACCCGTGAACCCGGGCATCGAATACAGCCCGCTGCCGCCGATGATTCCTATTTTGAGACTCAAATCCGCCCACCTCCATCCGAGTTGATGTCACGCGCCGCTTGCGGCAAACCCTCAGGATAGCGAGGTTCCCGCCCGAACGGGCAATGCGTCGTCCCGGGGAGCGAAGCATTGGAGATAATGGGTCCGGACCTCCTCATGGACCAGGCGCTTACATGGAAATGATCCGACCCTCGAATGCGAGTGATTTGGCCGAAGCGTTGACGGCCGCCGCCACGTCCGGCGCGACCATCGCCTTGCGCGGCGCGGGCAGCAAAGACGCGATGGGAGGCCCGGTGCCGGATGCGCAGGCGGACCTGCGCCTCGACCGGATGAGCGGCATCCTGCAATACGAACCGCACGACCTGACGATCCAGGTCGCCGCGGGAACGCCCTGGCAAGAACTCAACGCAGTAGTCACCGGGCAGGGGCAGATGCTGCCGCTCGATCCGCCCCGCGCCGCCACGGCGACCATCGGCGGCATCGTCGCGTCGAATTGCAGCGGGCCGCGCCGCCGCCTATACGGCACGGCGAGAGACATGTTGATCGGCATGACCTTTGCGACGCTCGACGGCAGCCTGGTCCAGGCCGGCGGGATGGTCGTCAAGAATGTGGCGGGCCTGGACACGCAGAAGGCTCTGACGGGTAGTTTCGGAACCCTGGCCGCGATGGCCAGCGTGAATTTCAAACTGGTTCCGCTCCCCGAGGCGAGCCGAACATTTCTGTTCGCATTTCAGGCCGCGGAGGAGTGCCTGGCAGCGCGGCAGCGAGTGCTGGCCAGCGTGTTGCAACCGGCCGCGGTCGACCTGCTGAACCCTGCAGCCGCGAAACTTGCCGGCTGCGACGGCTTTGTACTCGCTGTCCGCGCGGGTGGCAGCGAGACCGTCCTGGCGCGATATGCGCGCGAGCTGGATGGATCCGTGTCGCTCGAGGGTGAGAAGGAATCTACGTTCTGGCGGACGGTCCAGGAATTCGCTCCCGCGTGGATCGATCAGGCGCCGGAGCATTCCTTGGTCCGCGTTGGGCACATGCTCTCCGAACTGGGCGAAGTGCTCGACTCCGCAGCGGGTCCGGTTGTAGCGCGCGCGGGCAACGGCGTCTCCTATTTGGCCTTCGACGGCATCGACGCATTGCAGAATTGGATGATCGCGACGCGAGAAAAACCCTGGAGCCGCGTTGTCGAGTGGTCGGGTGCAGCGGTTCAACGAAACGTAGAACTTTGGTCCGGGGCCGTGGACGACTTCGCCCTGATGGAGCGTTTGAAAGTGCTGTTCGACCCGCAACGGATTCTGAATCCGGGGAGACTCTATGGCCGCCTCTGAGACGCACCCCGTGGCCGCCTCGGTGCTGCCGAATCGTAACGCCGACGCGCCTGCCGCGTTCGACCTGGACAAGTGCGTGCATTGCGGACTGTGCCTGAACGCCTGCCCGACGTACCGTGAGTTGGGCGTGGAGATGGACTCGCCGCGCGGACGCGTGTACCAGATGGTGCAGGTGGCAACCGGGCAGATGGAAATGGGGCCGTCGTATATCGAACACCTCGATCTGTGCCTGGCCTGCCGTGCCTGCGAAACGGCCTGCCCGTCGGGTGTGCCGTATGGACGCATGATCGAGGCGGCGCGGGCCGAAATCCAGTCGGCCAAAGCGCAATCGAAGCTCCCGGAATCGGGCGCCGAACGCCTGATCCGGGCTCTTGTCTTTGGCCTCATCCTGCCCTCCCGCCGCTGGCTGAGGGCGATCGGCGCACTGCTGTGGATGTACGAGGCAACCGGACTGCGCAGTCTGGTGCAGGGCTGCGGCGTGCTGAAGCTCTTCGGGAAATTAGGCCGCATCGAACCGCTCTCGCCTTCGGCCGAAATGCCCACGTTCTTTGCGAGTTACGGCCGCATTTTCCCGGCCGAGGGCGAGCGTCGCTATCGCGTCGCCATTCTGGGCGGGTGCATCGCCAACATCTTCTTCGCGCGCCTGCACGAAGCGACCGTGCGCGTGCTGACGGCTAATGGCTGCGAGGTCCATGTCCCGGAGAATCAGACCTGCTGCGGCGCGCTGCACGCCCACTCGGGCGAACGCGAGCAGGCGCGCGTGCTGGCTCGCAGGAACATTGACGCACTGCTGCCTGGCGACTACGACGCGATCATCAGCAACACGGCCGGCTGCGGCTCTGCATTGAAGGAATACCACGAGTTGCTGGAGCACGATCCGGCGTACGCGGAGCGGGCGAAAGCGTTCGTCGCCAAGATGCGCGACGTGAACGAATTCCTGGCCGGCATTGGCCTGACGCGCGCGCCTGGACGCATTGAGACGACGGTGACCTACCAGGACTCGTGCCACCTGCTGCACGGTCAGAAGATCCGCAATGCGCCGCGTGAATTGCTGGCGCAGATCCCCGGGGTGGCGTTCCGCGAACTACCCTACAGCGACATCTGTTGCGGCAGCGCGGGCGTCTACAACGTGGTGCAGGACGAGATGGCAGCTGCCCTGATCGAGCGCAAGCTGGGCTACGCCAATGCGACTGGCGCTGAGATCATCGCCACGGCCAACCCCGGCTGTATGCTGCAACTGCGCGCCGGCGTCGCCAGGCACGGCACCGGCCAAAAGGTCATGCACGTGATCGAGTTGCTGGACGCCTCGTATGGCGGAACGAAATTGTAGCCGGGCGGGGCGCCGATATCAGGCTGCTATCCTGAGCCTCGTCGGCGCTCAAACGCCAACAGTTTCCAGGCGCAGTTCGACCTCCAGATAAGTCTCACCGCTGCACGGTGGAACTTCCGCCAAAAAGTGAAAACCGTAACCTGATTACGGTTTTGCAACCTGGAATCAACAACTTACCGGGAAGAAACCGTAACTAGTTACGGTTTCGAATTCCTGCAGCCGATCAGGCTGCACTCGAAGCATGCTGCTGCCGACTTCAGCCAGCCAGGCCTTTCTCCTTCAGCGCCTCTTCCAGCGCGCCCAACAACAGCTTCACATTTTCCGCGGTCGAGCCGTAGCCCATCGTGCCGATGCGAAACACCTTGCCCGCGAGCGGACCGAGCCCACCCGCGATTTCGATGCCGTGGTTGCGCATCAGGCTCTGTCGCACCTTCAGTTCGTCAACGCCGGCAGGCACCTGAGGCGTGTTCAGAGTCCACAACCGGATGCCGGGTGCGACCAGCAGCGGCATCCCCAGTTTCTCGACGCCGGCGGCAAACGCCTCGTGGTTCACGCGGTGCCGCTCGAAACGGTTTTCGAGTCCTTCTTCCTCGATGATCGCCAGCGATTCCCGTAGCGCGTAGAACATCGAGATCGGCGCGGTGTGATGGTAGCGGTGGGCCTTCTCGTAGTAGTCGAGCAACAACTTCAGATCCAGGTACCAGGTCACCGGAGTGGACTTGCGCGCCCGCAGCCACTCCACGGCGCGCGGCGAGCAAGTGATCGGGGCCAGTCCGGGCGGGCACCCCAGGGCCTTCTGCGTGCCCGAGTAAGCCACGTCCACACCCATCGCGTCGAGACCGATGGGCATGCCGCCGAGGCTGGTAACACAGTCGGCGATCGACAGTGCGCCGACTTCCCGCGCAGCCGAAGCAATCGCCGCACCGTCCTGATAGGCGCCGGTTGAAGTCTCCGCGTTGACGAAAGCGACCACGTCCGGACGCTCGCGATGGATCGACTCCATGACTTCCTGATCGGAGAAGACCTCGCCCCAGGGCTTCTCGAAGCGCACCAGTTTCGCCCCGTGCCGGCGGCCCATTTCGCTGAGGCGCTCGCCGAAGTAACCGTTCACGAAGACCGCGAATTTCGCCCCCGGTTCGACGAAGTTCGCTACGGCGGCCTCCATGCCGGCGCTGCCCGTCCCCGAAAGCACCAACGTGAGTTCGTTGCCCGTGCCCCAGCACCGCTGCAGCGCGCGCCGGATCTGTTCGTTGACCTCGAAGAAGTAGGGGTCGAGGTGGCCGACGATCGACTGCGCCATGGCCGCATAAACGCGCGGGTGCACGGGGGAGGGGCCAGGGCCGAACAACAGCCGCGCAGGGGGCTGGACATTGCAAACTGGTAGAGTCGCCATGATCTCCTAGTCTATTCCGGCAGTCTATTCTGGAGTGAGAGTTTGCGTGTGCTGGTCCTTCCTGTCGATTCGCTGCTTCCCGCTATCGTCGCCTCACTTCGTCGTTGTCCCAATCTGGTGATTGAGGCGCCGCCAGGAGCGGGCAAGACCACGCGTGTCCCGGCAGCCTTGCTGGACGCGGGTTTCGGCGAGGTTCTGGTGCTGCAGCCGCGCCGCATCGCCGCACGGCTGGCCGCGCGCCGGGTGGCCTCCGAACGCGGCGAGAGCCTGGGGGAAACCGTTGGCTACCAGGTGCGTTTCGAGCAATTTGCCGGTCCGAAAACGCGCTTGCGCTTCCTGACCGAAGGCGTCCTGACGCGCCGCCTGCTGAGCGATCCCGAGTTGCGAAACATCGGGGTCGTCGTGCTCGACGAGTTTCACGAACGCCATCTCGAAGGCGATCTCGCACTGGCGCTGTTGCGCCGTCTGCAGCGGACCGCCCGGCCCGATCTGCGCCTCGTCGTAATGTCGGCAACGCTCTCGCGCGGGCGCCCGGCGGCGGCGGGTGACGGTGACATCACCGTAAACAGCGGTGAATCCACCGTAAACACCGGTGAATCCACCGTCGATCCGACGGATATTCCCGTGGCTGCCGCGCTCGGCGGGTGCCCCATCCTGCGCAGCGACGGGCGGCTGTTCCCGCTGTCAGTCGAGTACACGCCGCACTCGGCCGCTGCGCTCGAAGACTCGGTGCTCGAAGCCGTGGAACGACTGCTGAAGCCGCAGGCACAGGGCGACATTCTGGTCTTCCTGCCCGGTGCCTTCGAGATCCGCCGCGCCCAGCGAGCGCTGGCGGGCCTCGCCGCCCGCAGGGATCTGCTGCTCGCTCCGCTCTACGGCGACCTGACTCCCGAAGAGCAGGACCGCAGCATCCAGCCCGCCAGCCAGCGCAAGGTGATCCTGTCCACCAATGTGGCCGAAAGCTCGGTCACCATCGAGGGCGTGCGGGCCGTGATCGACAGCGGTTTGCACCGCGTCGCCAAGGACTCGCCGTGGACTGGCCTGCCGCGCGTGGAGGTCCTGCGCATCTCGCGCGCCTCGGCCACGCAGCGCGCGGGACGGGCGGGCCGCACCGCGCCGGGCACGGTGATCCGGCTGTACTCGCAGGACGACTTTCTGCGCCGGCCGGAACACGATCAGCCCGAGATCCTGCGGCGCGAAATCACGCAGCTGTGCCTGGATCTGCACGTCGCCGGGGTCGGCAGTCCGCAGGATCTGGAGTGGCTGGACGCGCCTCCAGCGGACGCCATCGCCAAGGCCGAGCAACTGCTGTGGGATCTGCGCGCCGTGGACGCACGGGGCGGCATCACACCGCTCGGCCGGAAGATGGGTGCGTTGCCGCTGCATCCCCGGCTGGCGGCGCTGGTGTACGCGGCCGAAGAACTGGGCGCAGGCGCGGACGGGTGCATCGCCGCTGCCGCGCTCAGCACCGGGGAGCGGCTGCCGGAAACGCCGGCCCACGATTCGCCGAACGACCTGGAGTTGATCGTCGAGCGGCGGCCTGAGGCCCGGCTCAGGCAAGTCGAGCAGCAACTGCTCAGGCTGGTCCATCCGCGCTCTGGCGGAGACGCCGTAGGACTCCGCCGCGCCCTGCTGCGCGCCTTCCCCGACCGTGTAGCCAGCCGTCGCAAAGGTCTGGAACTGCGCATGACAGGCGGCGTTGCAGTGCAACAGGCCCGCAATAGCGCGGTGCAGCGGGCCGGGCTGCTGGTGTTGCCGGAGATCGAGGAGCGGCCCGACCTGGGCGCACCCATCGCCCGACTGGTGTGCGCGATCGAACCCGAGTGGCTGCTGGACGAGTTCCCCGAGCTGGTCACCGACAGCGAGTCGGTGGCGTGGAACCGCGAAACCGAGCGCGTCGAGCGGGTCAGTTCGCTGCTCTATCGCGACCTGGCGATCGACGAATCGCGGGGCGGCCAGCCCGACCCGGCGCAGGCGGCGGAGTTGCTGGCGCTCAAGGCGGCCGAGGCGGGATTGCACCGTTGGGCCGACGCCGAGGCGCTGGCCGAGTTGCGCTCCCGGGTCGCGTTCGCGGCGGGGTATTCGACGCTGAATCCGCTGGACGACGCCGCGATTCAAGCCGCACTGCAACGAGCCTGTTACGGGTTGGCGAGCCTGCGCGAATTGGAGCAGGCGACGGGCAACGGGGCGTTCCTGCGGCAGTTGGTAGAGTCGCTCGGATCTGGCGCGGCCAGCCAGTTGAACGAGGTGGCACCGGAGCGTATACGGCTGCCTTCGGGACGGCAGGCGCGGGTGCACTACGTGGACGGGCAGACCCCGTGGGTCGGTTCGCGGCTGCAGGACTTCTTCGGGCTGCGCGAGACTCCGCGCATCGCGCGCGGCCAGGTCAATCTGGTGGTGCACCTGCTGGCCCCCAGCCAGCGGCCCGTGCAGACCACGCAGGACCTGGCGGGCTTCTGGGCGCGGCTGTACCCGCAACTGCGCAAGGAGCTTTCACGGCGCTATCCACGGCACAAGTGGCCCGAGGACCCGTACCAGGCGGAATAGAGCGGATACTGACGATCGATGCCGCCGCTCCCCGACGGCTGCGGCTCTGCTTCCGGAGAGGTTAGACTGTCCTCTGTGGGAATGAGCAGGGGTTCCAGGTTGTTGGCATTGGACTCGCGCCGGCTGGAGCGGGGCTTCCTGGATAGGCGATGCTGACCCTGGCCGGGCTCGTGGTCGGTTTAGCCATCGGGCTGACGGGCGTGGGCGGCGGCGTGCTGACGGCTCCGATCCTGATCCTAGTGTTCGGCCTGGCGCCCGGACCCAGCGTCGGTACGGCGCTCCTGTTTTCCAGCTGCGTCAAGGTGCTCTCAGCCGGGGTGTATTTGCTGCGCCGGCAGGTTCACGGACGGACGCTGCTGCTGCTGCTGGCGGGAGGCGTGCCGGGCGCGATCGCCGGTCCGCTGTTGTTGCAGCGGCTGACGGCGGGCAAGGCGGCACCCGGGACGGAAGCCTGGTTGCTGGCGTTTGTGGGCGGGATGGTCTGCCTCACGGCGGCCTACAGCCTGGTGCGTGCGTGGATGCCCGGCGGCGCCCGCCAGGCCCGTCCGGCCTGGTTGCCGCTGTTCAGTTTCCCCATCGGCATGGAAGTCGGGTTCTCCTCGGCGGGGGCAGGCGCGCTCGGCACCGTGCTGTTATTCAATTGGACGGATCTCGAGCCAGCGAAAGTGGTGGGGACGGACCTGTTGTTCGGACTGGCGGTTTCAGCCTGCGCGGGCGGCGTCCACATGGCGTCGGGTAACTGGGACGCGGGCGTCCTCGTCAAGCTACTGTTGGGAGGAATTCCCGGTGCGTTAGCGGGTGCGCAACTCGCCGTCCGGGTCTCGGCGCGGCCACTGCGCGCGACGGTTTTGGGGTGGGCCATCCTGCTGGGCATTCTGCTTGCCTGGCAGGGCCTGCAGAAAGCGACTTGAGTTGGAAAACGGTCTTTCTTATCTGAGGCTGCTCGAAGCCGAGAGCATCCACATTCTGCGCGAGGTCGCGGCCGAGTTCTCACGGCCTGTGATGCTCTACTCGATCGGCAAGGACTCGTCGGTGATGCTGAGGCTGGCGCTCAAAGCTTTCTACCCGGCCAAGCCCCCGTTTCCGCTGCTGCACGTGGATACCTCGTTCAAGTTCGGCGAGATGATCGAGTTCCGGGACCGGACCTGCGCCGAACTGGGACTGAAACTGATCGTGCACCGGAACGAACCGGCGCTGGAAGCGGAAGCGAATCCATTCCGGCTGGGGACCCAACGCTGTTGCGCCGCACTGAAGACGCGGGCGCTGCTCGACGCGCTAGCCGAAGGCGGCTTCGACGCGGCGTTCGGCGGGGCGCGGCGCGAAGAGGAAAAGTCGCGGGCGAAAGAACGCGTGTATTCGTTCCGCGATTCACGCGGCCGATGGGACCCGAAGAACCAGCGGCCAGAGTTGTGGAACCTCTACAACTCGCGCATCGACAAGGGCGAGAGCATGCGTGTTTTCCCGCTTTCGAACTGGACCGAGGTCGACGTCTGGCGCTACATCCAGCTTGAAAACATCCCCGTCGTACCGTTGTATTTCGCCCGCGAGCGCGAGGTGCTGGAGCGGGACGGGCAACTGATCCCGATGGAGCACAACCCGCCGTTGCGACCCGGCGAGGCGCCCATCACGGCAATGTGCCGCATGCGTTCGCTGGGCTGCACCTATTGCAGCGGCGCGGTCCGGTCTAACGCTACATCGGTGGCGGAAATCATCGGGGAACTTGAACTGGCGCGCCGCTCCGAACGCGAGAACCGCGTGATCGATCACGACCAGGAAGGCTCGATGGAGTTGAAGAAGCGGGAGGGTTACTTCTAAAATGGCGCTCCTCGAACCCATCACCGGACTCCTGCGCTTCACGACGGCAGGCAGCGTTGACGACGGCAAGTCGACGCTGATCGGGCGGCTGCTGCACGACAGCAAAAGCCTGTACGAAGACCAGATCGAAGCCGTGCGCCGGGTCTCGCGCGACGGTCTGGAACTGGCCTATCTCACCGACGGATTGCGCGCCGAACGCGAGCAGGGCATCACGATCGACGTGGCCTACCGCTACTTCGCCACCCCGAAGCGGAGGTTCATCATTGCCGACACGCCGGGTCACGAGCAGTACACGCGCAACATGGCCACGGGCGCATCGACGGCCACGCTGGCGGTGATTCTGATCGATGCCCGCAAGGGCGTCCTGCCGCAAACCAGGCGGCACGCGGCGATCTCCCATCTGCTGGGGATTCGCAGGCTCGTGATTGCCGTGAACAAGATGGATCTGGTCGCCTTCCGGCAGGAGACCTTCGAGCAGATCCGCGCAGCGTTCCTCGAGTTCTCAAGCCGATTGGGCGCGTGCGAACTGGCCTTCATCCCGATCAGCGCGCTGGACGGGGACAATGTCGTGGACCGGAGCGGGCGCATCCCCTGGTATACGGGGCCGAGCCTGCTGGAGTATCTGGAATCCGTGCCGGACGAGAGCGCGCCAGCGCATCAGCCGCTGCGGCTGCCAGTGCAATTCGTGATTCGCGACGCGGCCAATTCCCGCGCTTACGCTGGTCCTATCGCAGCCGGGGAAGTGCGCCCGGGCGACGAGGTGCTGGTGCTGCCCTCGCGCAAAATTGTCCGGGTGCAGTCGCTGCCTTCGCGCGAGGGCGCCCAGGAACGGGCCTTCCGCCCGATGGCCGCGGCGGTGGCGCTGGCCGACGAGGTGGATGTCGGCCGCGGTGACATGCTGGCCGATCCGGTTCAGCCCCCCGTTGCGGCGCGGCGCTTCCGGGCCCGCGTGGTCTGGATGTCGGAGCGGCCGCTGGAACTGCAAACCGTCTACCTGATCAAACACACCACGCAGACGGTCTGCGCCGAGGCTGTGGAAATGGTCTCTCGGCTGGATATCGAGACGCTGGAAGAAGGCGCCTGCAAGCACCTGCGCCTGAATGAAATCGGCACTGTGGAGTTTGAAACTCACCGGCCGATCTTCTGCGATCCGTATGCGGTCAACCGCACGACGGGCTGCTGCATCCTGATCGATCCTGCGACAAACCTGACTCTCGGAGCGGCCATGATCGAGAGTGCGGAGGAGGGCGGCGGGACCCGTCGCGGCCTCCCGGCCAGCGCAGGCCGGGGCATGACGGTGTGGCTGACCGGGCTCAGTTCAGCGGGCAAATCGACCTTGGGGCAAGCGCTGTACGACCGCCTGTGGGCCATGGGGCATAAGGTCGAGATGCTGGATGGCGACACCATCCGGCGCAACCTTTGCAAGGGGCTGGGCTTCAGCAAGGAGGACCGCGACGAGAACATCCGGCGGATCGGATTTGTGGCCGAGTTGCTGACGCGGAATGGCGTGGTGGTGCTGGTCTCGGCGATCTCCCCGTACCGCTCCGTGCGGGAAGAAGTGCGGCGGCAGATCGGGTCGTTCGTCGAGGTATACGTCAATTCACCGCTCGCCGTGTGCGAGCGGAGAGACGTCAAGGGACTATACCGGAGGGCGCGCAGCGGGCAACTGCCGGGCTTCACCGGGGTGGACGATCCCTACGAGCCGCCCGAGAATCCCGAGGTCGAATGCCGAACCGACCTGGAGACCCTGCAGGAGAGTACGGAGCGCGTCCTGCGCTACCTGGAATCGCGGCTGGTCTGATACCGCAGGATCGGCAGGAAAGCCCGGGCGTTGGCGGGCAAGCGCCATGAGCGCATGCACGAATGAACCCGGAAGGGGCAGGTCGGGCGCAGCGACGAGCTTGGGGAAGATGCGGCATCGCCCTACCCAATTCGCGACGATTGTGGCGCGGATTGCCGGAATTCGGCCAAGAGCCTAAACGGTCGGGTTTGACGGTTTTGGCAATTTGCCCGCGTAGAATCAACACCTTAGAAAGAAGAACCGTCACAAGTTACGGTTTCTGGTTTTGGGGGCGATTGGCTGATTGCCGCTGCGGCGGTATTACCTCCGCCATTCAAGTCGGCATTCCAGGTAGCGCCAGCTGGAGCGGGTGAGCCATTCGCCGCTCGCCGGTTTGCATGGTATTGACGCGGGATTGTTCTAGTCTTATAGTACAATCAGTCAACGTGAAGCAGCGCCAGGCAGGATTCCGGATTCGGCTGGACGGGCAGAGCGGAGTGCCCTTCTACCGGCAGATCGTCGACCAGGTGCGCGGCGGAATGGCTTCCGGGGCTTTGCAGACCGGGGACCAGCTTCCGACGGTTCGTCAGCTGGCGGTGGATCTGGAGATTAATCCGAACACCGTGGTCCGCGCCTATCGCGAGCTGGAACTGGGCGGGTGCCTGGAGTCCAACCAGGGATCGGGGACGTTCATCCGGGCGCTCGAGATCGAGGGCGGGCAGAGGGAGCGCGCCAGGCAGTTGGCGCAGATCGTGAGCGACTGCCTGGCACGGGCTGGAGCGGTGGGATTCAGCATCCAGGAAGTCATCGAAGCAATGTGCGAAGTGGCGCGCGAACCGGGTGCCGGGGAATAGAGAGTGCCGGATTCGGCAGGAGAAATGGACGTGAAATCAGTAAGCGCAATTTGTTTGATGGGTTCGGTCCTGCTCTGCGGAGCGCGCGCGCAGGATCCTTCGAAGCCCGTGTTGCGACCAGGCGTGTCCGTGCAGATGGCGGTGGCCGAGCACGCAGTCGAGGTGCGAGCGGCAGATGAACTCGACGCCACCGTGGTGGCAATCACCCAGGCGGGCCAGGTGTATGTCGGGATCAAGCCGGCGGAGACAGCGGCGCTCGGCAATTTGCCGGACGGGACGGTGTACGTGAAGGCCGATGCGCGGGTTCCCTATCAGACGATCCTCGCGGTGCTGGATGCGCTGCGCGGCAAGACGGTGGTGCTGCTCACGCAGTCGCCCGGGAACGTGGCGAAGCCACAGGGGATCGCCATGCCCTACGGGGTGACGCTGACCATGGGGCGCTGACCGGCTCGCCGCGTTGGCCCCGCCCCGTTTGCGGGGCCAGCGCGAGGCTATTGAGACTTGCGCAACACGGCTACGCGCAAGTAAGTGGCTGTGGGGCAGGTTGTTAACCCAATGTCACTTAGTTTTCCCTGCTTGTCTGCTCGGGAACTTGGAGCCGGTGCCCCATACTTCGCGTGGATAGGATCGGCGTTTGGTGCGTTTGGGGAGTTTGCAGCGGGCCACCAGATCCAGGATCCGTTCGAGTTCCCGTTGCTGTTGCCGGGCTGTCGCAGCGGCCAAAATTTTGGGATAGCCATCCAGC
>Ga0118677_10001419_pt1 | contig 50843 bp, 28 predicted proteins | sample AliMusrvi5mmetaG_FD_86154 | JGI IMG/M metagenome (GOLD analysis project Ga0118677, IMG submission 86154) | reverse complement strand
CTGAAGTACAAATATGCTCCATTTAAAAGGAAAAAATCTGTAGTCCCCCCTGACGAAATTTTTAAAAAACATAATCTTTGCTACCAGAAGATTACGGATTCTTAGTTGCAATGTGGGTTAAATTTGGAGCCAAGCCCCCCTGCAAAGGCTAATTTTACTGTACTTTCGAGACAACAGCCCATAATTATCCCTTGCGATCTTTTTTATTGACTTGCTTTTTCAGTGATTTTGACTTTCTTGTCACGCAGCTTTTCGTTGCTGCTCTTTTTGCAGTCGTTTTTCTTGTTGGTTAATGAGTGCCATTCCGAGGCGATGAAGATTGTATGATAATAAACCTATTGCTGCGTATTTGACAAAGCCCTTCTTACCCTTGTCTGGGCAACGATTTAAGCCATGATGCTCCAAGCTGTTTATATTTGACTCAATTGCAGAATGTTTATTGCGAAATTTTTTGAACTCTTTTGATGATTCTTCCGCTTGTTCTATTTCGTTTTTCGAGCCTTTCTTTGGCATAATGACTTTTTCAAAATTTAACTGCAACAATTCTTTGTATTCTTTTTTCCAAAAACCCTTATCAAAGCTAATACTATAGAAGGATTCCTCGCCATAAAGCATAAACAGTTCGTCTGCTAAAGGAATGGAACGATTCACATCCGCTTGCTTTTCGATAACCTTGTGGGTTAACATAAAACCAAATTGGTCGGTAGCTACTAAAATATTATGTCCTATTTCAACTTTATTATTTGCCTTACCTTTTTTTATCCATTCTGCGTGTGGTTCAAAGATTGAAAATAATTTCTCCTCATGTGGAATGATTTCTCCATTGATAAGCCTGCGTTCTACCAGGTCAATATGTTTGATCAGCATGCTATGATAATAATCTAACTTCATTAACGCTGTCAATGATTGCATGACTGTTAATCCTTCATAGATGGCTTCTTTACTCTTTAATATTTTATCATTTAATTGTCTGGCTAATCGCAGATATTCTTTTGCTTTTATTTTCTCATTTTTCTCTTTGTCTTTTCCTCCCGATTGACATGTTTTTGATAAATCCCAAAACTGGTTCTTCAAACTTCTGTACCATAATTTAGACTTTCTCCAACCTTTTAAATTAAATTCTTTCTCAAAATCCATGATGATATTTATACACTTACGACCTGCATCCCATAGCAGACTTATATCTGATCGAAAATGAACATTGCTTTCCATCACACAAGTGTCCACTTTAACGCTCAGTTTTTTTTACAATCTGATGCCCGGCCTTTAATACTAGTGTGTTGATTTTATCTATTGTTGCGTCATCCAATAAACCTACATTCTCACGGATGGTATTGTAGGGAATAAGTTTCTCTTCTCTAAAACCATTGGTTGATTCTATTCCCATGATCTGTCTTATTAATTTATGATGATTGGCCATATCCCATAAACGATCGTAATTAGGGTCTGCTGAAAAACTCGTAAGCTCTTAGACATTAGAGAAAAAATGCAGAACTTTGCGGCTTCAAATGCAAAGGAATATGCAAAAACAGGCAAAAAAGCTTGCACCTAAGCCACTGTATGTAAGCCCAAAACAATTAGCAATAGTAGGATTTGAGACTCCATTTGAACGGCATCTGAACCCAGCGAATCGGTGGGTCGTCTTGGCTAAGTTGCTGCCCTGGGATGAAATCTGCAATGTGTACTTGAAAGAAGTTGGAACAAGCCAAACTGGTCGCAAGCCGATAAATCCACGAATAATGATTGGTGCACTAATCATAAAACATCTGGGTGATTTGGACGATCGCGAAGCAATATTGCAGATATCTGAAAATGTTTACATGCAATATTTCTTAGGGTACCCTAGTTTTGATTCACAACCATCATTTGATCCTTCATTGTTTGTAGAGATACGAAAGCGATTAGGCATGGAAGCAGTGAATGCATTGAATGAAAAAATCATTGCATTGAAAACTCAGATGGAATCATCATCAAAAGAATCTTCAACGCCAGAAACAAAGTCTGAAGAGAAAGATGATGGTGATGATAGCACAATAGAAAATAAAGGTAGAGTGATATTCGATGCAACAGCATGCCCACAGGATATCGCTTATCCTACCGATTTAACTTTATTATCCGATGCAAGGGAAAAATCAGAAGAGTTGATAGACAAACTTTACAACCCTGAAATACATGCAGCCAAGCCCAGCAATTACAGAGAGAATGCAAGAAAAGAATATTTAGTGTTTGCAAGTAAACTCATAAGATAGTTGGTTGTCAACAATGTATGGTTGGTAACTTGTTTGAATCTTTTAGGTTTTTGTTTGGTCAGTTTGTTTAAAAAGCGTAATTTTAACGTGTTAAACACTTGAGATTCGAGTGTAGCAGAGATCAAATCTAAAGATTTATAAAAATGAGAAAGAGATTCGAACCCCAGTTAATAATCGGACAACTTCCGATAAGTGAGACCCCAGTTCCATTAAAATGTCGTGATTCATTACCAAAGTTGATAGCAGCATTAAAGGAGATATTCACCAATGATGAATGGAACAAAAAAGTTTTTACCATTTTAGAGAATAAGATAACCGATAACAAAAAGAAGACCGGGCGTCAGGGCATGGATTTATGGCAGATTTTTGTTTTGGCTCAAGTGCGACTTTGTTTAAATATCGGTTATGATCGGCTTCATTACATGGCAAATTATGATAAACTAATTCGTCAATTGATGGGGGTTGAGACTGAATTTGGATATGAGAAAAAAGAGTTTGAATATCAAAACATACTTGATAATGTTTCGTTACTGGAGCATAAGACTGTAAGGGAATTGAATGAAGTTATTGTAGCTTTTGGGCACAATGTGTTTAAAAAAAAAGATATGGAACCATTGCGCTTAAAGACCGATAGTTTTGTAGTAGAGAGTAATGTCCATTTTCCGACAGATTATAATCTTTTGTGGGATTGTTCCCGCAAAAGCCTTGATATGGTTTCTGCATTTTTGAAGAAATATCCCGAAATACCAGAATGGCGGAAAATAGATAACTGGTATGCTGAATTAAAAAACATGATGCGTACTTTAGGCAGGGTGAGTGCTTCTGGAGGCAAAGGTAAAGAGCAAAGAGTAAAGGATGCAACAAAAAAGTATCTAAAAAAAGCCACAGCATTAAAAGAAAAACTTGAAAAGGGTAAAGCTATTTTCCCAATACAAGATAAAACTGATATAATCCTTCATCAGGAACTAGAGCGGTTTATGGCCTTGTTGGACAAGCATATTGATTTAGTAAACAGAAGACTTATAAAAGGGGAAGACATACTGCACCAGGAAAAAATGTTTTCAATATTTGAGGATTATACAGAATGGATAACCAAAGGTAAAAGCCACCCCAATGTTGAACTTGGTAAAAACACTGCGATAACAAGTGACCAGTATCATTTGATTGTTGATTACCTTGTGATGGATCATGAATCTGACCCCAAAATTGTTATACCTTTAGCTGTGCGAATAACAAAAAAATATAAAGTTGGGAGTTGGAGCTTTGACAGGGGCTTTTGGCTCAAGGGAAATAAGCAACAATTAAATCAAATGATTTCTGAGGTGATAATGCCAAAGAAAGGCAAGAAGAATACTTTAGAATGCGAAGAAGAAAATCAAAGATTTTTTAAACGATTAAAACACAAGCATAGCGCAATAGAATCCAATATTAATGAACTTGAACACAGAGGGCTTGACAGATGCCCCGATCGTGGTTACAATCATTTTAAGCGCTACATTGGAATTGCCGTATGTGCATATAATCTCAGGCGTATAGGGAAAGAACTGCTTGAACAAAAAAGTGCAGAAATAAACCGCCAGACAAAAACTGGTAAAATCGCTGCTTGATTAGGTTTGCAAAGGTCATAAATTCAACTCTCAGGGGAAAGGTATGCCCAAATGCAAGAAAAAAACCTGATGATGGTCGGTATGCCAAGTAAAATCAGCCAATTTAGACTCAATTTAAACCCAAAATCGCGATTTGAGTAAAATTTTTACAGGTCTTACTTATATTTAAAGAACACACAAAACTTATAATTGAGATTTTTTTTTAAAAAAGTAGCGTTTTCTTGCTGACACTATTTACAAACTGCACAGAAGAAAAATAAATCAAGGAAAGAAATTCACCGTGCAGTTAAAAAGCAACTGTCCTACCTAAAACGCAATATTTCAAGTGTTGATAAGTTGTTAGATGCATACCACCAAGACATTCCTCTAAATCAAACGGATTACAAATACATGTCGGTTATTCGCACTCTTTATGATCAACAATCATTGATGTTTCAAAATGGTGTCCATAAAATTGAAGACAGAATTGTAAGCATTCATCAGCCCCATGTACGCCCAATAGTTCGGGGAAAAGCACATGCAAAAGTAGAGTTTGGTTCAAAGATTCATATCTCAGTAATTGATGGTATCACCTTTTTGGATGAAATTAGCTGGAACGCATTCAATGAAGGCTCACACATGATGACGTATGTTGAGAATTACTACAAGTGTTTTGGATTCTATCCACGCGAAATACTTGCTGATAAAATTTATTGTACAAGAGAAAACCGAAATAAATTAAAGGAAAAAGGAATCAAACTTATTGGAAAGCCACTTGGAAGACCCTCGGCAGTGACAGTTCACATAAGTCCGGGCGAACGAAACCCTGTAGAAGGAAAGTTTGGTCAAGCAAAGACTGCCTATGGGCTTGGAAGAATCAGGGCGCGGCTAAAAGAAACCAGTGAGTCGTGGATCGCAAGCATAATTCTGGTACTGAACCTGGTCAAATTGGCTGGGGCAGTACTGTATTATCTATATGATAAGTACATTAGTAAAATAACACACTTTTTTAAAATCAAATTGGCTTCTATTTTAGACTTGGATATTTTAAAAAATTATCGTCACCCTGTACGAATATTTAATTCTCGTGAGGCGTGACTGATTCAGCAAACCCTAATTAATATCTAAAGTCATGCGTACTGCGCCTAATACTAGGATGTGCCATAAATCCATTCCTGTGCAACCTGTATTTTTTTTCTCAGAAAGAATCGCTTTTTCTATAAGTGAAAATACTTCTTGATTTAGTTCCTGATCCATGAAGATAAATTGAAGCGCGAGAAGTGTTGGTGGAAGTTCGTCTCTTTTGTATGCCGGAATTTTTACTGAGGGGATAGGAATAATCTCTACCGAAAGTTGTTGCTCAAATCTTTTTCTCATTTTATTGCGACTGTTTTAAGTTAAACTTTTTACCCCTGAAAACCGAGTGAATCTTTTGCATCTATTTTGCACGATTACCCTGTTTGACAAGGATGACTTTAACAAAGATACACCGAAATAGAATAACATTCACAGCAAGTTTTTAGATTTTATCTTCAGCAAACACGTGAAAACATTGGACTTTTCGAGTGTTATGGGCGGACACTAAATATAAGTTTTCAGTAGATTGTCTACTTTGAAAGACAGATATTTTTGTAATTGGTAAAGTAGAAGACAGTGGCAGGAGGCAGCGGCAACCAGCAGCTTTATATGAGCTTTTTGATGAGAAAAAGAATTCCTTTTGAAATCAGCGAGAAAATACGATATGGATAATAAAGAAAAAACATAGAGGTGTATTGTATCTTATAACGCCTGATCATGAACTTTTTCATAGGGAACAACTCTTGTAGAAGGTATTTTGATTTTCTTGCTAGCCCCCTTGCTTTTCTAAAATAATGCATCTTGTAATCTTCCGATTTCCATAAAGTTTCATTACCTTGTAAAATATTAACAAAACGGCTTTCAAACAAACTTTCTGAGCAAGAAATATTACTGGCAGTAACATTTTCAGGAATTTCAGTACCCAAATATTTTTTAGCTAATAAAAGAATTTTGCCTACTTCAGTAGTGCAAATATATTTGTTATTAATTTTTTGAAGGAATTTCCAGTTGAGTGATCTTGTAGGTAACTTCAATAATTCAGCAATATCACAAAAGTTAGTCAAACTGAACCTTCCTTTTCTGAAATGAACGAAAAGATGAATACACAAATGCTGGATCATATCCTCCAATGAAAGTGCGAGCACTTCCATCCCATCAATTGTAGTATTCTTCGCTCTTTCCCAATATTCTCTAATGTCGACTGAAAAACCTTCGTACGGCTGATGAATATGCTGATGCAATTCAACAAAAACACCCCCTTTGACAAACCCATAGTCCTTATTGTCATTAAAATTCCACTTTTCTTGAATTGCAATTGATGAATATCGCGTTTTGATAAGTACATTGGCAGCTTTTTCAATATCTTTAGGTTGAATCAGCAAATCAATATCACTCAATTGGCGAAGCCCAATATCTTGATATATATTATCAGCTAAATAAATTCCTTTAAGTGCAATAACTGAAATACCCTGAGCAGCAAAAACAGAGATCACTTCCCGAAAATGTTGATATATAATGATATTTCTACTTAAGTTTTTTAAATAGGTTTGTTGAAATGCGGTTTTTACTTTTTCAGGAATAATTTCATCAGCATTGAATAATGGCAGGTTTTTATGCAATATTGGGCCTATCCCATTGCGAATAGCGGCATCAACAATATAGTCCCAGTAACTTACTTCTTTTACTAATGCCCTGCAATGTTTGATGTCATCTTCGGTCGGATTTAGTCTTGAAGCTAAAAGAATAAATTTTATTTCAGTATTGATATTTATCATAATTAGTCGATCCTTAAAAAGGGGTCTTTTTTAGGGAAGCATTAAATTTTTATTGTAAAGATTCTTGTTCGGATAAAATAAGAACTCCCAAAACCGAGTAATATCTTTGCAAAAAGTGAAAGAAAAATTTTTTAACAGAACTTTTGATTCTGTTAAGGTACTTTCTGATATTAAATGCTGCTGCTGCAATAATAGTGTTTACAGCATCACCCATCGTTCCCTTCAAATAATTTCTAATCATTCTGTGATCATGTTTGAGATGGCCTATTATAGGCTCAATCCCAGCACGAGCTCGAAAACGTTTACGTTGTTTTGCCCGTTGATATTGTCCTCCAACTGGAGCTGGTATTATAATTTGCGTACCACCAACTTGCTTGCGCCCACGATATCCTCTATCAACAATGCTCACATCCGGCCTTTTCCCGGTTAATCGTTCTGTCTGGTCAAGTTGTGATGGAAGTGTATCACCATCGTAAAGATTTTCTTTAAAAGCCATTGCCCCAACAATAATCCCATTCTTGGTTTTAACAATGGATGACTTATTTCCGAATTCATATGGTTTGTGTTCTTTCCCTTTTGCAATGCACTTTACATCTGGCTCATGTATACTGTAAATTTTATTCTTGCTCGTTTTTGTTTGGTTAAGGATCTTGTTGAAAATTGATATTTGTTTTTCGTAAAAGCTCAATTGCACTTCGGTAAGTTCCCTGGATAATTCTCGTACCAATCTACCTGCGATAGTCTTTATTTTTCTGGCTGCTGCATTTGCTTTTTTCTTTCGCCTTGGATTATTCCTGTAACGTACCTGTAACATCAGTTCTTTAACTTTTCGTTTATAGCTCTGTCGTAATTGTATTTTCTCTCTTCCTGCGATCTTTATACACTTGTCAATAATTTTTTTATGCAGTTTTGTGTCTGTTGGATAGGTTATATTTTTTTCTTGTACAGTGGTATCTGCTAAAACTTCTTTTACGTTAACTTCATCTCCGTATAGTTGAATGGATAATTGTAAAAGTTTCTCTGCTCCTTCTTCACCGATGCGTTTACGAAAATGTACAAACTCACTTGGATCAAATGGACCTTCCTTTTGAAAATTCACCTCTCCACAAAAGTACTGCCAGTAAGGATTTTCTATCCAACGAGCAACAACGCTTTCATCACTTTCGTCGTAAACCTGCTTTAACAATAGTAATCCTACCATCTTACGTATCGGCACAGAAGGTCTGCCAATTTCTGAAAAATATTTTTCAAAGTCCTTTTCGATTTCATCCCAATTTAATTTCTTACTCAAGATAACCAGTTCATGTTGTATGTTTATGAAGTTTTTCAGCGGTATTTCAAACAAACTCAATTGTGGCGTTTTTTCAATTTTTCCTATCATCGTTTTGCAAGGTTTTCCTCAAAATTAAGTTTTTCCTTGCAAACTAAAAAACATTTTTATGAAAAGTTATTAACAATACAATGTTGAATAACAACCCATTAAAACGTTTTTAAGCATTGACTAATTACCATCTCCTGCATCCTGTCATTCTCATCAATAGCACAGGATAAAAAAAAGTTCGATTTAAGAAACAGTGGCAAGGGGGCTTCTGATAAGCTCATCATGTCGAACAACGTGTCTGAGATGACTCTTATTAAAGGAGGCTTTTTTACAATAGGCACTACACAGGGCGTATCAACATCAACTGCGGATGACTACAACCAGATAACCTTTGGACATCCCTATGCCCTCACTTCATTTCCTATGATTTTTGCAGATAGCTCATGGGTTAAACCTTCCGAATTATTTAATAATCACCCACAGATTCTTTCTCAGTCTCAGGATACGCTTTCATTGTTTTTTACCGACAGCACACGCTTTGAAGCCAGGTTTTATATTGTTCAGCAAAATTCAGGCAGCACAGTAAAGTTTATTTTCAGGCTAAAGAACATTGACAACACTTCTCATCAACTGGGGCTGGGTTTCAATTTCGATCCTTCAATTGGTAACAATGGTGATGGTTTTGCTGATATCAATTCTGTTTTTATACAGAAAGATACCGTTATCAATTCTGCCATTCCATCAAGTTTTGAGCTATGGGAGCGTGATAGTTCTCCAAAAGGTATTGGAGTTGAACTTTCATTTGCTTCTGGTTCACCCTCGCAACTTACTCTTGGAAACTGGAACGAATTGCAGAATGGTTCACTTACCACAAATCAAAATTTAAGATGGCTTTATGATCTTTTGGTACAGGCAAAATGGCCTTCACAAACAGTGAACAGCAACCAGCAAATAGAATACAGTATTGACCTCAATTTTCTGCAACCTGACTTTTCCACAACACCTTTTCAACGCTGGGATATGCCTTCATTTCTTTCTTTAGAAGACAGTGTGGTTTTTCCGCTTGAATATAGTTCAAACGTGGAAGTGTATAACCCGCAAAGCACACCTTCAACAGGGTTGACTATTCAATTAACCGATAGCGGAATGGTTGATCACTGGTCAAGCCAGAATGCATTTACAGTTAATGGAACAAGCAACAAGGTAATAGAAATCCCTGTTGTTACTACCGAGTGGTTTAACGACACCATATTTGATGTTTTCCTGAAACTTAAACAAAATGGTATCGTAACAGATCTACTTAAACGCAGGGTTTTCATGCCAGCCTCTCCCTTTTCCAACACCGGCCTGGATGTAAATATTGATTCAGTAAGTACAGCCAATTATCCGGAAATACAAGTTTTCTTCGATGCACTAAACAACAATACAGGCCAGGTGATCAATAAACTTAAAAAGATTAACATTTTTCCTGAAGAAGATAATTCCGGTATTCAGAATTTCACACTCGAAAAAGATACTGCCGGAGGTGTGAACCAGGCAGACATTGTCTTTATTCTTGATGTTACCGGCAGTATGTCAAATGAGATAGCTGATGTGAGAGACAATATTGCCGAGTTTGCAGATAGCCTTATCCAAAATGGTATTGATGTTCGCCTGGGAATGGTAACTTTCAGGGATCAAATCGCAGATATCTACCCTCTTTCAAGTGATGTCCTGGCTTTTCAGCAGATTGTAGCACAACAAACAGCACAGGGTGGTGATGATTATCCTGAGAACTCTCTTGATGCGCTGAATGCCGGCTGCCAGATGAGTTTTCGACCTGCTGCAAACAGAATATTTATATGGATCACTGATGCCACTTATCATATTGCACCAAGCCCCTGGACCAACCTGACCGTAAATGATGTGGTGACAAGTTTAATTTCAAACTCTGTGAAGGTTTATGCTATTGGTGATGCCACCCTGCAGGCTCAGTGGTTTGATCAGATTGTCATGAACAGTGGAGGTGACTTTTATGATATCAATGGCAATTTCCGTGATGTTATGTTGCAAATTTCACGATTGCCGGGATCCAATAAGTATGTTATGAAGTATAACTCTTCTGCAACCTTATCTCAGTTGCATACAATAAAAGTCGAAGTGCATTACAGAGGACTCGGCGGTTATGATATTGCTACTGTTAATTTCGTCAACAGTCTTCACCTGGTTTCATATTTTCCGAACCCGGCAAAAGAAGTGGTTCAGATGAACATTTCAAACCCTGAAAGTAAACATTGCAGTATCCTCATTTCTGATGAAGCAGGCAGGAAACTAAAATTACTGGATGTGGGAAATGCCGCCGTGATCAACTGGAATTGCTTTGCGGCGGATATTGGAGATAGTGGAATCAAACCCGGCCTTTACCTTTTTCATGTCCTGTTGACAGATGATAAAAATGTCACTGAAAAAGAGACAGTCAAAATAGTTTTCATTAAATAAATGGAGGAAAAATCATGAAAAAGTTAATCATTTTCGTTTTTATACTTTCATCCGTTTGTTTGAAAGTTCATGCTGATGGTGTGCTGTTACCCAAAGACACTTCCTACCCTTACACATTTCTGAAAAATATGGTCACTGAAATAACAGTGAATATTCATGGACAAATGGTGGAGACTACCGTTTACCAGGAGTTTTTAAATGAATCATCCAACCCTGTTGATGCCGTTTGGAATTTCCCTATGCCTGCTGATGCACGTTCAACGAAACTCACTTACTGGCATAACGACACTGCTTATGATGCAGTACTGAGAGTTGCTGAACAAGTCGTAAACCCGGGGACTGGCGATGGCGGAATAGCTGCAGTGGTGAATCAGTATATAGGTAAGTCAGGGATCAAGCTTGAACTCAAAAATATTCCCGCACATTCCACACAGAAGATATGCTTTCATTATTTCTCTTTGCTCGATTACTGCAAGGGAGAATACACTTATAAATATCCGCTGAACACTTCTGATTTCATACAATACTACCTGAGTTATTTGAAAGTAAATATCAATGTTGACAGCAAATCTCCCATCACTTCTTATGATTTCCCCGGCTACACAGGTTACACACAGGTGTTGCAAAGTGACAGCAACCATCTAAGCCTGGAAATGCTCAAAAATAAAGCGTATCTGGCTTCTGACTTTTCTTTTAATTATAACATTGCACAGGATTCTCTTAACGTGGATTTTTATTCCAACTACAGCGATACGCTGAGAAGTTATTTTGGATTATTTGTCAAACCACCTTTGAATGTGATTCCCACAAAAATTCTTGAAAAGCGTATCATTTTTCTTATTGGAAATTCATCATCCATGAATGGGTACAAACTGCAGCAAAGTGTCAGTGCGGTATCCGATGCCCTCGACAGCCTTAAACAGAATGATTATTTCAACATTTTATTTTACAATTCAGCCGTTACACAATTCAACAGCGCTTTTCAACTTGTCAATTCCACCAACATTCAGGCGGCTAAAACTTTTCTCCAGTCAGCCACTGCTCAAAACGGCAGCGACCTGAATACAGGATTGACTGCGGCTCTTAATATGATAAGCGATTCAAGTTATCATAATTGTATCCTCGGTTTTTCTGATGGGCATTCTGTGATTGATCCTATCAACTTTGCAAATTCAAATCATTTTAAAACCACGATTTGTTTTGTTGGCCTTGGCGACAATATTGATCGCGAACGACTCGAAATGACAGCGGCCTATAATTATGGGGCGGTGACCTATGCAGGCGCTAATGATAATATCAAAGAAAAAGTGATGGAGGCTTTCATTAAGATCAATGCACCTCTCATTAAAAATGTCCATATTGACTTTAATAAACCAGATGTTGCTTTTGTTGTCCCCACACCTTACCCAACCGTAAATGCCGGCTCTTGTTTTTATGTTGCCGGAAGGTATAGCACAGCCACACAAAACACTCTCAACCTATATGGGAAAGGAGTCATTGGTAATGTGGGCAGCAACTATAACACATCATACAGTGCTGACACAGCAAACGAATTTTATGTCAGGTATCTTTGGGTAAAAACCGTGATGGATGAACTTGAGAGACAAATTTTGATCTATGGTGAAGACTCAGTTTTGGTGGACAGTCTGATTGCACTAAGTCTTGAATATAAAATGAAATGCAGGTACACGGCTTATTTTACTATGCAAACAGCAATCACCGGAGGAGGAACAACAGGGATTTTAAACCACGATACCATTACTGCAAACAATGAAAACAGCATCAAAATTTTCCCCAATCCATTTGAAAATGTCATGACCGTTTCCGTTACAATTCAAAAAGGAGGATCAAACAAAACCAAACTTCTGAAAATTTATTCTTCTTTGGGGATGCTTGTAAAGGTAATTGATATTTCAGAGCTTCCTGAAGGGAAAAGCACTGTTGATATTGATTTTTCGTCAATGCCAAAAGGAATCTATTACGTATTGTACCAGGAAGGAAACAATATTCTAAAATCTCTGAAGACAATACATATTTAGTGTTTGTACAAAAACACTGTTGTAATTATAGCTTCAGGCAAATACTATTAAAACTTTGGAAAAGTGAAGAAAACTCCGGAAAGTTCCTTCACTTTTCCAAAATCATTTTTGGTGATTTAATCTCACCTCCTCTCTCATCGCCTCAATTCGAACTCTCTCTAATTTCCATTTCTATCTTTCATCAATTATTTTTCACTCATTTTCACAATAATTCCCGCTTTCCAACGTTATCTATACTATAGGTTGCAATCATTATAGCCATGAAGCTCCCTGATGTATTTGGTAAATACTATGATCAGCAGCAGCAAGAGTATGTTGTTTTCCTGCTGAAATCCTATGGCCTTTACGAAGATCTGCAGTCAACATCCGGGCGTTTTTACCAGGTGAATTTCAATGCTGCAAAGCCTGAATCACTCAGCATCTTCAGCGATTTGCTGAGCGGCTACCTTTCCATTATCAATTGCGTGCTTAACAGAGATTGTGAGCATCAAATGAAAGATTCCGATTTTTCTGTTTTGCTTAATGCAATGTCAGTATTGTTCACTGATGCCATGACTTTTTCTCAAACCACTTTTGAAGAATTCAGCCAGATACTGAAGAAGGAGATCCATTCAGGTTTGTCGCTTGCCAATCCCGAAACTTGGATATGTTCAATGTTTCTAAGCCAAGTGATGATGAAAATGCCAACTGCAGTTCAGCTTTCGTCAATGGCTGAAACGAAAGAAAAATGTCGTCCCACCATCTATTTTAAATTCCTGAAAAAAAAGAATGATGCAAAGAACAAGATCAACCTCGGTAGGCTTGTAGCCGGTATCACTGAAACCTTCCCCGGAGTGACAACCACTGAAGCCATCTTTGGAATATTTGACAGAAAAGAAACTTATCGTAAGATCACCGTTCCGCTTGAACAATTGCCGGCATTGCTCGTTTTTTTCGGATTGCTGCATCAGTGTAAAAGAATAAAACTAAGCCCCACCCGTGGACTGTTTCGTCGTTTGCAGGAACTCATAAAAGTGCCTCCCCATGAAAAGCTGCCTGAAAGAAAAGACTTCAGAACTCTCAAACGCGAAGCCCTCGATGACCCCGATCTGAATTTAACTATACGTAAACAGATTGAAAAGTTGTTCGATATTTTCTGCCCGGGAAAAAAGAATAAAAAGATTTTCATGGACTGCTTTCACCGGAAATCAAAACCAGCCTGACTCTTCACAGTTTCATGCTAACGAAAGACTAACGATAGTCCAATACGACTTGAACTGACCCTTCGCGCAGCAGTATTTTTGTATAAAAGTTTTAAAAATCAGCAACCAAAAAAATTAATAACAATTTTAAATCCTTTACAAAATGAAAAATCTGTTTGTTTTAAATGGAATCGTGGAAGTTCAGGGACAGTTCCACGCTCAGCCCAACAAAGATTTGGTGCTTGAGCACAAAGTTGTTCCCGTAGTAAACTGGAAAAAGAAGACTGCTTCACAAAAGATTTTGGATGCCAAGAAAAAGAAAATAAAATTAACCGGCAATCTGGATTTCCCTTCTCCTTTTTCTCCTGAGTTTGTTACCCTTCTTAAATTTGGCATTGACATTGATAATGCTGATGCCAAATTAATGGCCCGTTTGCAAAAGATGCCGGGAAGCAAAAATGGCCTGGCAGCTTTTGTGAATTTGGTTTATGATGATGTGCAGAATCTTTGTATGATGCTTTTTCTGAAAATGAGAACCGTTGCTCCTGATGAAGCTGTGCGCATCTGTAACGATGCGGGATTTGAGTATAAATCAGTTTTCATTCGCACGAAAAGACCAAACAAAGTACTGAAGGCTGTAGAACCCGGAGTGCTTGTGGTGTGGGCTCAGGGAAAAGGGCAACGTCAGTGGCAGGAAAGTCCTGATACCAATCAGGGAACAATAATTGATCTGCCACCAACTTCAGGTGGAATAACCACAGTAAGAAATCTGATTTCAAAAAAAGAATATTGGTTCCGCTGGAGGCTGGTGCTTACAAAAGGACGCTATGGCGCCTGGAGTGATTGGTATTCCGGTACAGCTTTGTAAAATTAAATCTTCTGCTTTACTTAAGGGGTGACTTCAGATCATCCCTTTTTTTTCAAATACCCATTAAAATTTAAGTTGTAATGAACCGAATAGTCCCTCATAAAATCTTTATAAACCTCGCTTCAAAACAATCAAACCTTCAACCTCTCTGCAAAGACTGTGAAGATAATTATTCAACTTCACAGGAAAATTTCCACAACCGAAGGTCGGGTTATTCAACCCTTGGGTTTGTCAAACCGACCCTTGGGTTGGGTTGACGAACCCAAGGATAAAATTACTTTACCCCAGGGTTGGATGAATGAACCATTGGGTCGGGTTGACGAACCTCAGGGTAGGATTATTTTACCCTGGGGTTGAATGAACGAACACAAGGGTTGAGTTGACGAACCCAAGGGTTGGATTATTTTACCCAAGGGTTGGGTGAACGAACCCAGGGGTTGGGTTGACGGGCCCTTGGGTTGGGTTAGAATCTCCTTTCCCCCTTTATTCATTTCTTTGAGATCATTAAATTTCATCTCCCATATTCCCAATTAATCCTAATTTTGTTTCATAAACATTTCAAAAACTCAAGCTTTGAAAAAACTGTTATTTTTGCTGAGGTTTTACATAGGCATTGCTACGAATTTAACCTCGTGCACCTGAACAGTTGACGGAAATGAATAACCAGATACAATGGCTTAGTTATCTTTTATAAAATTACATTAGGAATTGACAACAGAAATATTAGTCACTAAACCTTTAATCAAAATAAAATGAAGAAAACTTTTACCCTGACTTTATTAATGCTTTGCTGGCTTTGTAGCTTTCCACAGCCTATATTAAATTCTACACAACCAGTTGTGGTGGACAATGCTGAAATGTCTCTTAAATATTTCAACGATGGGGTGACATTTTTTGACAAGAATGATTTCAGGGCAGCTGATTCATTGTATAACTTATCAATCATGGCAAAGCCAAATGTTGATGCTTATTACAACCTGGCAGTAACAAAAATCAAACTAAATGATACCTGTAGTTCGTGTCACAATCTGAAAAAGGCTTCCTTGCTTGGAGATGAAACCTCCACCAGCTTTTATTCACGTTTTTGTTCGTTCGACGATGGCAGGATGGAAGCATGGTATAAGGCAAGAGAAGCACGCTTTACCGAAGCTGTTAACATCAATCCCGGTTTGAACAGCTATCTTGATCTGGCTATTGCCAAAGCCAAACTTGGTGATCAGTGCGGGTTTTGCACCTATCTTCAAAAATCTATTGACAAGGATTTTAAGAGTACAAACAAGTTGTTTAAAAAATATTGCTGCACAGTAAAAGACATAAGCATCAATGATACTTCACGAAAAAAATTTAAAGTGATCAACCGTATTTATGCACCTGCCTGTAAACAAAATGAAATTCAGGAAATCACATTTTATCGTCTTGATCCGGACAACGACACTCTATTCAGATTTACAACTACAGAGGTTCACAAAGGTATCATAACCGATGTAGAAACTAAAGAAAATGATGATAGTTCCATGGCAATCTTAAAAATTGACACAACCCAAATGGGTGCAACAAATGTTGATCATTTTACTGTGAACAAAATTATCAGGATTAAAAAGGATGATCCTATTTTATTAATTGTTGATGTTATGCCTTCATTTGTCGGTGGCGAAGAAGCTTTGTATAAATTTCTGGCAGATAACATAAGGTATCCACAAGTGGCAAGAGAAGGGGATATTTCTGGAACAGTGATCATTCAATTTGTGGTTGAAAAAAATGGTAGTTTAACACAGGTCACTATACTGAAAGATATTGGAGGTGGTTGCGGTGAAGAAGCAAAAAGAGTTATACGTAAAATGCCCCGATGGAATCCTGGCTCCCAGGGTGGAAAAAATGCAAGAGTATCGTATCAAATTCCAGTAAAATTTTCTATGGAATAATCTCAACAAACATATCTTCTCCTTTAACCAGGTATGTAAACATTGAGTGTATGAATCATTTTCATAATTGCATCTTTTAACCGGGAAGAATTGTTTTCAAAGAAATCTTGCAAATTTTAAATTTTCTGTATTATCAATTTTTGTGTATTCTGTTTTTGTGTGGTGAATTTTTTCAACGTAAAATAGGTATTCAGTAAAGAGTACACCTACGGGAAGAGAAGACAATTATTAAAACTTTTTCACTACTGTGCATTTTAATCCTACTTTTGTTTCATAAACATTTTCAAAACTCAAGCTATGAAAAAACAAATATTCTTACTTATGCTTTCCATAGGGATTGCAACATTTTTAACTTCGTGCGGAAGCCGTGAATACAAAAAAGAAATCCCTAAGATCACCGTGACGGGTAGCGCTGAAATGGAAGTTGTGCCTGACGAAATTTATATGAATTTCACACTGAAAGAATACCTGGATGCTTCAAAGAAAAAAGTAAAACTGGAAACAGTGAAAACAGAATTTCTGCAATTATGTAAATCTTCAGGCGTTGTTGACAGCAACATCAGCATTTCAAGTTATACGGGCAACGAAAACTATGATTATTACTGGTACATGAGACGCAAGAGAGAGCCCGATTTTATGGGTACCATTTCATACATTGTGAAAGTTAGTTCAACTGAAAAACTAAATAAGATCGTGGCAGGTTTGAACGAGGATGCAATCGAAAACTTCTACATCAGCAAAACTTCAAGCAGCAAGATAGAGGAACTTCGCAAGGAAGTAAAAACAAAAGCGCTGATTGCAGGCAAAACAAAAGCCGAATACCTTGCAAAAAGTATAGGCGAAGACGTGGGCGAAGCATTGCTTATTCAGGAAGTGGACCAAAGCTATGGATACGATTATGCGAATGAAAATAACATGAAAGTAATGGAACAAACAACACCTGATGAGACAAGTTATAAATCCACCTCACCCAGCTTCCAGAAAATAAAACTGCGCTATGAGATGAAGGTGGAGTTTAAATTGAAATAGAGTTTTCTTTCTGGTTTCACATAGATCTCTGAGGATTCACATAGTATTATTAGATTTTGTCAATTCCCATTGGCTTTTTACCAATCAACCTTCTTTGAAAAAATTGTATTTTTGCATTATGAACTTATATGAATCAAAAATAGAAGTCATAAAAAAATATTTTCAAACCTGTCCGGTTTTGAAAGCATACCTCTTTGGGTCCTAAGGGCGAAACGATGCCAATAGTCAAAGCGACATTGATATTTTGGTTGATCTGGATTATTCACAGAAGATAGGTTTACAGTTTTTCAAAATGCAAACGGATCTCGAAAAACTTCTCAACAACAAGGTTGATCTGGTTTCATCTAATGGTTTATCCCCTTATATCAAGTCATTTATTGAAGATGAAAAGGTTTTGATTTATGCAAGGTAATAGAACTAAATTATCAACCTGAACAAGTCATTTTTTAAACAACTCTTTCAATTACTATGTTCCGTAAACCGGGATGGTATATAAAAAAGAAACGGTCGGCAGAGCCAGACCGTCAAACTGAAGATACTATCTTCAGCGCTGTTAAGAATGCAAAATTAAATAAAATTGTACGTAAAACAAATTTTTTATGAAAAAAGTTATTGTTTACATTGATGGATTTAATTTATACTTTGGCTTAAAGTCGAAAGGATGGAAACGGTTTTATTGGATAAACCTCGTACAATTATCTAAGAATCTTTTAAAAAATGATCAAAAATTAGTGTCAACAAAATATTTCACATCCCGAGTGAATTTACCACCAGATAAAGCCCACAGGCAAAATGTCTTCATTGAAGCTTTGGAAACATTACCTGATTTAGAGATTTTTTACGGGCAATATCAATCGAACAGTGTAACTTGTAACAAATGTGGTCACATCATGTTAAGACCAAATGAAAAAATGACTGATGTTAATATAGCTGTTGAAATGCTTTCCGACGCTTTTCAAAATAGGTTTGATATTGCTATCCTTATTTCAGCTGACAGTGATCTATCAGGTCCTATAAAATCAATAAAAAAGTTTTTTCCAAACAAAAGGATTATCCTTGCTTTTCCTCCTGATAGGTATTCATTTGAATTAACAAAATTAGCACATGGCTATTTCACAATTGGAAGGAAAAAATTTCATGATAGTGTTTTCCCAGAGTTTGTGTTAAAGCCGAATGGATATAAATTAACGATTCCTGAAAATTGGAAATAATTTAATGTCTATTCTATTCAAAACGATTCCTTATTTTTCTTTTTTATTTCACAGAACCACACCGAGCCTTCACTGAAAATATTTGAGGTAAGTGTAAAACGGCACTTCGAATCTTAAATCTCAAATCAACTCCTTCTCTTCATCTCCTGTTTTTTTATTTAACTTTGCCGCTTCTAAAAAATCAAAGCATTATGGAATTAAGTGAACAGGAAATAATACGCAGACATTCGCTGGAAGAACTGTATAAACTGGGTATTGATCCTTACCCTTCGGAACTTTTTGAGAAAAATGTAACCACAAAAGATATCCTTGCAAATTTCCCAACGGACAACAGTCTTTACCAGGACATCAGTATAGCCGGACGCATCATGACCCGCCGCATTATGGGCAATGCATCTTTTGCAGAGATACAGGATGCATCAGGCCGGGTGCAACTCTACTTCAAGCGTGATGATATCTGCACAGGCGAGGATAAAACGATGTACAATGTAGTCTTCAAAAAGCTGCTCGACATTGGCGATATCATCGGCATCAAAGGATATGTGTTCACCACGCAGATGGGCGAGATAACCATACATGTGAAGGAGTTTAAAATACTCTGCAAATCATTAAAACCATTGCCTGTGGTAAAGGAAAAAGACGGTGTGACTTACGATGCTTTCACTGATCCCGAGCAGCGTTATCGTCAGCGTTATGTGGATATGATTGTCAATCCGCAGGTGCGTGAAGTGTTTATCAAACGCACAAAACTTGTGAATTCCATACGCACTTTCCTCAATGAAAAAGGATATCTTGAAGTGGAAACACCCATACTGCAACCAATCTATGGAGGCGCTGCTGCAAGACCATTCAAGACACATCACAACACGCTTGACTCGACTTTATATCTGCGTATAGCCAACGAACTTTACCTGAAACGCCTTATTGTGGGCGGTTACGACGGGGTGTATGAGTTTTCAAAAGACTTCCGCAACGAGGGCATGGACCGTTTCCACAATCCTGAATTTACCCAGATAGAATTGTATGTTGCCTACAAGGATTATGAATGGATGATGAACGCCGTTGAAGAAATGGTGGAACGCGCAGCCATGGACATGCACGGGAAAACGGAGATACAGGTGGGAGAAAACATGATCAATTTCTGCCGCCCCTGGAAACGCTACACCATGTATGAAGCCATACAGCATTTCACAGGCATTGACATCAGCGCAATGGATGAGTCACAGTTGAGAGAGACTGCCTGCAAACTTGAGATAAAAATTGATGATACCATGGGCAGAGGCAAGATCATTGATACTATTTTCGGCGAGAAGTGCGAACCAAAGCTGATTCAGCCAACATTCATCACTGACTATCCTATTGAAATGTCGCCGCTGGCAAAGAAACACCGCAGCAAACCCGGACTTGTGGAACGCTTTGAAGCCATCTGCAATGGTAAAGAGATATGCAATGCATTCTCAGAACTGAATGATCCCATTGATCAGCGCAAACGTTTTGAAGCGCAACTGGAGCTTGGCAAACGTGGTGATGAAGAAGCCATGGTGCTTGATGAAGATTTCCTCCGCGCCATTGAATATGGTATGCCACCGACAGCAGGGCTTGGAATAGGAATTGACCGTCTTGCAATGGTGATGACCAACTCGCAATCCATACAGGATGTTCTTTTCTTCCCACAGATGCGTCCTGAGAAAAAAGTTGTAGTTGCATCCGATGATGAATTTGCAGCGATGGGAATCCCCGCTGACTGGATACCTGTGATCATCAAAGCTGGCTATACAACCTCAGCAGCATTGAAAGCTGCCAACCCGAATAAATTATTCAATGACCTTTGCGGTTTCAGAAAGAAATTGAAAATGGAAGTTGCAGCTCCTACAATTGATGAAGTGAAGAAGTGGGTGTCTTAGAAGTTGAAAGTTTATAAAGTTGGTAAAGTAAAAAGAAAACCCCACCAACTTTACAAACCTTATGAACTTTACAAACTGACTTTACTTACTTTCTTTTAAAACCATATCAATAGTAATAGCACTTGAAAGGATCGCTATTTTATTCGTTTTATTGGAATAGTTGGGATCAATATTAACGTTGTATTTGTCAGCATTGGTGAATATTTCTTTGGCAGCACCGGCCCACTTCTTTGTTATGGCACCTATTTGTGCATTTGAAGGATCTTTTATTACAAAATTCCAGGCTTTCCAGTCACCGGTAATTTCAGCAATGACCATGTCTGAATTGTTTAAAATAATGAATCTTGGCTTAAGAAGTTTAAACTTTTGCTGGATAGATCCTATTTTATTTCCCTGAGCATCGCTGATGGTTATCTTCGACATGAAGAATGTCCATCCACGTGAAATTGAAGCTTCCAGAACATCATTTTTGTCGCGGACCTCAAGCAGAAAAGGAAGCATTCCTTTGCGCAATAATACTCTGAGGAATTTCTGACCGGCAGTAAGTTTTTGTTTGATCGCACCGATATGCTCGCCTTTATCATCATAGATGTTATAACAATTTGCGAACTTGAAGAAGTTTACTTTTTCATCAACGAAAAAGCTGTTGGAATCAAAAAAATTTGAACTCATAATTTTTGTGTTTATTGATTAGTAATTAAATTTATTAAGTAATTCCGAATCACGTCGGAACCACACATGATTAATGTGCAATAAAAGAACAAAGATATAAATGTTTGTGAGATTTTGGCAATTTCCCCGAAATTAAAAATGAAAATAGTCAAAACTCATTGAAGAGTCCGGAGGCGAACTGGGGTCGCAACCGGACTTGTGATGATTCCTACCAATAATTATACAGTCCTTCTTCCAACAGCTTACGTTTTTCTTCGGCTGTCAGCTTGTCGTATTTTTCTTTTTCCTTTTTAACCTTGTGGTTTTTCTCCTCTTCCAGCCTGAAAATATCAGACCAGAATTTTTCTTCCGCTTTTTTCTTCAGGAAAGTATTGGCAACTGAAGGAAACAATTCAAGCAATAGTTCCTCTTTTTCATTCTGTGCCAGTTTTACTCCGCCAAATTCTTCAAGGTAAGGATTTGGTTGTTTTTTGTATTTACTGGTATCGAAAGGAACTTCTTTGGTAACACCGGCAATTTTTTTACGAAACTCAGGATCAATTGGGATTGGTGTTTTGCCATAAGAACCTTTCACAAGATTTACAAACTGTATGGATTTATTTGAATAAAAAGGAACCCCTTTATTTTCATCAATCACACAGTTTACGGCCTGCACACCGATGATCTGACTTGTTGGTGTAACAAGCGGAGGACATCCGGCAGCAAGACGAACAACAGGAACAAGTTCAAGTGTACGTGGTAACAATTGCTCCAGTTTCAACTGCTTTAATTGTGATAGCATATTGGTGTACATTCCACCTGGTATTTCAGCTTTCTTCACCATGTAATCCGGTTCAGGATAATTGAAATATTTTTCTATTTCCTGTGTTGTTTCCAACAGGTCATCTTCTTTGTTTTCTTTTGCTTCGTGAATTGCCAGATCAAAGAGCCTGTCAATATCAGTTGGCAATTCATAATTTGAAATATCAAACGGTATCGGGAATTGTTTGTAACTATCAGCATCTGCAAGCTCTACTCTGATTAGTTGTAGCTCCTTGTTTATTTTTGCAACTGCTTCTTTATTTACCCCTGTATCAATTTTCAATTTATCGCAGAATATCTGTATGATCTCAAAGGCAGGAGCAGCCGGGCCTCCGGCAAATGCACCAATAGCAGTGTCAATAATATCAACATCATTGAGAATTGCCATCAGTGTTGAGGCAAGTCCAAGACCGGGTGTACAATGTGTATGAAAATCTATTGGGATCTTTACATGTTCCTTCATCAATTTGATCAGTCGTCCTGTTTTTCCGGGAGGAATAAGTCCTGCCATATCTTTGATGGTGATCATGTCGGCGCCCATCTTTTCCAACTCCACTGCAAGATTCAGAAAATATTCTTTCGTGAAAATTTTGTAAGGAAGTAGTTTTCCCTGGAATAATGATTTCACTCTTTCTTTTGTTGAGAACTTCGGATCTACAGTATAACAGATTGTACAGTCAGCTATCCCGCCATTCTCCTTAATATATTTTATGGATGATGTGATGTTGTTCAAATCATTCAGCGCATCAAAAACACGCATAATGTCAATGCCTGATTTAATCGCGTTCCTGTTGAATCCTTCAATCACACTGTCGGGATAAGGATTGTAACCAAAAAGATTCCTGCCTCTTGATAGTGCAGTTAATTTAGACACATCGCCAATGGCTTCTTTGATCTTTTCGAGCCTTGTCCATGGGTTTTCATTTAAAAACCTCATGATTGAATCAGGAACAGCGCCACCCCACACTTCCAGTGCATAGAAATGGGCTTTTTTGTATAACGGCAAGACCCTGTCAATTTGCGCCTGACTCATCCGGGTCGCAAACAATGATTGATGCCCGTCTCTGAGCGTGACATCTCTTATTAAAAGTTTCTTTTTCATTTCAGGAATTATTCACTATTCTATCACAATTAAAACATCGCCCTCCATCACTGCATCACCTTTCTTAACTTTAATGGATCCAACTTTTCCTTCCTTATCGGAATCAATATTGTTTTCCATTTTCATTGCTTCAAGTGAAATGAGCCGTTGACCCATTACCACATTGTCACCAACTTTTACATGGACATTTAATATGGTTCCCGGCAATGGAGCTTTGATAGTTCCACCACCTTTTGGTGCCATAGGATTGCTGGTTTTTTGTGTTGACTTTTCAACATCTGTTGATGGGACAGCAAGAGTCCTTACCAGGGTAGGTGTTTTTGATTGCTGCAAGGTTTTGTCAACCTCAACAGTATATGTTTTTCCATTTACCTGGACTTCCGCAGTATTATCTTCGATGTTTAAAATATCAACATCGTATTGATTTCCCTTTATTGTAAATTTAAATTTTTTCATAATTACTTATTATTTGTACTGTCTGGGTATTCTGTATGGTATTTGTCTTAATCCGTAAATCTTCGAACTCCATGGTGAGTAGGGACGCATAACTTTCATCATGGTCAAAACGGTTTGTTCATAATCATGTACATCCTGCATGTGCAAACTCAATGCAAGTCCGATAGCCGCCATCACTTCTTCTGATGTATCCGGCTCTCTGATTACACTTTCCTTAATTTCAATGGGAGGAGGAGTTTTCTTGCGTTTTATGTATTTATCTAATTTGCTCATAATTCTTTCTTATCAGAGTGGAACATTCGAATGTTTTTTAGGCGGATTCACATCTTTTTTTGTTGCCAGCGACTGCAGTGCTCTGATGATCCTGAAACGTGTATTCCGTGGTTCGATGACATCATCAATATAACCGAATTTGGCTGCGTTGTAAGGATTCGCAAATTTGTTTTTGTACTCTTCTTCTTTTTTGCGAAGAAAAGCTGCTTTTTCTTTTTCGTCTGTCAGTTCTTTGATCTCTTTTTGATACAAAACTTCAATTGCACCTTTGGGACCCATAACTGCAATTTCAGCAGATGGCCATGCATAATTGATGTCACCACGCAGTTGTTTTGAACTCATCACATCATGAGCGCCACCGTATGATTTACGCAATGTAACTGTCACTTTGGGAACAGTAGCTTCGCCATAGGCAAACAATAATTTAGCTCCGTGAAGAATGATGCCACCATATTCCTGAACAGTTCCAGGTAAAAATCCCGGTACGTCAACAAGAGTAACCAGAGGGACATTGAAAGCATCGCAGAATCTGACAAACCTTGCAGCTTTACGTGATGCATTTATATCCAAAACTCCTGCAAGATAGTTAGGCTGGTTTGCAACTATCCCAACTGGCATTCCATTAAACTTTGCATATCCTGTGATGATATTTGGTGCATAGAAACGTTGTACTTCCATGAATTCCCTGTCATCAACAATTGCATGAATAACATCTTTTACATCATAAGGTTTATTTGGATTTTCAGGAACAATTGAATTCAAACTATCTTCAAGCCTGTCGATAGGATCATTGGTTGGTGAGTAGGGTGGATCCTCAAGATTATTTTGTGGAAGGTAAGAAAGAAGTTTTCTTATCAGTAAAATTCCTTCTTTTTCGTCCTCGGCCACAAAATGTGTTACACCTGATTTGGTACCATGCACCATTGCACCACCCAATTCTTCTTCTGTCACCACTTCTCCTGTCACTGTTTTCACCACTTTCGGACCTGTTACAAACATGTAACTGTTCCTTTTTGTCATGATGATAAAATCTGTGAGTGCTGGTGAATAAACTGCTCCGCCTGCACAAGGACCAAAAATTGCAGATATCTGTGGAATAACACCAGAAGCCATGATATTGCGCTGGAAAATTTCAGCATAACCGCCGAGACTTCTAACGCCTTCCTGGATACGAGCACCACCACTGTCATTGATTCCAATAATCGGAGCCCCGACTTTCATTGCCTTGTCCATCACTTTACAAATCTTCTGGGCATATGCTTCCGAAAGTGAACCACCAAAAACGGTAAAATCCTGTGCATACAAATACACAAGCCTGCCATCAATAGTGCCATATCCGGTGATTACTCCATCCGATAAATAAGTTTCTTTTTCCAACCCGAAATCGCGGCAATTGTGTGTCACAAACATGTCGAATTCCTCAAAACTTCCTTCGTCAAGCAAAAGGTCTATCCTTTCCCTTGCAGTCATTTTGCCCTTTTTATGTTGCGAATCAATTCGTTTTTGGCCACCGCCAAGTTTCGCCTGTTCGCGCTTCTTTAATAGTTCCTCTATCTTATCCTGAAAAGCCATTCGATTAAGTTTTATTATTAGTATTAAATATTTTTGTTTTCGCAAAGTTCAGTCAATACACCCTTTGTTGATTTTGGATGAAGAAAAGCAATGTCAAGCCCCTCTGCCCCTTTTCTGGGTGTCTTATCAATCAATTGTACACCTTTATTCGCCACTTCCTGAAGAACATTTTCAAGTCCTTTAACAGCAAATGCAAGATGATGAATACCCTCACCTTTTTTCTCAATGAATTTGCCTATCGGCCCTTCTTTATCTGTTGTTTCAAGCAATTCTAATTTGGTTTGACCTACCATAAAAAAGGCGGTTTTCACTTTTTGTTCTTTTACTTCTTCAATGGAATAACACTTCAAACCCAGAATTTCTTCATAATATTTAATTGATTCTTCAAGGTTATTCACCGCAATACCAATGTGTTCGATATGGGAAATATTCATAATTTCAGTTGTTAATAATTTCACAAATTTATAAAAATTATACGGACTGAGAAAAATTTAATTGCTAAAATTCATATTTTTTTGCCATTATCATGTAGAAATCATTTTACTGACAAGCTTTTTAAGTGATTGTTCGTGAAAAATAATTTTCTTTTTTCATTCCCTTATAATGTAGAAATTACTCCTGACAATGGTGGTTTGGAACGAGCAATCATAAATATTAAAATAAAACAAAATTTCCTGACAATTTAAAATTGGTCATGAACCATTGATTATCCTTCATTCTAAAATTGATACTTGTATTAAAAATAATGTTGACGTTTTTGAGGTTTTAAAACTCATTTCTCAATTACCTAACCATGCGATTGAGTAGTTACAAAGTAAGACGCTTCATTGGAGTGTTTTTTTTAGGTTTGGTATTCGTGTTTTTTTTGTAAATTTGTCAAATTAAAATTTGGCGTAATGTATAAAAATTTCATTTCTGAACACTGACTTTAAAATCAAATTAATAAATTATGTGTCAAGTCTTAAGGTTAAATTACATACCTTCTTCATTACTAAATTTATAAACTATGGAAAAACATACTCTTTTGGACTTTATCTCACAGGATTCGTGTTTTATAAAAAAATCATGTTTGTACTTTTCAATACTTTTATCTTTCTTTTTACTTTTATTTCTTATTCTTAAACCATTTGATTCCTTTTCCGGAACAAATAATTGTAATGAAAATTCCACGGGTATTATCAAAAAATCTGCTACATTGCAAATTTGTAATATCGTAAAATTATCAGCAACGGAGAATGATTCAGCATTAGCTTATGATTGGACAGAAAATAATATTGATTCTTCTGTCTCAATGATGGGCAAAGTAAATCTAAATACTATCCCAATCAATGACGGCTCTAAAGAAGATAAATTAGAGTATACGTCACCAGCTTCAACATCTTTATCTGCATCGTTTGGCTCGCCCATTTGTTCAGGAAATGCACAAACTGTAACTTTTAATGCATCACCAATTTCAAATGCTAATACGCATATTGATTATTGGAATGGAACTGGATGGGTTTCGGGACCCGGTGGGGCAACAAGTGTTTCAATTAGTACAGGAGCACTTAGCCCTGGCAGATATACTTATTGGGCCAGGGTTCATGACGATTGGGGTGTAGATCAGGTTGCACCTACGGCTTTTATATTAACTGTGCTGCCTCCCGTTACAATGGGTGCCACATCAGCCAACCCTACTTCTGTTTGTCCGGGTACGCAGGTTAATCTTACTACATCTGGTACTTCTTCCGGGAACGCTACTTTAATGTCTGGAGGTCTGACCGGCACTGATGCTGCAGGTCTTGATTATACACCGGGTTGGACAGTTACGCATAATTCAAGTAGTACTGCTGATTATTGGTATGTAGCATATGCTAATGGGTATGTGTATAATAGTGAAACTTTTACACCAGGATCCTATTTTGCTATGGCTAACGGTGACGCAGGAGGAAGCGGGAGTACCACTGATGAGTACTTGATTTCACCTTCAGTAAATACCATTGGTTTTACAAGTTTAAACCTAACCTTTAATCAATATTACTATTATTATTCCGGTGACGGAGCTTATGTTGATGTATCTACTAATAATTCAACATGGACAAATGTTGCAAGTTATACATCAACCCAGGGTTCTGCTGGTTCTTTTCAGGCTACCACAATAAACCTAAATTCCTATGTTGGACAAGCAACACTTTATGTTCGTTTTCATTACGTTTCTTCGTGGGGATGGTATTGGGCTATTACCAATGTTGGTTTTTCAGGTAACTTAACAAGTGCATGCAGCTATAACTGGACTGCAACACCTGCATGTGCCGGCTTTCCAACCACAATTCAAAACCCTCAAGCTTATCCAACACAGAACACGACTTTTAATGTAACTGTAAGCAATGGAGCCTGTACTAACACAGGATCAGCCTCAGTTATTGTTAATCCGGCAGGACCTGCACAACCAGGTGCAATTACAGGCAATACTTCTGTATGCGCCGGAACCAGTCAGACCTATTCAATTTCTTCTGTTCCAAATGCCACTTCTTATACATGGTCAGTGCCTGCAGGGTGGAATATAACCGGTGGACAGGGGACTTTGTCATTAACAGTAACCAGTGGAAGTGGTGGACAAAATGGGAATATCAGTGTTATTGCAAATGGGTCATGTGGTTCCAGTACAGCCAGCACATTAGCTGTAACGGTTAATTCGGGACCAGGCCCAGCCGACGCTATAACAGGAACTGCAAATGTTTGCCCCGTATCAAGTCACACATATAGCATTTCAGCTATTCCCGGAGCAACAAATTATACCTGGACAGTCCCGATTGGATGGACAATAACTGCAGGGCAAGGGTCAACATCAATTACAGTAACATCAGGAACTGCCGGGCAAAATGGAAATATAACTGTAACTCCGAGTAATCTTTGCGGAAATGGAAGTTCAAGTTCATTAGCAGTAACAGTAAATACAAACCCACCTGCAACACCCGGTACAATTTCTGGCAATACAAATGTTTGTCCCGGTACAAGTGAGATCTATAGTATAGCAGCGGTGCTCAATGCAACATCTTATACATGGACTGTACCAACAGGATGGTCTATTACCAGTGGACAAGGATCTACATCACTTACTGTTTATACAGGAGCAGGCGGACAAAATGGAAATATTACTGTAACTGCAAATGGAAGCTGTGGTAACAGCAGTCCTGCTTCACTGGCTGTAGTTGTTCTTTCTTCTCCCGGTTCTTCGGGCCCAATCACCGGTAACACACAAGCGTGCCCTTCATCAAGTCAGACTTATTCAATTTCACCGGTAGTAAATGCAACAACCTATACATGGACTGTTCCGGCAGGATGGAGCATTACAAATGGTCAGGGAACTACATCAATCACTGTAACCTCTGGTGTCCTTGGACAAAATGGCAATATAGCTGTTCTTCCATCCAATCCTTGTGGAGCAGGAAGCCTTATCACATTGCCTGTAACAATAAATACCATTACACTTCCAACACCGGCAGGGATTATTGGAAACACTCATGTTTGCCCTGCATCAAGTGCTACTTACAATATAGTGGCTGTACCTGGAGCAACTTTCTATACATGGACAGTCCCGACAGGATGGACCATCACCAATGGGCAGGGTACAACCAATCTCACAGTTAATACAGGTGCCTACGGAGATAATGGTTATCTGAATGTCACTGCCAATAGTGCTTGTGGAACCAGCACTCCTGCCTCACTTGCTGTGATCATTGATCCCTCTGCTCCAAACACTCCCGGCACCATTTCAGGAGGTTCACCAGTATGTCCTTTTTCAAGCCAATCATACTCTGTTTCGTCTGTCTTGTATGCGACAACTTATAACTGGATAGTTCCAACAGGATGGGTGATAACAGGTGGTCAGGGAACAACAACATTATCCGTTACGACCGGGGATTATGGTCAGGATGGAAATGTCGTTGTTGTTCCGGCCAATGCTTGTGGTAATGGAGTTTCATCTTCATTTCCGGTTACCATAAGTCTAGGTGTACCAATAACACCAGGCATACCCACAGGAAATACCTCAGTTTGTCCGGTCAACATTGAAACCTACACTACAACTGCCGTTCCTAATTCAACATACTATTTCTGGACTGTTCCAGCTGGATGGACCATTATCTATGGGCAATATACAACATCAGTCACTGTTGTTACCGGAAATTTCGGGCAGAATGGTAACATTTCAGTGACTGCAAATAATGATTGTGGTAGTAGCCCTTCTGCCTCTCTGGCCGTATCAGCTAATGGAAGTGCACCTGCTACACCGGGGCCTATAACAGGTAATATTCTTGTTTGTCCTGCAACAACCCAGGTTTATTCAATTTCAACTGTGCCTGATGCTACCTCATATACATGGTCTGTTCCTACGGGATGGACAGTAGTTAGTGGTGATGGTACCATATCAATTACTGTGACAGCAGGAGATGCAGGTCAGGGTGGAGATATTAGTGTGGTCGCTAATGGTCCCTGTGGAATAAGCCCTCCGTCTACTATTACTACAATTGTTAACCCTGCTGCACCCGGATCATTGGGATCAATTTTTGGCTCTGCCACTGTTTGTCCGGGAGTAAGTGAAACCTACTCTGTTCTGGGCATTCCTGATGCAACAACCTACACATGGAGTTTTCCTACAGGTTGGACAATTTCTTCTGGTCAGGGGACCACATCAGTTACTTTAACAACAGGCGCAACAGGTGATGACGGAATATTAAGCGTTGTTGCAAGCAATTCTTGCGGTTCCACAGCTCCAGCTTCAACGACAGTAACAGTTTCTCCGGCTTCACCTGCAACTCCGGGTACTATTTCAGGCAACATAACTGTTTGTCCCGGCACGAGTGAGATATACACCATTACATCCGTCCCGAATGCGACTTCATATACATGGTCTGTTCCCACAGGGTGGAGCATAGTCAGTGGGCAAGGTACAACATCACTGACAGTGAATACAGGTGTATTTGGTCAGGATGGAAATCTTATGGTAACTGCAGATAATTCTTGTGGCAGCAGTACCCCGGCATCGCAGGCTGTTACGATAAATCCTGATGCTCCTGTTACCCCGGGTGCAATTTCAGGAAACACTCTGGTATGTTCAGCAAGTTCACAGATTTATTCAATCGCCAGTGTACCGAATGCTACATCATATACATGGTCTGTTCCATCAGATTGGACAATAACAAGCGGGCAGGGTACAATTTCAATTAATGTTACTGCAGGTAGCACCGGTCAGAATGGAGATATCAGTGTAACTGCAAACGGAACATGCGGAACAAGTACTGCATCTGCATTAACAGTGTCAGTAAGTCCTCCTGGACCCGCTGTGTTGGGAGTAATAACAGGATCAGCGAATGCCTGTCCTGCAGTTAATGAGATTTATTCAGTCGCAATTATTCCTGATGCAACTACATATACCTGGAGTGTACCAACAGGATGGACAATAACTTCGGGTCAGGGTACATCATCGGTCAATGTTGTTACCGGAGCAACGGGTGATAATGGAGATATCAGTGTTGTTGCAGGTAATATTTGTGGTTCATCAACCCCATCAACTTTAGCAGTTACAGTTCTTCCGGCAATTCCGGCAGTACCCGGAACAATATCAGGAAACACAGCAGTTTGTCCGGGAACAAGTGAAACTTACAGTATTCCGGCAGTTCTCAATGCAACATCTTACACATGGGTTGTACCGGCAGGCTGGAGTATCACCAGTGGACAGGGAACAACATCTGTCACCGTAAATACAGGAACCTTCGGACAAAATGGAAATATTACTGTAACATCGGACAATTCCTGTGGCAGTAGTTTACCATCATCGCTTTCTTTAACTGTGAACCCGGCAATTCCGGTTTCAACAGGAGCTATAACCGGGAACGATCATGTATGTCCTTCCATCAGCCAGTCATATTCAATTTCTGCCATCGCTGATGCAACTTCATATCTTTGGACAGTTCCGACAGGATGGACAATTACAAACGGACAGAATACAACGTCAATAACTGTGACAACAGGAAGTACAGGTCAGAATGGTACAATTATCGTTCTCCCTACGAATTCATGCGGTTCGGGAAGCCTCATTACATTAGGAGTAACTGTTGACCCCGGAACCCCTGTATCACCTGCAACGATCTCAGGCAATATTTCTGTCTGTCCGGGTACAAGCGAAACTTATAATATTTCATCAGTACCCGATGCAACATCATATACCTGGACGGTTCCTGCAGGTTGGAGTATAGTCACCGGACAAGGCTCAACTTCATTAACTGTCAATACAGGTAGTTTTGGACAAGATGGTGATATTAATGTAACAGCTGACAACTCCTGTGGCAGCAGTCTTCCTGCAACAGTTGCTGTAACAATAAACCCAGCTCCACCAATTTCTTCAGGTTCAATTTCAGGAAATACGACAGTATGTCCCGCTATAAGCCAGACATACTCAATTTCCGCTATCACTGACGCAACAAACTATACATGGACCATTCCAACAGGATGGACAATTTCAGGTGGACAAGGAACAACATCGTTAACTGTAACAACAGGAAATACCGGTCAAAATGGAAGCATAACTGTTCAGCCCGATAATTCTTGTGGAACTGGGAGTATCATCACTTTGGGAGTAAATATAATTCCGGGTACACCTGTTTCTCCAGTCTCTATAACAGGAAATACTTATGTATGTCCGGGTACAAGTGAAACGTATAATATTTTAGCAGTACCCGATGCATCAACTTATACATGGGCAGTTCCATCAGGCTGGAACATTACCAGCGGACAGGGAACAATATCAATTATTGTAAATACAGGAACTTTCGGACAGGATGGAGACATTACAGTAACTGCAGAAAATTCATGTGGTACCAGCTTGCCGACAATTTTGTCCATAACCGTAAATCCGGCTACACCAGTAACGCCGGGAGCAATATCGGGAAGTTCTACAGTATGTCCGGGAACTTCGCAAGCTTATACAATAGCAGCAGTTCCTTATGCAACTGATTATACCTGGACAGTTCCTTCGGGATGGACCATTACAGGAGGACAGGGAACGACAACAGTAAATGTTACCACGGGCAGTTTCGGACAGGATGGTTCAATTAGCGTGATTGCCTCCAACTCATGCGGATCAAGCGCATCATCATCCATCGCTATTGCAATAAGTGCACCTCCTCCGGTTTCATTAGGTGCTGTGAGTGGAAATGTATCTGTTTGCCCGGGTATCAGTGCAACATATTCTGTTCTCGCAATACCTGATGCTACAATATATTTTTGGAGTGTGCCCTCAGGTTGGACAATTGTTTCCGGTCAGGGAACCACATCAATAACCGTTACCACAGGTGCAATGGGAAATGATGGTGATATAAGTGTTATTGCCGGCAATTCATGTGGTCAAACACCTGCATCCACACTTGGTGTTACAGTACTTCCTGCTATTCCGGTAACACCGGCATTGATTTCTGGAAATATTACAGTTTGCCCGGGAACAAGTGAAACTTATAATATCGCTACAGTACCCAATGCTACATCATATACATGGACTGTTCCGGCAGGCTGGAACATTTCAAGTGGACAAGGAACAACTGTGATCAATGTAAATACCGGCAGCTTTGGACAAAATGGTAATATTACTGTTTTCGCTGGTAATTCCTGTGGAAACAGCAGTATCACTTCATTGGCTGTGACTATAAATCCGCCAACTCCGGTTACTCCGGGAGTGATATCTGCAAGTGCGTTGATATGCCCGGGAACTATCCAGGCATTCACAATTACATCAGTTCCCAATGCAACGACTTATACATGGTCGGTACCTATTGGGTGGACCATCAACAGCGGACAGGGATCTACGACAATAATAACTACTGCCGGAAATGCAGGCCAGAATGGTAATGTAAGTGTAACTGCAGGTAATTCCTGTGGAACAAGTCTGGCTTCCTCAACAGCGGTCATAGTGAGTCCTGCAGCTCCTGTTAATTTGGGAGTGATCGCAGGGACATCAAATGTTTGTCCGGCAGTTAATGGTACATATTCTGTATCGGCAATTCCTGATGCAACGACTTACACATGGAGCATACCTGCAGGATGGACTATTAATTCAGGCCAGGGAACAACTTCAATATCTATCACCACCGGTTTGACAGGCAATAACGGCACCATTAGTGTCATTGCAAGCAATACCTGTGGAGCAACTTCACCGGTGTCATTAGCTGTAACAGTACTTCCGGCTATTCCATCAATTCCCGGTGCAATAACAGGTAACGCACAAATCTGCCCGGGAACATTGCAAATTTATAGTATTTCAGCGGTGGCTGATGCGACAACTTATACATGGACCGTACCTACAGGATGGACCATTAACGGAGGACAGGGAACTACTTCAATAACTGTCACCGGAGGCAATGCCGGCCAAAACGGGACCATAGGTGTTATTGCCGGCAATTCATGCGGTTCAAGCAGTTCGCCCTCAACCCTGGCAGTTATTGTAAACAGCAATCCAATTGCAAATGCCGGTCCTGATATCAGTATTTGTAATGACTCCCAGACTACTTTAAATGCTACGGGTGCTATTAATTATGCATGGAGTCCTGCAACCGGGTTGAATTTTACCAATATTGCAAATCCTGTTGCAAGCCCCACTTCCAGTCAAATTTATACTGTGACAGTAACTGATGCCAATGGATGCACGGCATCGGACAGTTTAACAGTAACTGTATTTATAATAACCCCGGCTTCCGCAGGCACTGATCAAACAATTTGCAATGGTGAAAGTGCAACACTGAATGCAACAGGTGGTGTCAGTTATAGTTGGACACCGATCATTACTTTGAACAATGCAACATATCAAAATCCTGTTGCTACGCCTTCATCAACGACTACCTATATTGTCACTACCACAGATGCGAACGGATGTACATCTTCTGACAATGTTGTAGTGAATGTGAATCCAAATGTTACAGCTCACGCGGGCGCTGATGTTTCAATCTGTAGCGGGGGCCATATTCAGCTTAATGCTTCAGGAGGTACAACCTATATCTGGAGTCCTGTAAACGGATTGAATGTGCCAACTATTGCAAATCCTGTAGCATCTCCTCTCAGTACGACAACTTATGTGGTTACAGTTTCCAACAGCTTTGGTTGTTCAGCCACTGATGACATAAAGGTTACTGTGAACCAGAGCGCCATTGCAAGTGCAGGAAATGATGTTACAATATGTTCAGGAAACAGCATTCAATTGTTCGCATCAGGTGGTTTTACCTATTCATGGTCGCCGGCAGCAGGACTGAGTTCATACCATATTTCTGACCCATTTGCAAGCCCTGTAACTACAACTCAGTATGTGGTTACTGTCACTACCGGAGCAGGATGTACTGATGTTGACTCTGTGACTGTTTTTGTCAATCAGACTCCCACAGTGGATGCCGGTAATGCAGTAACAATTTGCAAACATCAGACAACAGAATTAAACGCTTCCGGTGGTTCAAATTATTTGTGGAATAACGGAATAAATACAGCCTCAAATAATGTAAGCCCGAATATAACTACACTTTACACCGTAACAATAAGTGATTCCGCCGGATGTTCGGCTTCCGACACAGTTACTGTGAGTGTGCTTCCTTATGACCCCCCCGTTATTTCTTCAAATGTCCCTGCTGTATTCTGTTTTGGTGTTCCTGTTAATGTGACTCTCGATGCAGGTACAGGTTATTCAACTTATTTATGGAGCGATGGCTCTTCAAGCCAAACATTGAATATTTCAGCACCTGGTTCATTTTATGTGATTGGAACTGCTTCAAACGGATGTTCCGATACTTCGAATATAATACAGGTAACCAGTTTGCCGGCTATGACCCCTCCTGTCATTCTTTCTAGCGGGGCTTTGTCATTCTGCCAGGGCACAAGTATGTCGGTTGATCTTTATACCAATAACCCTTACTACCTCTATGAATGGTCAAGCGGATCTGTCACTCCTTCCATACATGTTACTCATTCCGGAACTTTCACAGTGACAGTTACCGATTTCTATGGTTGCACTTCAGTAAGTTCAAATTCAATTCAGGTCCAGGAGATCTCCATTCCCGTTACGTACATGAGCTATAGCGCCCACTACTTGTCTGTCAATTTCTATGACTATTCTTATTATGACACTGGTTATTATTGGAAATTTGGTGATGGAGTCACTTCAACGTTCCAGAATCCTAACCATGCTTATGCTGCTGCAGGAACTTACCTTGTTACTTTTATAACCTCTAATTCCTGCGGTTCTGATTCTACATCCATGTATATTACAGTAGTGAATGGCGTGGGTATTGACGAAAGCAGCATCGTTCAGAATCTTTCAATTTACCCTGTTCCTACACAGGATATTTTGAATGTATCTTTTGAGTATTCTAATAACAAAATTGTTGAACTCAATATTGTAAACACTCTCGGTCAAACAATTTACACTGAAAAATCCGAATCTGTTTCAGGGCAGTATAATAAAGTTCTCCATCTCGCCGGCTATCCGGCCGGAGTATATTACCTGCAGATAAACACTGATAAAGGAATTGTAAACAGGAAATTTATTGTGAATTGATATTAATGTTTTGAAAGGGATGGGTTGTATTATTAAATGAAAACCTATCCGGTTTGCAGTATAATTAACTGCTCACTCTATAGTCATTCAAAGAGTGAATATTTTGCAATAGCTGATTATTATAACTAATAATAATTTCAATTGGAAAAGAAAAAATGTCTCGAATGTAAAGAAGTAATTATTGGAAGATCCGATAAGAAATTCTGTTCCGACCAGTGCAGAAATCTTTACAACAACCGCCAAAACAGCGACTGTACCAACGTGGTCAGGAACATTACCAATGTGCTGCGGAAAAACAGGAGAATTCTTCAGGAACTGAACCCTGAGGATAAGGCAAAAGTACATAAGGATAAATTGCTCGAAAAGGGTTTTAACTTCAACTTTTTTACAAGCATTTACACAACAAAGAGTGGAACGACTTATTATTTTTGCTACGAATATGGCTACTTCCAGATGGATGCAGGTTATTATTTTCTGGTGATCAACAAAAAACTGAAAGAAGAAGAAGGGTGAAAAACCTAAGACGCAAATTCCAAGAACCAAATTCCACATTCCAAGAACCTTGATCTTTAAACTTTAAACAAAAAAAGGCAGCCTCACAGCTGCCTTTTTTATTGCATTTCTCATTGATCAGGCAATGGCTGGAAGTTCAAATGTTGTTGCCAGAATTTCAAAGATACTCCTTTTGTTACCCAGCTTATCTGTGTACTGCCTGTTGACCAATTTTCCGGTCAGTGACAACTGGATACCTTTCTTCACTATCTCTGCTGCTTTATCGGCAGTTTTGTTCCACATCACAATGTTGTGCCATGTTGTGTTCTTTACCCACTCGCCTGTTTTGCTCTTGTAATCCTCACTTGTGGCAAGCGAAAACCTCAGCATTTTGCTGCCATTGCTTAATGTTTTTACTTCCGGTTCCACACCAATGTACCCGCTCAATTCTACTTTGTTTGTTGTTTTCATAATCCTTTTTTTTAATGATACCTTAAAGTTTTTTTAAAATTATGATGCAAAGTAACACCCTCTGCGGATGCTGATTCGGTTATTAAGCGCTTATATTCGTTTATTATCCGTTTGTTGTCGAATAATTACTTTCATTAAACTGAATTACAAGAGCATAATTGGGGTATGGTTTTTCATAAAGCTAGGAAATAATTTTCCGATATTTTGCTGTTATGAAATTTTCATTGCACAAATTCTTTTATAATTTTGAAGTTTGAAAGGAGAAAAAAAGGAATAATTGAAATAAGAATTGAAACTGAAACATCCTATTAACCCATAATCAAATTCACAAGTTGTCCATTAGGAATAATATATTCACAAATCATGATTAAAAATACCAATTATGCTAATGGACAATTTGGAATTAATTTTTCACAATTTTCGTGATCCCTGAAAAAGTTTCGGAGTGGAATTCCACAAAATAAATTCCTTCTGCAAGGGCGGCCAGATCCAATGTAAAAGTTTTAAGTTCCATTTCGTCATGGCTGAGGGATTTGCTGTAAACCTTACTTCCAAAGATATTGTAAACATCAACATTGGCATTGCCCGAAACGGAATTATTGATCACTGCAGTCACAAGAGATGTAAAGGGGTTGGGAAAGCAGTTGATCTGTATCTGTGAATTTTCAGCAATGCAATCTACAGCCGTTGCATTGAAAGCTTCCGTTTGTCCGTTAAAATCGGTTTGCTTCAGGCGGTAATATGAAATGCCACTCAAAGGATCGTTATCCATAGTTGAATAGTTTCGCACACTGTTGCTGTTGCCGGCAGCAGTTACTTTTTTCAGGAAGTTCCAGTCAGAAGCGTTTGTGCTTCGCTCAATGGTGAAATAGTCGTTGTTGGTTTCGGTGGCAGTTGACCAGTTGATATCAACATTACCACCGGAGCATCTGGCATCAAAACTGAGCAAATGAACAGGCAAAGCAACTGTTGTTTTATTAAAATGCAGCTTGAAGCGGCTGTTGAATGTGCCAGTTGCGGAAGTGAAAGTATAGGTACTGTTTGAAGAAAGTTCCTGCGTAATATGCAATACGGCATCTTCGAGATAAACAGTGGTGGTGGCATCAAACTGCCCGAGGTTGGTAGCAGTTATGGTAAAGCTACCGGCAACATAGGTCACAAATCCTACAGGAACTATTGTTTCAGTCCCGGAAGTCAATGCCGGCTGACCATTGATTGCAACATTTACAGCATCGTTTGTGATGGTGTACAATTGCGGATAACTGGCTTCGTCGGACAACATTTTCTGCGAATCATAATCTTCGTATCCGGCAAGGGCACCGTTATAGAATGTGACAACAGCTTCATCAACTAAACCAGCTCTGGCAATTTCTATGCGGAATAAATTGGACGGGTCGCCGAGTTTATAGGTCCCCTGGTTGCTGTGAACCCTGATGGCATTGGTAAATTGAATGCTGCCCGTAGCATTTCCTGAAGCAACACGAACCCAGAATGCCTGCATGGCCGGTATATACTGCGTGCCGCCATTAACACCTGTGCCGTTTCCACTGGAATTCCATGTGGCATAAGTACCCGGAACCTTGTATTGAATGGTTGACTCAAGATGAGTTTGGGTCAATCCTGATTGAGGAGCGTTGGAGCTGCCCCAATTGATGGCTGATGGGTATGGGTTGCTCACAAGGTTAAATCCCTGTTTGGTACCAGTGGTGTAGGAAAGATTTGCTGTTACAGTTCCTGAGTTAGGTTTTCCTGTATAAGTTGCCGTAACAGGAGAACCACCGTATTCCTGGAAAGCATATCCCAGTGCTGGAACAAGGTTGTCGGTGTTCACAATAGTGACATAGGCATGCGTTGTTTCATTCCAGTCTAAAACACGTGTACCATTACCAGGAGTTGAGGATAAAGTACCGAAGGCATTCAATCCTGTTGTCGTTATAACGGGCGAACCAATATACCACCAACGGCTCAACGAGAGATACTTTTCAACCTTAACAGTTCCTGTGCCGGCCATGCCATTATCAATGAATGAACCTACGGGAGTAGCAGCATTTGAAGGGTCTGCTTTAAGAATGAGACATTGCGAGCCACCCAGAGTTGTAGTGCCAAATGCAGTAAGCGCTTTGCCTGCATCAACAGTCAATACCGCTCCGGAATTAATGGTCAAATTATTGCAAACGGCAGGTGTGGAAGGACCTGAAGTGACATGAGGTGAATAAGTGGTTCCTGACGGAATGACCACATTTGTTGTCGAAGTTGGCACACCTCCACACCAATTGGAAGCATTGTTCCAGTCAGTGCTGGTAGTACCTGCCCATGTGCCTGTTCCATTGATCGTAATTTTCTGCTTTGCATCAGTTCCGTTGGAACCGGTATTACAACCTCCCATTATCTGATATTTGATATAGCATGTACCAGGAGCCACAGCAGTAACAACGCCGGTTGAAGGATCGATAGTAGCAATGGAAGTGGAAGTACTGAGCCATGAATCGGTGCCTCCGCCATAGGCAATACCGCTGGCTATGTAAGTTGCCGTTGCTCCCACGCAAAGAGGAGTTGTTCCGGTTACGGAAGTTACTATTGCATTCGAATCAATGGTTACAGCCTGCTGCGCATAAGGGGCGCCACCGCCGCATCCGCTGTTAATTGTATAAATAACGTTGCAGCTTCCCGTAGCAACGCCTGTGACAACGCCTGAAGAAGTAACAGTGGCTACAGAGTTATCATCGGTGCTCCATGAACCGGCGCCTCCGGCCAATGTGACAGTGTTTGCATTGTAGGTAGCAGTTCCGCCAATACAAAGTGGGTTGGTGCCTGTAATGGAAGTTACCATAGCATCCGCATTTATGGTTACAGCCTGCTGTGCATAAGGAGCGCCACCGCCACATCCATTATTAATTGTATAAATAATGTTGCAGCTTCCTGAAGCAACTCCTGTAACCACGCCTGAGGAAGAAACAGTGGCAACAGAGTTATCATCGCTGCTCCATGAACCGGTACCTCCGGCCAATACGACAGTATTTGCAGAGTAAGTAGCAGTTCCGCCTAAACAAAGAGGAGTGGAACCAGTGACTGAAGAAATGCCTGCATTTGGAGAAACAGTTAACAATTGTTTTGCAGAAGGCACTCCTCCGCATCCGGTAATTGAGTAAACGATATAAGTTGTTCCGACGGCAACTCCGGTTACAACACCTGTGGAATTTACAGTAGCTATTGCCGTGTTATCACTGCTCCATGAACCGGAGCCTCCACCCAAAACCAAACCGGTTGTTGTATAAGTAGCTGTTGCACCCATGCAGATGGGAGTTGTTCCGGAGACTCCGTTGATACTGGCATTCTGATTTATTGTTACAGCTATTTGTGCAGATGGTGAAGTGCCACCACATCCGCCTGTAATGGTATAAATGATGTTGCAGGAACCCGAAGCCACTGCTGTTACCAATCCTGTTGAAGAATTTACTGTAGCTTTTGAAGTGTTGTCACTACTCCATGAGCCGGTACCTCCGCCCAGCACAACAGTGTTGGCAGAGTAGGTAACGGTTCCGAGAATGCATAATGTTGTTGGTGTACCTGTAACTGAACTGATGCCGGCATTGGAATTCACGATTGCAGTTACATCCAGTCGTGATGTGCTTTCGCAACCGGATACTGTTTGTGTTGCATAGTAATGGGTGTTGTTCGTTAATGCTGCACTCGTTGATAACGGGCTTCCTCCACCTGAAGCAGCATACCATTGAATTCCCGACCCTGTTGCAGATAAATTTGCAACTGTTGGGGATGCAGTCAGGCAGAATGACTGAACAGAGCTGCCCGTAGGAGCAGAAGGTGTTGTATTCACAGTAATGAGAGCAGTAGCAGTTCTTGAACTGCTTGCACATCCAGCTGATGATACAGATTCTGCATAATATGTTGTGCTGCTTGCAGGATAAACTGTGAAATCGGCTCCGCTGAAAGAGGTTCCAATGCTTGAACCACCTGAAGACTGAGTGTACCAATAAATTGTATTTCCTGCAGATGTTGCATTCAGAGATGTGCTTCCACCGCTACAAATCACAACTCCACTGCCTGGTGTAACTGAAGTGGGGGCAGATGGCAGGGCTGTTATGGTTACATTTGTTGCAACTGTTGCCGAAGCAGTGTTTCCGTTGGCATCTGTCACAGTAACATTATAGCTTGTTGTACCTGCTGATGTTGTTGGCGGATCAGTAGTGGCCAATGTTCCTCCGCTGTTTGACCATAAATAACTGAATGGAGCATCCCCTGATGGGTTGGCAGTAAGTGTTGGTGAAGAAGCACCCACGCATGCGCTTGTGCCTGGTGTTGGACTTATGGATACCGAAGGATTTGTCAAAGTAATTCCTGTAAAGTCAGCCCTGACACCGGATGTTATAATAGCCCCGGTATAGGTGAGGGTTGTTCCTGATAAAGCAGTTCCGCCGGTTTTTATCCAGGGAAGGGTTAATCCATTTAACTGGGCAGATATTATACTTGCAACTGAACCACCGGCTACATCAGCAGCAGTGTAGGTTCCTGTAACATTTGCAACACATCCGCTAATATTCAACTCGTTTATTTTCCAGTAACGATTGATATAGTATGTAGGGCTTGAATTGTTCGGGTGTTTTTGATTAATTACCGAGGCTCCGATGTATGCGGAGCTAAAACCACTTCCACTGGTAACATTAACAGTTACCGGGCTATATTCAGCGGTTCCTGTGTTGTCTCCAATAGGGAAGGTGAAGGAAGCCGTTGCAGTAGATGTTGCATTTTTGCGCACTTCACCTCCACCATCTGCAATGATCATATTTGTGGAAGAAAATGAGCCGGAAATTGCCGGGACCGAAGCGCCAAGAATTAAATTAAGTGCGCCAATATTGAGGTTTCCGCCATTCATTGTTAGTTGATTGTTGATGGTTAGATCAGAAACTAATGTTACATTGGGAGAATTGTAACTGTTTATTGTCAGATTATAAAATGGAATGCCGCTGTTAACAAGAAAAATATTACCTGTAGTTGTGCTGCTATTGCCAATCTGGAAGGTGCCTCCACTTATAGACTTTGTACCACCCGCGATGATATTGATATCATAAAATGGTGTCGTGGCTGAATTTGGTGATTGAAAAATTACAGTTCCATTAGTCATACTTAAGTTAGACAATACTGACATGTGAAATGAACCTGTATTACTTGATGCATTGCCAATCATACAAAGAATAATTGTACCTCCGGTAATTGAAACTCCTGTACCCGGAACTCCTGCATTGGCAGTTCCATTGGCAGAATTTTCCAATCTTCCCGCAATATTTATTACTGCTGTTCCTGAAACATCGAAATAACCTGTGAATTGATTGGTAAAGGAATTTCCCGCATTGGTTCCAACTCCAACTGTACCGCTCGTAACCCTAAACCATCCTCTGTTAGTGTAGGAATAGTTACCGGCGGTCAGGGTTGCACCATTTACCCAGATACCCGCTGTAGCAGGGATAATGGGACCTGCCGTAATTTCCATAAAAGTACCGGTAGTCATCTTAAACAAGCCGCTGTTTATTGTCCAGTCATGGGTATTTGAAATAGCTCCAACTCCATTTGATTCTAACACACTGGTTACGTCAGAACCTTTATTTACTGTAATATCATAGAATGCTGTTGCAGAACTTCCGCTTATTGTTTGTGTTCCACTTCCGTTAAAATTAATCACACTTGCAGTGGTGTAGCTGAACGTTCCATTATTGGTCCAATCGCCCCCAATATTATGAGCAAAGCTGGTTCCGGCGGCAAAGGTGCTGAATGAACCAATGGTTAATGTACCGGCAATTGTCAATGCTCCCCCTGCTGTTTTTGTTGCATTACCAGAACCGGTAGTATTTGTCAATTTAAGATTTCCATAAGTTGAAGTGTTGGATATTGTTTGACTTGTTCCATTTGTTCCATAATACTCAACAGTTGATGCCGGATCAAGTGTTATAGTTGGATTATTTGTGCTACTGATGGAAGTATTGCTTGCTCCTGAAAAACCATTCGCATTGCTCGTTTTTATATATCCTGCGGCTTTAACATTTATGGTTGCTGATGTAGCTGTTGCGGCTATTTGTTGTGTACTGCCCAAATCTATTGTTCCGTTTATATTAAACGCATTGCCCGGGGTTACAAATACAGTACCGGAAGGTGTCCATGAGGTTGACCATGTTGTGCTGGCTCCTGTGGCATCATTATAAGTAACATACCAATTCCCTACAGCACTCATCGAAGATGGAGCTGAGCCACTACCATTGGCTTGTGTATTCCAGCTTGAAGCTACTGTGGGGTCGCTGTTTGAAGGATTGATTAAATAATAGTTAGGCATTACTGTTACATAATAGTCACTTGACTCACCGTATTTCAGAGCATGACTATTCACATAGTAGTCAAGACTATTTGTCAAAGAAGTACTACCAGACTGACCCTGATATACCAATCTCATTCTATAGGTTCCTGACGCTGTTCCAATAGGTATTTGAAAAGAACCCGTAGCAGTACCGCTTGCTGCAACAGTACCCAAAGTAACCAGGTGTTCTGTCGTTACATCTCCAAACGTTCCACTAATATTAAAATCAATAAATATGTCCAAATACATAGCATATCCGGTACCATCAGTGATAGAATAATTAACTGTTGTACCGGCAACAGCAGTTATCCCTTTGGAGGCGGAATAATTTGCATTATTATAATAGTAGCCGGTAACATCGTGAGCGCTTTGGGTGTTGGCACCTAAGGAAGATTGACTAAAACCAGTCACCCCTGTGCCACTCATTGACAAAGCAGAGTAATAATCTTCTGTTGAATTAAAAGAAGGACCGTTCAAATAACTAAACTGATTAATATTAAAAGTAGCAGAATTAACCCCCGTCAGACCACTTGAAGAAAAAGTTACATAAGCGTTCGTAGCCCCCGCAGGATTGGTTGCAGTAATAGCGCTAAAAGTAGCTGAGCCGCTTGATGCGTTCACTGATGTTGTACCCCCGATAGTCCATGAAGGGGATGTGCTGGCAGCAGCAGTTATATTTGCTGAACTACCAGTTACCGTATTGCCATATTGGTCCTGAACGGTTACTGTTTGCGATGCCAATGTACCACCAGTGGTAACAGCAGAAAGTGTTCCGCTCACACCCAGTTTTCTGGCAGTCCCCGCTCCTATTGTTTGTGATACTGTTGCGTTCGAGTATCCTGTGGCAATAACAACTATTGATCTGTTAGTAGCTGTTTGTAATAAATTAGCCGGTGCAGATGCTGATGGGGTAAAAGTAATTTGACCGGGTGATACCGTATAACCCGAAGTAAGTGTTGTACCTCCAACTGTAATACTTGTTATTGCTCCCCTCCAGGAAGCATTATCTGTAAATGTTACATTAAATGGAGCATCTACTGTTGCACTTGGTGCAGCGGTTAGTGTTGGCGGGGCGAAAGCTGCTGAAGTTAACGCAATATTACATAAAGCAACATTACTACTAGTAGCATCAGTATACCATCTAATATATCTTGTGGTACTCTGTGGGTTATCAGTAAATGTCGTCCCTGCATTAGTTGTTACCATGCCATTACCAGCAATTGTTCTTAAAGTTGTCCAACTAGTGCCATTTGCTGATTCTTGAACGATAAAATTTCCCACATAATTTCCTGAACTCGGATTCCCTTTGCAAGTATATGTTAAAGTACCAGGCACACCTGTAAAATATATTACTAAATTCGACGCACTTGCGGGAGTATTATTTTGAGTTTTAAAACTAATAGAAGGGTTTACTGGTGTTGAATAATCTCCACCCAAGTGCGATCCAGTAAATCCGGTAGGCAATGAAGTAGCACTAAGCGTTGTTGTGGAGATTGGCAAGGTTGCCTGCCCCCAACTCTTTCCTCCCATCAAAAGAAGCAAGGAACAAAGGAAAACTGTAATTTTAAAATTGAAAGAAAGCATTGTATTAGAGGCCATTGTTTTCATATATCATTACTTAATGATTTTTATCAGGTGTTTTATTATGGCAAAGTTACAAAACTAATGTTAACTAAAGGTTAACAAAACATCAACAAGTTATCAACTTTTAAAGCAAATCAACCTTATTTTCTGCCAGCTTGAAGCTGTTTGTATATCTATTTCTTCCCAAAACTGTCCAAACCAAAGAATGTTTGTCCCATTTTGGCAAATAATTGATGATTCATGACTTTGGCACGATAACACATTCTGCTGATTTACTGTGTTTGGCATGGTTGCTCTTTCCTTTGGCATAACTCTTGGCTATCCATTGGCATTATAAACCATAAAAAAAACAAAACAATGAAAAAATCAATTATCCTTTTAACAGGAATGTTCGCAATGATGCTCAGCATCTCTGTAAACGCACAAACAGCAAGTTCAACTGCAACCGCTTCAGCTAGCGCCCGCATAGTAACACCGCTGGAAATTACAAAAAATGTAGATCTCGCATTTGGTAACATCGCAGCTGGTCCTATAGCAGGAACAGTAACGATAGCTACTGACGGATCAAGAATTGGTATGGGTGGTGTAACCCTGATTTCTGCAGGTAACGTTAACAGCGCTGCCCAGTTTTCAATCACAGGTTATGCTTCTGCAACTTTTGCAATCACTCTTCCTGGTACAATTTACCTGTCAGACGGTAACTCACTGATGTCAGTTGACAGTTTTGTATCAAGTTTAGGAGCTACTTCTACCTTAGATCAAAATGGTCAGGCTGGTCTGAATGTTGGTGCAACAGTAAATGTAGCCGCAGGACAATATGCAGGTTTGTACACCGGTTCATTCGATGTGACTATAGCTTACAATTAATAGTGTTGTTAAGCAAGAAAAAAAAGGCTGCAAGTGATTGCGGCCTTTTCGTAGTTTAAAAATAGTATTGGTTATCACAATGCTTTCTGTTTGAAAAAACAGTTAAGCATTGTGTTTTACCATGAGGGTGAAAAGTTATATGCTCATTCATCTTCATGGTAATTTTAGTAATAATACGAATTGTAAAATAACATCAATTTAGTACTTTTGAAAAATCATAAAATTGAAAATAATGCGGAATTAAACAGTGGGAAATCCATTGTTCAATTTTTTAATAAACAAAGGCTTCTCAACTTTAAATTTCAAAATAAAACCCTCATGAAAATCCAGCGTAAAATTACATTTCTTCTCGTCAGTGTGTTTGCAGTTTTCCTTCTGTTATTCCTGGGATACCTTTACACAACCTATCACCAGACTTCACTATACCGTGAGTCGAAACGATTGGGTGACGAACAAATTATTGAAAAAGTTCTGGACTTTAAAGTCGAATCTTTTCTTCAACCCGTAAAAGATAATGGCGCATGGGATGAGATGGTTTCATTCACAAAAACCAAGGACACGGCCTGGGCAAACCACAATTTCACAACAATCCGCGCCACCTATGGAATGACAAATTTATCTGTGTATTCAAAAGAAGGCAAACTTATTTTCGATGAGCCCGACTCCGTGCACAAACCGGTTATTCTTTCGCAGGATGAAATAAAACAAATGTTCCGAAGCAGCCAGGTGGTGCATAGTTTCAGCAAGTCAGGAGATAATCTTTATGAGATCTTTGGGGCTTCAATTGTGCCTGTTGTTGATGGACTGAAAAGAACCAAAGCATACGGTTACCTCATTTTTGCCAAGATATGGGACGATAAATACATTTCAGAACTGCAAAAAGCAACAGGGTTTAAAGTAAGCATCCGCAATACACCGGTTGCAGGCAATTCCGTGAAAACCGATACCATTTTCCACTCCATAAAAGGCATTAGCAATAACACTATTGCTGAAGTCACATTTTTCAAAACAAATTCACTTGACAAGGAAATGAGCAATATGCAATACCTCGCCTTGATGGTGATCCTTGTGTTGATCCTGATCATTATTTTTATTATTTACCTTACAAGAAAATGGATAACTCTTCCACTGAAAAAACTTATTGCAGGGCTTTCGGGCGGCAAAACCGGAAACGTTGAGAAACTTGCCAAAACCAAAGGAGAGTTTGGACAACTGGCGCAGATCATCAACCAGTTTGACGAACATAAGGAAAGTCTTCTGAAAGAAATAAACGAAAAGACTATTGCTGAGCGGGCGCTGAGAGAGGCAAACGAATTCGCCCAGATGATCTACAAAGTGATACCAAGCGCCATTTTCACTGTTGACAATGATAAGATCATTACAAGCTGGAACAAAAAAGCTGAACTGATAACAGGGTTCACTCCCGAAGAAATAATCGGAAAATCATGCCTCGATTTTGCAAAGCTGCCTTGCAGCAAAAATTGTGGTCTGTATGATTCCAGCCTACCGAAGCCAATTAGTAACCGTGAGTGTACAATTGCTCACAAATCCGGGAGAATTATTCCTATTTTGAAAAACGTGGATATTTTAAAAGATTTGCAGGGCAACGTCATCGGTGGTATTGAAAGTTTCGCTGATATTACTGAAAGAAATGCCATGGAAAAGGAATTGCGCGACAGCGAACAAAGATACTCCACGCTGGTGTGCAAAATGCCCGACATGATCATGATCCACAAAGATGGCATTATCCAGTTTGTGAATGATGCATCAACAAGTGTTATCGGCTATTCTTCCGCAGAGCTTGTGGGCACAAGTATAATGAACTACCTGCCCGAAACAAGCCAGCGAATTGTGATGGAAGCTATGAATAAAAGAGCCTCCGGCACTGAGGAAATAAAAGATTATGAAACTGACGTCCGTTCAAAATCAGGAAAAATAATTAACGTCATAATTAAAACTGAAAAAATAATCTACGACAATGAACCTGCTGTTCTGACTATTCTGATTGATATTACCGAAAGGAAACAGTTCGAAAAAATGCTTCAGGAAAGAGAATTGAAATTAAACACCATTACCAATTCAGCCAACGATGCCATCATTATGATTGACAATGACGGCCTGCTTTCATTCTGGAACAATGCAGCATTTAAAGTTTTTGGCTATACCGAACAGGAGGTTTTGGGTAAGCACATGCACGAACTCCTTGCACCTGAAAAATACCAGAATGCGCACAACAGCGCTTTTTCAAAGTTTAAAACAACCGGGCTTGGTGACTATGTCGGGAAGACTTTTGAATTTCCGGGTTTGCGGAAAGACGGAACAGAAATTGACATTGAAATTTCGTTGTCGGCAATAAAATCAAATGATCTGTGGGGAGCCGTGGGTATCGTGCGCGACATTACCGAACGCAAGAAAGACACCGAACTTCTCAGGCAGGCCAAGGATGAAGCCGAACGTGCCAACAAAGCCAAATCGGAATTCCTTGCGCTGATGAGCCATGAAATACGCACGCCGATCAACGGTGTGATAGGTATGACCGAACTTACCCTGACCACACAACTCTCGAAAACACAAAGGGAATACCTGGAAGCAGCACAGACTTCGGCCTACTCGCTGCTCGATACCATCAATGATATCCTCGACTTTTCAAAGATAGAAGCAGGGAAACTTGAAATTGAAAATACCGAATTCAACCTTCGCGAAATGGTTGAACGCAGCATCGAAATTTTAAATGTCAAAGCATTTGTCAAGGAAATTGAACTCCTTTTTGAAATAGATCCTTCGTTCCCGCATCTGTTCATGGGCGATTCAGTGCGAATTCGTCAAATACTTACCAACTTCATCAGCAATGCCATCAAGTTCACGGAACAGGGCGAGATCTGCATAAGCGTTAAGATGGACAACATTGCGCTAGACGGAAACGGGAAAACCAACGTGACCTTCAGTGTGCGCGACACAGGCATCGGCATCCCCAATGATAAACTGTCGAAAATATTCAGCAGCTTTGAGCAGGCCGACAGGTCAACCACGAGGAAATACGGCGGCACCGGCCTTGGCCTTTCAATATCAAAAAGCCTTGCCGACCTGATGGAAGGAAAGATATGGGTGGAAAGCCGGGAAAATGTTGGCAGCACATTCTATTTTGAAATACCTCTCGCCATTTCGCCCAACCAGGTAACCAGGCAGACCGGCAAAATAGGCGATATCAGAAAAGTGCTGATAGTGGACGACAACAACACCAACCTGAAGATCATGCACGACATGCTTGAATACTGGGGTGTGGAATCAACGATCATTTCGGGTGGCCTGCAGGCTCTTGAAATATTGAAAACATCGAACGTGAAAAACAATGTGTACGATGTTGTGATCCTCGACATGCACATGCCCGACATGGACGGCATCACCGTTGCAAATAAGATCAGGCACGAGCTTCATCTGGATTCGGAACCCATGATACTCATGTTTTCGTCGGTAGAAAAAGACGACATCAAGGAAATCAGCCGCGACGCGGGTATCAATAAATACCTGACCAAACCTGTGAAAATGCAGGATCTTTATGAGCTACTGACCGGCTTGTATAACAAAGCCGAGGAACCCAAACCACAGCCTGCAACAGTGGAAACCGAGCAGTTTGACCAGTACGTGGGCAAAACAATACTTATTGTGGAAGACAATAGTATGAACATGAAACTCATGAACGCACTGCTGCTGAAAACAGGGGCGCAAATTCTGAACGCACAGAATGGCTCGGAGGCTGTGCATATTTACCAGACCTCGCACCCTGACCTTATCATTATGGATGTGCACATGCCTGTGGTTGACGGTTTCGAAGCTACACGCATCATCCGTTCGCTGGAAGGAGGCACAAGCCATATCACCATCGTGGCGCTGACTGCCATCACCATGCAGGGCGACAGGGAGCGCTGCCTTGAATGCGGAATGGACGACTATCTTTCGAAACCTTTCAAGATGATTGACCTGTTTGGCACACTTAAGAAATACCTGGGCAACCACGACAATATTTCAATGGCGGACGCAGCGGCAAACATGATTGATGGCGATGCGATATTCAATAAAAAGGAATTTCTGAAAAACATCGGCAACGACCAGGCTTTGTTCAACGAACTGATTGAACATTTCACAAAGTCGTTCCCTGCATTGCTTGCCAAACTTACGAAGGCCACCGAGGCTACGGACTATGAGCAGATAAGTATCAATGTGCATGCTTTAAAAGGAATGTGCGGAAACATCAGGGCGCAGAAACTTAAAACTATTGCTGAACAAATTGAAAGCATCGCACTGGAAAATGGAAACATCAGGGAGATTGATAAGCTTGCAAAACAAATGGGGGATGAGTTTGGGGCGTTTGGGGTGTTTTTGCATGGAAGGAAATAGGTTTAAAGTTCAAGGTTCAAGGTTCAAGGTTCAAGGTTCCGCGGAGTTTTACATTTTGCATTTTTCTGATTTACATTTTACATTTTTTTGTTTTACATTTTACATTTTTTACCGTTTCGTATTTCAACCCTCTTTGATTTAAAGACACGACGAGATTACAAAAGTTTTTGAAATTTGTTGTAGTCTCATTTCATTTATTTATTAAGGAGCAAAAGGATTGTTAGCTGTTCAATTTATTTAAAAAATTCTGGTCGGATTGCAAATCCTGATAGTAAAACAGAATAGATTAATTAAATCCTTTCCGGCACGTAACAAATCCTAAACAGCGGAATTGACAAGTTGATTTAAAAAACGACAAAATGAATTTTAAATTGACAAGTTGAATTAAAAAACGATAAGCTTAATTGAAAAATGACAAGTTGAATTAAAAGATGACAATCTGAATCAAAAAATGACAAGTTTAATTTCAAAACGACAAATCTAATTTCAGGATGACAAATTTTATTTCAGGATGACAAGATTAATTTCAGGACGACATATTGAAAAAAGGTTATAACGAATAGAATTAGAATTAAATAGAACCACATAAT
>Ga0118677_10001418_pt1 | contig 50852 bp, 42 predicted proteins | sample AliMusrvi5mmetaG_FD_86154 | JGI IMG/M metagenome (GOLD analysis project Ga0118677, IMG submission 86154) | reverse complement strand
GCCCCCGCCCGTTCCGCGACCGGTCTCACCAAACGCGAAACCGAAATCCTCCGCCTCATCGCCGCCGGCTCCCCCACCCGCCAGATCGCCTGCACTCTCGGCCTCAGCCCGAAAACCATCGACCGCCACAAAGAAAATCTCAAAAATAAACTCCGCCTCACCACCTCACTCGCCCTCTCCCGTCATGCCTTCCATCTCTTCCGAAATGAAGAAGATTGATCTTCATCAATGATTTTTAAAAACTTGAAAATGTGGGGGATTCTCCCATTTTCTTACGGTCGGGATTCCCCTACAACTGCCCCACATCAGGAATCCTCCGCCCGAGATAAAAACCCAAACCAAAACCTAAAAAATAATATGAAACTGATCAAAAAAACATTGGCGGGCATCGCTTCACTGCTCTTGCTCGGACAGGGATCTTTTCCTGAACTACTCGCAAGTTATTAGTGCCGGCTCGTTCAGCGCCTATAAAGGCACTGGAACAGTCGGTTTCCAAGGCAAAGATGTAACGTCACTTACGACAACAGGTGGCACATTCGGGCAAGACGTTACCGCTGCGACTGCTGCTACCCAGATGACCGTCACCTACACCTACACCGCCGTTCCCGAGCCCTCGACGGTCGGGCTTCTTCTTGGTGCGGGCAGTCTGGGCCTTGTTGCGGTGATTCGCCGCCGGCGTGCGGCCGCGAAGGCCTGATCGAAAAATCTCTTACCAAAAAGCCCTCTTCCGGAAACGGGAGAGGGCTTTTTTATGCTAAAAGAGAAAATGGGAATGAACCACAGAGGACACCGGGAGCACAGAGCAAGAGAGTTACAGAATATTGAAGGCTTGATGAGGAATCCTCTTTTGGGTGAGCAATCCCTTTGCCTTGTGTGGTTTCGCAAACCCCATTTCTTCAACTGGTTTCACTCCGTGTGCTCTGTGTTCTCTGTGGTTCATTTCGGTTTTTAGGTTTTATTGGGAGGCGAGCAGGGCGAGCGGGAGGGAGAGGGCGGAGAGGATTGTGCTGAGGACGATCGAGCCGCTGGCGAGCGGTTCGTCGCCGTCCATCTGCCGGGCCATGACGTAGGCGGCGGCGGCGGTCGGGCAGGCGGCGACGACGAGGGCGATGCGGATTTCGGCCGGGTGGAGGTGGAAGACCGGGATGAGGAGAAGGGTGATGAGCGGCAGGGCGGCGGTTTTGAGGAGGGCGGCGGCGACGATGCCGTTGAGGTGGCGTCCGAGCGTGGCGTGGGCAAGCGAGCCCCCGATGCAAAGCAGCGCGAGCGGCACAGCCGAGCCGGCCAGAGCTTCCAGCGCGCGGTCGATGAAGAGCGGCAGCCGCGTGTGGGTGAGAGCGAACGGCAGCCCGGCGAGGCCGGAAATCAGGAGCGGGTTTGTGAGGATCGCGCGCGCGGCCGTGCGGAAGAACGGCTGCGAAGCCTCGCGGCGGCTGGCTTGGAGGACGAGCACGGCGAGAATATTGTAGAGTGCCAGGAGCAGCGACATCACGATGACCCCGGTGGCAAACGACTCGCGTTCGGCGAGGGTGCCGGCAAACGCGTAGGACAGGACGGGGATTCCGATGTAGGCGAGGTTGCCGCGGAACGCCGACTGCGCGAGCGTGCCGCGCGAGGCAAGCGGGAGACGCAGGAGCATGGCAACAAGCCACCCGGCTCCCGCCGCGAGCAACGTGGCACAGAGGAGCGCACCGAGAAGATGAAATGTCTGCGGCCCCGGCTTGTCGGCATGGACAATCGAACGGAAGAGGAGGGCGGGCAGCGCGACCCAGAAAGCCAGCTTGTTCAGGTCGGCCATGAACGAGGTTCCAAGAAACCGGATGCGGGCAAGCCCGGTTCCGAGAGCGACAAGGAGAAGGAGCGGCAGGAGCGTTTGCAGGATGTTCATTCTAAAAACCGAAATGAACCACGGAGCACACGGAGTGAAACCAGTTGAAGAAATGGGGTTTGCGAAACCACACAGGGCAAAGGGATAGCTCACCCAAAAGAGGATTCCACATCAAGCCTTCAATATTCTGCAACTCTCTTGCTCTGTGGTTCATTCCCATTTTCTCTTTTAGGTTCATTCGTAGGTGCCCCGTGTGACCCCGACCTGGCCGGAGGCATTGAGTTCGCGCCAGAGTCGGGCCCCGTCGGCGCGTCCGGCAAGCAATCTTTGGTATCCGGAAATCGTGCGGAGGGATTCCTCGGCGGATTCCTCCAGAAGCTCGATGCGGAACGTGCGGAGCCCGGCGGAGAGAAAGTCATGGAAGAATCCTGCTCCCGATTGCGGAACGGCATTGTAGAGGGTATTCCGGCAGCCGACATCGACGCGCAGAGGGTGTTCCATCCCGACCCGGTCGCGGAGGTGGACGCGGTGCTTTTCGCACGGACGCCCGCAGTTGGTGTGGTCGGTTCCGTCGGAGAGGAACGCGGCGAAGACGCAATGCTCCATGTGAAACATCGGCATGTGATGGTGCAATGTGAGATCGAACCATTCCGGCGGCGCCATGCGCAAAAGATCCAGGATCTGCGAAACATTCAGGTCGTGCGAGATCGTCAGGCGGTCGAGACCGAGCCGACGGAAGACCCCGGCCGTCACCGGGTTGGCGACGTTGAGCGAAAAGTCGCCGACGAGCCGCAGCGGGCCGGAAGAAAAATGGGCGATGCCTCCGACGTTCCGGACGAGGACGCCGTCGGGCGCGGCCTTTTCGATGATCTGGAAAAACCCTTCCTCGCCGGGCTTCTGGATGCGCGGGGTGGCGAGGAGGATTTGCGCGGTGCCGCGTTCGCGGACAAAGGCGACCGCGTCCCCGTATCGGCGGATGTCCTCGTAATCGACGACGATTTCGCGGATCCCGGCATCGAGCGCGGCCGCCAATTGTTCCGCGGTGCGGCAGAGCACGACGAGACGCGGTGGGTGAGGAAGCGTCGCTTCGATCTCTGCTGAAACTCGTGGCATGGGCGAGATGTCCATGCCACTTAAACGGCCGGTAGCGGGCGGGACGCCCGGTCCCCCCGGCCCGGAGGCCGCGAGCTCTTGAAGAATCATCTCCAGAGTTGTCCGCGTGCCGGCGGGAACACGGGATTCACCGCGTTTGAAAACGAGTGCGCGGCGGAGGCGGTTGAGTTCGCCCAACGGCAGGATCACGTCGCCTTCAAGCCGGTTGTCCAGCCGGCCAAGAACATACGGCGTGTCCCCGAGCTTCCCGAGCTGGGAGCGGAGGGTTTCGGTCGTCAGAGGCCGCGTGCGCGCTGGTTCGAGAGGCATCGGGGAGACCACGACGATCCCGTCGGATTCGATGCGGAGCGGAGCCCCCGCCCGGCCCGTAACTGTCAGATCGAGCGGAGTCAGGCGGCCCGGCCGCGACGGAATTTTTCCCGAGAACGATTTCCGCAGCGCGCGGTCGAGCGCGGGATCGCTCGTCTTCCAGATGCGGGTGCCCGACGGGATTCCGGGAAAATCGAGCTTCCCCTGTTCGAAGAAAAGTTGGTTCCCCCTGACTTGAAAAATCCGTCCGCCCTGTTCGTGATCGGGATCGCCGCCGGTATCGAACACGACGCCGTCGCCGGGTTTGAGCGGGACGGCCGGGGAATCGACTTCGACATGGTCGCGGGCGGCGCGTGAGACCAGCCCAACAAACGCGCCTCGCTTTTTTCCATAGCGGGCCCCGACAAGTTCCCGGTGGTTCACGCCGTGGAGCCATCCGCTGTGGAGCCCGCGCGAGAACACCATCTCCAGCCGGTAGGCGTCGCCGGGATCCGGCTCGGCGGCCCGCCCGGCCAGCGCGGCATCGATCACCCGGCGATAGACATCGGTGACCGCCGCCACATATTCGGGCGATTTGAGGCGGCCCTCGATTTTGAAGCCCGCGACCCCGTGCGCGAGCAGCGCGGGGATTTCCCGCACGGCGGCCAGATCGCGCGGGGAGAGCAGGTAGCGCCTTTCGCCGGGATCGCGCGGCGTGCCGTCGACAATCATCCCGTAGGGCATCCGGCACGCCTGCGCGCATTCGCCGCGGTTCGCGCTGCGGCGGCCGAGAGCCTCGCTTGTCAGGCACTGGCCGGAGTAGGCGACGCACAGCGCGCCATGCACGAAAACTTCCAGCGGCAGGACGGGCGGGAACTTTCCGAGATCGCGAAGCGACAGCTCGCGCGCCAGCACGACCTGGCTGATGCCGAGATCCGCCGCAAAGCGCGCGCCCTCCGGCGAGGTGATCGTCATTTGCGTCGAAGCATGGATGCGGAGCGCGGGAAACATCCGGCGCGCAATCTCCGCGAGGCCGACATCCTGGATGATCACGGCATCGACTCCCGCCGCGTGCAGCGCCCGCAACTCGTCCACGGCCCCGGCCAGTTCGCCCGGAAAGATCAGCACATTCAAGGCCACGTGGGCACCGACCCCGTGGCTGTGCAGAAACGCAACGACGGCACCAAGGTCCTCGTTCCGAAAATTGTCCGCCCGCATGCGCGCGTTGAACCGGGGCATGCCGAAATAAACGGCATCCGCCCCGTTTGCCACAGCGGCTCGCAGGCAGTCCCAGTCGCCCGCGGGGGCAAGGAGTTCGGGTGTGACCATAGCCTTTGGGAGGCAGCCTACAGCGGCCTGGTTAAGCAGACGAGTGAAATTCATTCGACTCGCACGCCGGGCCGCTGCATGATGGTGCCATTATGAAATCCGTGCGCATCGTTGAACAACTGGCGATCTTTATCGCGAACAAACCGGGAACCTTGGCTGAAGTTTGTGACGCCCTTGCTGAAGACAAGATTAATATCTACGGTCTCACCGTCTCCGATACGGTCGATCATGCCGTCGTGCGCATGGTCGTGAGCGATACCCGCCGCGCGATCGCCCTGCTCGAAGCCCATGGCACGCTTGTCGTCGAGAACGATGTGGTCATGGTCGAAAATGACAACCGGCCGGGCGGGCTTTCGCGGATCGCCAAGGCGCTCTCGGCCGCCAAGGTCAATATCGAATACGCCTATCTTGCCTCGATGCCCACCGCGAAAAAGGGACTGCTGATCCTGCGTGTCAGCGACGTGAAAAAGGGGCTCAAGGTTCTCTCCGCCCCCGAGATGGGACTTCAGAACTGAGAAAAAGATCAAACCGCGACAGCAAAGTGTCGCGTTTTGTTCAAATATTCTTGGTTTTCTTTTTGACACTGGGGTTTTCCCCGTTAAAAAGTTGGCACGACTCCTGCTTTTGCAGAGGGTAAGCATGTCGCAAACGACGTGGAAACCGGGCCCGACGATTCGGAAGCGAATCGTTCGGCCCACAAAATAACAAAAGAAAAAAACCAAAAAATGAAACGAGCTACAAAAGTTGTTGCAATGGCGGGCATGGTGGCGGTCCTCACGGGCGGCGCGCTTTTTGCCGGGGATGAAACCAAGACATTCAAAGACAAGGTGGTGGTGGAAGAACCGCTGAAATGGTATGGCGTCAATCTTAGCACCGGATGGGACAGTCTTTACATGTTCCGCGGGGTGAACGTGATTTCCCACGGGGCCTACGGAAATAACAGCAATTACGGCTCGGGCATTTACTGGACCGACTTGGCGTTCACCTGGAACATCACCAAGAACGATTCGTTGTCCGTTGAAGGCTGGCAGGCGTTCGGCACGCAGAACACCTCCTACAAGGAGTTCGATCTGGTGACGAGCTACACGCACACCATCGGCGACCTCGCCCTGAGCGCCGGTTACACTCTCTATTACGTGTTCCCGACCGGATCGAACCTGTATGGGAATGAACTCAGTGTGAAGGCGGCCTACACCCTCCATGCGGGCAATGCGACGATCACTCCGTCGTTGGCCTATTACTACGACCTCGGCCCCGACATTTCCGGCGGCTCCGGAACGGCCAAGCGGAATTCGAGCTACCTTCTCGCCCGTGTGGACGGATCGATTCCTCTCTACAAGGACATTGTTTCGCTGGCCCCCTGGACGGCATTCGGCGTCAACTTCGAGTATAACGCCAAGGATGCCAACGGGAGCCCCGACTTCTTCAACGGGGTGAACAATCTGGAAATCGGTCTGGCGGTTCCGATCAAGGTCAACAGCGTGATCACGGTTTCCGGCTACGCCGCCTACAGCTACGCGTTCTACAACCTCTGGGGCACAACGGATCCCAGCACGTTCTACGGCGGAGCCAAAGTCAACTTCGCATTCTAAGATCGCAAAAGGCGGGCAAAACACATAACTCAAAGCCCTCCCGGTTTCGACCGGGGGGGCTTTTTGTTTCTTAACCCACGATCCGGACGGCGCGGGTCTTGTCGAGTTTGAGGACGCCGGCTTCTCCGGGGGGGAGAACGGCTTTTGCATCGGCAACTTTTTCGCCGCGCCACTGGACGCTGCCGCCTTCGATGAGCCGACGGGCGTCGGAGCGGGAGCGGGTGGTTTGGAAGCACTGCGCGTAGGCCTCGACGACGAGGCTCACGAAGTCGCGGGCCGCCCCCGGAGTGAACTCCGGCAGGTCGGCGGCCTCGAGGTTGCGGGCACTGAAGCGGGTGTTGAAATCCTCGAGCGCACGGGCGGCTTCCGCCTCGCTGTGGAAGCGGACGACGATCCGGCGGGCGAGAGATTTTTTGGCCTCCATGGGATGCGTGTCGGACGGAACCGTCTCGTGCAGGAGGACATCGTAGTAGCGGGCCATAAGCTCGTCGCTGATGCTCATAAGCTTGCCGAACATGTCGCCGGGGGCGTCGTTGAGAGACACGTAATTGCCGAGGCTCTTGCTCATCTTCTGGTGACCGTCGAGCCCCTCGAGGATTGGCATGACCATGGCGACCTGCTGCGGCATGCCTTCCTCGCGCTGGAGGTCGCGTCCGACCATGATGTTGAAAAGCTGGTCGGTGCCGCCGAGTTCGACGTCGGCCTTGATCATGACCGAGTCCCAGCCCTGCATGATCGGGTATTGGATTTCGTGGGCGCGGATCGGCTGGCCGCGGTCGAGGCGGTCGCGGAAGTCCTCGCGCACAAGCATCTGCTGGAGGGTGACGCGGCTGTTGAGCTTGATGACCTCCTCGAAGCTCATGGCCTCGAACCATTCGCCGTTGAAGACGATGCGCGCCCGGTCGCGGCGGAGGATTTTGAACGCCTGTTCCTGGAAGCTCTTCGCGTTCGAGAGCACCTGGTCGTGGGTGAGCTGCGGGCGGGTGGCCGAGCGTCCGCTCGGGTCGCCGATCATGGCCGTAAAATCGCCGATGATAAGAATGGCATCGTGGCCATGCTCTTGAAATTCGCGCAGCTTCGAGAGGGCGATGCTGTGGCCGAGGTGGATATCGGGAGCGGTGGGATCAACGCCGAGCTTGACCTTGAGCGGGCGGCCGAGGGCGAGTTTGGCGGCCAGTTCTTCTTCGCTGAGAATTTTCGCACAACCGCGTGTGAGGAGGGAGAGGGGGGGCATTTCGGAAAGGCTCAGCGCGATTTGTTCAAGAGATCCCGGATATCGTCAATCGACATGTTCTTTTTGATTTTATCGGTGATCTGGCTGACCGCGCCCTGGCTGGCTGGTGCCGGGACGAACGGCCGCACGGGAACGACCGGGGAGCCGAGGTTCACGGTCTTCGTGGCATCGGAGGAGGCCCCGGCTTCGGCTTTTCGAACCGTCACGTTATTATCGGCGTCCCTCATGATCGCCCTCGACCAGACGGCGGCATTTTTTGTGTCATAGACCTGGTTGCCGATCCAGGGATTTTTAAGACCGAGAAACGAACGCGTGAAAGAAAACTCTTTGAGGTTCGCGGCTTTGGCATCGTAGAATTTCCTGTCTGCGGTCGGGGAGGAACGCATCGCCAGCAATCCCCCGCCGATAAAGGATTTGTTTTGGTAGGGGGGAATCCGCTGCCGATCGGGGTGCTTCAATCGCTCCTCGAGCGTGCGTTCCTGCGTCTGCGCCATTGCGGACGCGCCCGCGAGCAAAAGAAATGTCAGGACAGCAAGTGGTTTCACGTGGAGCGGGGCATTCTACCACGTTCCCGAGCCCGATGCCAATGTTTTGAACGGTGCCAACACGCTCGCGGCGTGCGCCCAAAAAGCGGATTCCGGCGGTTTTTCTAAAAGGCCCGCTTCAGGAGCCGGGTCAACTGGAACGAAAAGTCGGCCGCGTTTCTCAGGAGATCGACAGAGAACCCCCGCAGGGTGACTCCCGGCGAGGCGATAATGAGCAGGACGGCCAAGAGAAGGAGGTTGAGCAGGTAGATCAAAACAAGGGAAAAGAATGTTCCGCCATAGGTCAGGTCGGGCTGGCCTTTCGGAATCATCCAGCAGGTGAACGAAAGATGAAACGCCCACGTCACTCCCACCGCCGCATAGAGCAACTGACGGTAGGGCGAGACATCAAAAAAGATCGCGAGCAACCCGTAAAGCGCGATCACGAGCAGACTGTAGATCGGAAAAAAATACGGCGCGAGGGCGATCCATGTATTCGTTTTGTCGGTGACAATATGCCCGCCTTTCCCAGTGACGTGGAAGCGATGGACGCGACCGCCGAGCAGCAACACCCACAGCGCATGGGTGAGTTCGTGGCCGAAGACATAAACCCAAAGCGGCCGCGGGAGCCCGAAAAATGCGACGAGCCAGAGGATCGTGCCCAGCGAAAAAAACCAGAACTCCTCGGTGCACCAGAAAGCATCCCGCACCGTCGTGCGCGCGAAGGCGGTGAAAAATGTCTGCGTCAGAACCCATGCCGGAGGCAGAAGAAAAAGACCGACAACAAACTTGACCCACCGTGTGGGGACGTGCTCGGGAACCGTCCCCGCTATCGCCACGCTGAACCGTGCGCGCGTTTTTTTGCGGCTTCGGTTTCCGGCCATGACAGGGTCGGCGGGCTAGGCCCGGCCCATGTAGGTGCCGTCTGTCGTGCTCACCTTGATGAGTTCCCCTTCTTTGATGAAGAGCGGGACGTTGATCACCTTGCCGGTCTCGAGGGTCGCGGGCTTCTGCACGTTGTTCGCGGAATCCCCGCGCACGCCGTCCGCGGACTCCGTGACCTTGAGTGTGACCGAGGAAGGGAGTTCGACCTGGGCGGGACGTCCCTCAATGCTGAGGACTTCCACCTTGAGATTTTCGACGAGATACTGCTTGGACTCGCCGATGAGATCATCGTGCAGCGTGATGGTCTCGTAGGTCTCCGGATCCATGAAATGGTAGCCCTGGTGGTCGCTGTAACTGAATTCGAGCTGCTGGCGGTTCACATCCACGGGATCCACTTTTTCCGTTGAGGAAAACCGGATGTCCGCCGACTTTCCCGTGCCGATGTAGCGGATGATGCATTGAACGAACGCCCGGAGGTTGCCGGGTGTGCGGTGTTGAACGTCGAGGACGATGGCCGGATTTCCGTTGTAACGGATCGCCATGCCTTTGCGGAGGTCGTTTGCAGCTGCCATGAGAAGAGAACTCTCTAAACTCTTTCCAACCGCTTGACAAGACGGAACATCAAACCCGGAGCCGCACGGTAACGCCAACAGAGGGCAAACCTCCGTGTGTGCCCCAATAGAGTTCGGCACCTCTTCTTCTTTTGGCGGAAATCGGGTTAGACCGTGACGCCGATGGATTCTTTGATCGAGGCGACGGAGTAGGAACGGTTCAAGCGCGCGATGAACGAGGCCGGGATGCCGGCCGGGCAGACGGCTTCGCAGGCGTAGTAGTTCGAGCAGTTGCCGAAGCCTTCCTTGTCCATCTGGCGAACCATATTGAGCACGCGGCGGTCGTTCTCGGGCTTCCCTTGCGGGAGAAGGCCGAGGTGGGCGGCCTTGGCACTGACGAAGAGCATGGCCGAGCCGTTCGGGCAGGCGGCGGCGCAGCCGCCGCAGCCGATGCAGGCGGCGGCGTCCATCGCTTGGTCGGCGACGACTTTTGGAATCGGAACCGAGTTGGCATCGGGGGCCGAGCCGGCGCGCTCGCTGATAAAGCCGCCCGCCTGGATGATGCGGTCGTAGGCGGCGCGGTTGACGACGAGGTCGCGCTCAAGCGGGAACGAGTCGGCGCGGAACGGCTCGATCGTGATCGTCTGTCCGTCTCGGAATTTGCGCATGTAGAGCTGGCAGGTCGTGCCGCGGCCGGGGCCGTGCGGGACGCCATTGATCGTGAGCGAACAGTTCCCGCAAATCCCTTCGCGGCAGTCGGAGTCGAACTGGATCGGCTCGATATTTTTTTTCGTCAGGTCTTCGTTGACGATGTCGATCATTTCCAGGAACGAGGCTTCCGCAGGGACGTTTTTGGCTTCGTAACGCTCGAGTTTTCCTTCTGTTTTCGCGCCTTTTTGGCGCCAGACTTCCAAGGTAAAGTTCATGGTTGCAAATTATTTGTAGCTTCGTGTGGAGAGTTTGACCTGTTCGTAGACAAGCGGTTCTTTGAGGAGGGTCGGGGCTTTGCCGTCACCCTCGTATTTCCAGGCGGCGACGTGGGCATACTCGTCGTCGTTGCGCAGGGCCTCGCCGTCCGGCGTCTGGTATTCGGTGCGGAAGTGTCCGCCGCAGGATTCGTTGCGGTTGAGGGCGTCGAGGCACATCAGCTCGCCGAACTCCAGGAAGTCGGCGACGCGGCCGGCGCGTTCGAGTTCCATGTTGATCTCGTTCGGCCCGCCGAGAAGCTTGAGGTTGCTCCAGAATTCCTCGCGGAGTTTCGGAATGAGCTTCAGCGCCTCTTCGAGGCCTTCCTTGTTGCGGGCCATGCCGCACTTGTCCCACAGGATGTGGCCGAGCTCACGGTGGAAGCTGTCCACGGTGCGGGTGCCCTTGATGCTCATGAGTTTTTCGACGCGCGCCTTGGTGGCGGCGACGGCCTCGGCAAATGCCGGAGCCTTCGGATCGACTTTTTTGCCGAACTGGGCGGCCATGTATTCGCCGATCGTATTCGGGATGACAAAATACCCGTCGGCCAGTCCCTGCATGAGCGCGCTGGCTCCGAGGCGGTTCGCGCCGTGGTCGGAGAAGTTGGCTTCGCCGAGAACGTGGAGTCCGGGGACGTTGCTCATGAGGTTGTAGTCCACCCAGAGTCCGCCCATCGTGTAGTGGACGGCGGGATAGATGCGCATCGGGCGCTCGTAGGCATCCTCGCCCGTGATGTTGTGATACATCTCGAAGAGGTTGCCGTAGCGTTCCTCGATGACGTGCTTGCCGAGGCGCGCGATGGCGGCGGAGAAGTCGAGATAGACGCCGAGCCCGCCGGGGCCGACCCCGCGTCCGTCGTCACAGACTTCCTTCGCCGAGCGCGAGGAAATATCGCGCGGGGCGAGGTTGCCATAGCTCGGGTATTTGCGTTCGAGGTAGTAGTCGCGGGCATCCTCCGGGATGTCCTGCGGGGCTTTTGCGCAATCTTCCTTGCGTTTCGGAACCCAGACGCGTCCGTCGTTGCGGAGGGATTCCGACATGAGGGTGAGCTTCGACTGGTAGTCGCCGCTCACGGGGATACAGGTCGGGTGGATCTGGGTATAGCAGGGGTTTGCGAAGAGCGCGCCCCGCTTGAACGCGCGGTAGGTCGCGGTGACGTTGCAGCCGCGGGCGTTTGTGGAGAGGTAGAAGACGTTGCCGTAACCGCCCGTGCAGAGGAGCACGGTGTCGCCGGCGTGCGAGGTGATCTCGCCGGTCGTCATGTCGCGCACAACGATGCCCTTGGCATGGCCGTCCACCACGACGAGATCCATCATTTCGGTCTTCGGGAACATGGTCACGTTCCCGAGGGCGATCTGGTGGCTCAGGGCGGAGTAGGCGCCCAAGAGGAGCTGCTGGCCGGTCTGGCCGCGTGCGTAAAACGTGCGGGAGACCTGGGCGCCGCCGAACGAGCGGTTGTCGAGAAGCCCGCCGTATTCGCGGGCAAATGGCACGCCCTGCGCAACGCACTGGTCGATGATCAGGTTGCTGACCTCCGCGAGGCGGTGGACATTTCCTTCGCGGGCGCGGAAGTCGCCGCCTTTGATCGTGTCGTAGAACAGGCGATAAACGCTGTCGCCGTCGTTCTGGTAGTTCTTTGCGGCATTGATTCCTCCCTGTGCGGCGATCGAGTGGGCGCGGCGCGGGCTATCCTGGTAGCAAAAGCATTTCACGCGGTAGCCCTGCTCGCCGAGGGTGGCGGCGGCGGCGGCACCGGCGAGACCGGAGCCGACGATGATGATTTCAAATTTCCGCTTGTTCGCCGGGTTGACCAGCTTGGCGGTGTTCTTGAAAGACGTCCACTTTTTATCAAGCGGACCGGCGGGGATTTTGGCGTCGATAGTCATTTGACGATTCCTGTATAGACTGAGAGAGGGATGGAGATGTAGCCAAGAAAGAGGAGCCAGGCGTAGGCCTTCGTCGCGGTTTCAAGGGTTGTGTGGATCCGGCGGTTGGTGAGACCGAGGGTCTGGAAAAGGCTGCCGATCCCGTGGCTGAGGTGCCAGGTCAGCAGGAACAGCCCGCCGACATAGAAAGCCACCACCAAAGGATTCTGGAAGCCCAACACCACCATCTTGAAGCAGTCGTGAACCTGATGTCCGTCGAGGTCGGTATCCATGTGCTGGAACGCGGGGTTGATGATGCGCACGGTGAAGTGGGCGAGGTGGAAAACGAGGAACGCCAGAACAACCAGGCCGGTCAGGCGCATCGTGCGCGCGAAGACCGTCGTTCCAACCGGGTCGGACGCGAGGTATTTTTTTGGGCGGGCCGCCTGGTTTTCCATCCAGAGGTACATCGTGAACAGGATGTGCGTCCCGACGACCGCCAGCATGGCAAACCGGATCACCCAGAGGATCGGGCCCAGGCTTTGCAAGTGGGCGGCATACCAGTTCATCCAATCCGGACCGAGGTAGATCGTGAAGTTGCCCAGCAGGTGGCCGCTGGCAAACAGGAGGAGAACGATGCCCGTGAGGGCGACGATGGTCTTCTTCCCGATCGAGGACAAAAGCCAGAGCAGGATCGGATGAGGGCCGGAGCGTGTTGAGGATGGAGCCGATATCATGTGGTGCGCGTATCTATAAGATTCGCTAATGAATCAGGAATGCTCCGGGGCGTCTAGAATTTCCTTCGCAAAAATTCCAGTCCAACACAGTGCCGGGCTGTTTCAGGGAACGATGCGCACGGGGGTGCCGACCCTGGCATTTTCATAAAACCTGAGGGCGGCTTCCTTGGGAAGGCGGATGCAGCCGTGCGATGCGGGGAAGCCGGGGAGGTAGCCGGCGTGCATGCCCACGGGGCCGGTGATGCGAAGGAAGCAGGGCATCGGTGCCCCTTCAAAATGGGTGCCCGGCGGGCGCTTGTCCGTCTGCACGCTGACATTGCTCACGACGACCTCGCCGGATTTGTCCACGTAGTCGCCATACAAGGTCGAGAGGTGCTCCGGGCTTTTTTCGATGACAGAAAACGATCCGGTCGGAGTAAGGAATCCTTCGCGGCCCGTGGAAATCTGGGTGCGCCCGACCTCGACGCCGCCCTTGTAAAACGTGGCGGTCTGGGCACCGACGCTGATCATGATCGCGGGAGCCCCGGAAACGCCGTCTCCGAACCAGTTCCACTGCGGCTCCGGTGCCGGCTTGAGCACTTCCGCCCTCCGCTTCTTCGATGCCCCCGGCACGGACGTGTAAAGAATCTCTCCGTTTGGCCCCAGGTATGCGGTGGAATAATCGCGGCCGCCACCCGGACCGGGGGGAGCCGACGCGCAGGCGGCCAGTGAAAAAATCGCAATGCCGGCCGCCGCAGCGCGGAAAATCGCGGAATGGATTTCGGATTTGGTCATGTCTTGGAACCCTCGCATGCCATTGCGGAATTTTTCCGGGCCAGCGGATCAGGCATGGTATTCCTGGAGGCTCTTGACGCCGTAGCCGGCCTGCTGGATCGCGCGGATTGCGGCGACCGACGCCCGAGCTCCGCGCAGGGTGGTCATGGTGGCCACGCGGGCGGCGACGGCGGCACTGCGGATCACGACCTCGTCGCGGCGGGGCTGCTGGCCGCTCGGCGTATTGAGAACAAAATGGATGTCCCCATTTTTGATGAGGTCGAGCACGTTTGGCCGGCCTTCCTGAATTTTGAGCAGGGTCTTGACCGGAACTCCGGCGTCCGCGAGGAGGCGTGCGGTGCCGGCGGTGGCGAGCACGGTGAACCCGAGTTCGACAAACTCGCGGGCGACCTCGATGGCGGCCGGCTTGTCGCTGTCCTTCACGCTGATGAAGACATTTCCCTTCGTGGGGAGAGGCGGCTGGGCGGACATCTGGCTTTTCGCGTAGGCGATGCCAAGGTCGGGATCGATGCCCATGACCTCGCCGGTCGAGCGCATCTCCGGCCCCAGGATGATGTCCACTCCGGGAAACTTGATGAACGGGAAGACGGCTTCCTTCACCGAGTAGTACGGCGGGATGACCTCTTCGGTGAACCCGAGCTCGCGCAGAGTTTTTCCCGCCATGATCTTCGCGGCGAGTTTCGCCAGCGGGTGCCCGATCGCCTTGCTGACAAATGGAACGGTGCGCGAGGCGCGCGGATTGACTTCGAGAATATAGACATCGCCATCTTTGACGGCAAACTGGACGTTCATGAGCCCGCGCACTTCGAGTTCGCACGCCATCGCTTTCGTCGCGTGCTTGATCGTTTCGAGGACTTTTGGCGTGAGAGAAAAGCTGGGGATCACGCAGGCGCTGTCGCCCGAGTGGATGCCGGCCTGCTCGATATGTTCCATCACGCCGCCGATCACGCAGGTCTCGCCGTCGGCGATGCAATCGACATCGACTTCGGTGGCGTCTTCGAGAAAGCGATCCACGAGGACCGGGCGTTCCGGGCTGGCGGCAACAGCGGTGCGGATGTAGCGGCGGAGGTCGGGTTCGTCGTGGACGATTTCCATCGCGCGGCCGCCGAGGACAAACGAGGGACGGACCAGAACCGGGTAGCCGATCCGGGCGGCGACGGCGACGGCCTCCGGCTCGTTGGTGGCCGTGCCGCCCTGGGTTTGGCGGAGGCCGAGCTTGTTGAGCATGGCGGAAAAGTGTTTCCGATCCTCAGCCATTTCGATGCTGCGAGGCTGGGTGCCGATGATCGTGCATCCGTTTGCCGCAAGCCCGGCCGCGAGGTTGAGCGGGGTCTGTCCGCCGAACTGCACGATGATCGCATCGGCCTTTTCGCGTTCGTAAATATTGAGCACGTCCTCAAGCGTGAGCGGCTCGAAATACAGCTTGTCGCTCGTGTCGTAGTCGGTCGAAACCGTTTCCGGGTTCGAGTTGACCATGATCGTTTCCCACCCGAGTTCCTTCAGGGCAAAGGCGGCATGGACGCAACAGTAATCAAACTCGATGCCCTGGCCGATGCGGTTCGGACCGCCACCGAGGATGAGAACTTTTTTCTTTTCACCGCCGCGCGTCTCGTCCTCGTCGCCATACGTGCTGTAGTAATACGGCGTGTAGGCTTCAAATTCCGCTGCGCAGGTGTCCACGAGCCGGTAGGTCGGGACGATCCCCGCCGCCTTGCGCTGCGTGCGAATGGCTGCCTCGGTCGAACCGGTGAGGTGGGCGAGCTGGCGGTCGGAAAACCCGAACTTTTTCGTGCGCCGGAAATCCGCCGCCGCGAGCGGGGCTGACAGTTTGGCGATGCGGGCCTCCTCTTCGACGATGAGTCGTATGTGCTCCAAAAACCAGCGGTCGATCTTGGTGAGCTCGTGGATGTCTTCGACGGTGAGCCCGGCCTGCAGGGCATAGCGGAGAAAAAAGATCCGTTCGGCGCAGGGGATGCGCAGCTTTTTTTTGATCGTCTCGAGATCGGGCGAGGTGTCCTTGCCGTCCGCTCCGAGCCCGAAGCGTCCGATCTCCAGCGAGCGAAGGGCCTTCTGGAGAGATTCCTTGAACGTGCGCCCGATCGCCATCGCCTCGCCGACGCTCTTCATCTGCGTGGTCAGCGTGGGATCGGCCTGCGGAAATTTTTCGAAGGTGAAGCGCGGGATTTTGGTGACGACATAATCAATCGACGGCTCGAAGCAGGCCGGCGTCTCGCGCGTGATGTCATTTTTGAGTTCGTCGAGGGTATAGCCGACCGCGAGCTTGGCGGCGATTTTTGCGATCGGAAACCCGGTCGCTTTCGAGGCCAGCGCCGAACTGCGCGAGACGCGGGGGTTCATCTCGATGACGATCATGCGCCCGTTTTCCGGGTTCACGGCAAACTGGATGTTCGAGCCGCCGGTCTCGACGCCGATCGCGCGGATCACCGCGAAGCTCGCGTCGCGCATCGCCTGGTATTCCTTGTCGGTGAGCGTCTGGATCGGGGCCACGGTGATCGAGTCGCCGGTATGCACGCCCATCGGATCGAGGTTTTCGATCGAGCAGATGACCACGCAGTTGTCGGCGCGGTCGCGCATGACTTCCATTTCAAATTCCTTCCAGCCGAGCAGCGACTCCTCGATGAGCACCTCGGTCACCGGCGAAAGATCCAGGCCCCGCCGGACAATTTCCTCCAGCTCCTCGCGGTTGTAGGCGATCCCGCCACCGGCTCCCCCGAGCGTGTAGGCCGGGCGGATGATGAGCGGGAACGTCCCGATCTCCGCAGCCACAGCAACCGCCTCGTCGGGCGTGTGCGCGACGCCCGAGCGCGCGCTGTCGAGGCCGATCTCGGTCATGATATTTTTGAAGATCAGCCGGTCCTCGCCGCGCTGGATTGCCTCGGCGTTCGCGCCGATGAGCCGGGCACCGTGTCGCGCAAGCGCCCCGTTCTCCACGAGCGCCATCGCGGCATTCAAAGCGGTCTGACCGCCGAGCGTCGGCAGGATCGCATCCGGCTTCTCCCGATCAAGGATCTTTTCGATGACCTCGGGCGTGATCGGCTCGACATACGTGCGCTGCGCAAACTCGGGATCGGTCATGATCGTCGCCGGGTTCGAGTTCACCAGCACGACGTCGTATCCCTCCTCGGCCAGAGCCTTGCAGGCCTGGACTCCGGAGTAGTCGAATTCACATCCCTGCCCGATGACAATCGGACCGGAACCAATGAGCAGAATTTTTTTGATCGAGGTATCCTTGGGCATGGCGCGGGCGGCAGACTACGCCAGACGGACGCCGGAGGGCAACGAAATGGTTGCGCCCCGGTGCAAAATCCGTGCAATCCCCTGATTGCCAAAACGGGTGATTTTTGTCAGCGTGCAACCTCCTCCCTATGAAAAAAATCCTCTCCCTTCTCTGTTCCCTTGCGGTTTTCCAATCTGCCGGGGTCGCCCAGACCGTCATCCCTGATGGCAATCCGAACGGCCACACGCGCTTCTGGTCATATTACAATCCGTATCCCTCGAACTACATCGGCTCGAAGGAATGGTGGAACGGGGAAGCGCTCTCGGGCGACTGGTGGGGCACCCGGAACTTCCTCGATGACAGCGGGGTCGAACTCTCCGCCAACTACACGAACAACATTGCGGGCAATCCGGTCGGCGGCCGCAGCCCGGGCGGGTTCACCTACACCGACAACACCGGATTCGGCCTCGAGCTCGACTTTGAAAAACTCATGGGATGGAAGGGCGCGAAGCTCTTCGTGAGCGGGCTCAACCGCGCCGGTTCAAACCTCTCCGCGCAGAGCATCGGCAACCAGTTCACCGTCCAGCAGGTCTATGGCAGCCAAACCGCGATCTTCTACGCGCTGGCGTTCGAGCAGAAGCTGCTTGATGACAAGGTGGCCATCAAAGTCGGACGGTTCAGCACGGGCGATGACTTTGCCTCTTCGCCGATCTACTGGCTCTACATGAACAACGGCATCGACGGCAACCCGCAGGCCCTCCCGGTCAATACCGGATTTTCGTCGTATCCCGCGGCTGTCTGGGCGGCCCGCGTGCGCGTCGATCCCTCGCCGGAATGCAATGCCATGGCCGGCATTTACCAGACGACCAAGCTCGACCTGCCAAACGAACACGGGCTCAACTGGAGCCTGAATGCGAGCGACGGAGTCCTCATGATCGGCCAGGTCGGCTGGACGCCCGAGTTCTTTAAAAAGCCGGTCGAGGTGAGCGCGGCCCCCGATGGCAAAACAACCGTCACCGGCGGCACGCCGAATGCGGCGATGACCAGCAAGCCGGGCGCCGATGGGAAAAATTTCAAAGCCGTCGAACCCGCCACCGAGATGAAGGGTCTGCCCGGCCACTACTGGTTCGGCGCCTATTTCTCCCCGTGGCAATACGCGCAGTTCGGCTCGACCCAGACCGCCACAAATTCCTACGGCTTCTATTGGCATGCCGACCAGATGGTTTGGCAGGAATCCCCCGGCAGCGACCAAGGGCTCACGCTCTGGTCGGCGTTCGTGCTTTCCCCGCAGCAAAACATAGCGAAGGTTCCGTTCCAAGCCAACGCGGGCGCCGTCTATAAAGGCCTCCTCCCCACACGCGATCAGGATTACACCATCCTCGGGTTCGTCTATGGAAATTTCAGCAACAACTACGCCCGCACGGTGGCCGTAACCGGTGCCGGAAATCCCGAATACGAAATCGTCCTCGAAGCCGCCTACCGCATCAATATTACAAAATTCGCCTACTTCCAGCCCGACCTCCAGTGGGTCATCAACCCCGGCGGCACCGGCAACATCCCCAACGCCCTCGTGCTCGGCGCCCAGATGGGTGTCACGTTCTGATTAATCTGAGCTAAAACATGGAGAGCAAAGCATGAAGAAGCGTTTCCTCCTTGTGCCCCCTCCGGTTTCATCGTGTCTTCTTGTGCCTGCTCGTTTCCTCATGGGTTTTTCGTCAGTTCATGATTGAGCTTTCTGACCCGGTTGACCTGCTGCCAGAAGAGATCTTCAAGGATATCCGGTGTGCGCTGGATCAGTTCCCGAAAAACGTTGCCCGCAATTTTCATCACTTTGCCCCGCGTTTTGGCGCGAACCGTGGCCGAACGCGGCAAGCCGTCAATCGCGGAAAGCTCGCCCACGGCGGCTCCGGGCCCATAGGTTTCCAACAGGATTTCGTTTTGTCCGGCGGGCAGGAAAACTTCGAGCTCCCCCTGTAAAATCAGCACGAGGTAATCGCCGGGGTCATCCATTTTCCAAAGAATTTGGCCGGGAGTCACCTTCATCTCCGCCCCGGCGCGAAACAATTCCTGATAGGATTTTTTCGAGTATTGTTTGAGATCGACAAAGTATTCGTTGAACTCGACCTCCAGCAGTTCGTGGATCCGTTCCAGGCTATCCTCTTCGATATACATGACCGCAAAGGCCAGGGTATCCTGATAATTCATCGCCATATCAGAGAGGATATTGGAGAACAAACGCCGGAAATTACGGAAATCCGGACGGTAATGGCCCGTATCCAGATCGCTGCCGTTGTAGCCCAGGTAGAAAGCAAAGATTTTCTCCTCGCGTCCTTTCCAGAGGGCTTCCCAATCGGGGGCGCGATTTTCGGCAAAATATAAAAACGGATTGAAGCCGAAGGCATGAAAACTCAGGTCGGCAAACCCGTCGCTGCCAAAGCGCAGCGGATTCAACTCGATCGGCGTCAGCTTGCCCTTGTGGAGTTTGAACTCGCCGTGAATGGGGATCGAACGGGCATGCAGGGACTGGTTGAGCGCATGGAAGAATTCGATGAATTTGGGATGGAGGTTCCGGTAAACCTCATAGCTGGTGTAATAAACAACATGCAGGTAATCGAGCTTCTTGGGCAGGGGATGGTGGCAGACATTGGTAATGACCGGTTCCCCGGATTCGTTGAAGAACATATCCACCGCATATTCTTCGCCTTCGAGAAACTCCTCCACGATCAGCCGGTCTTTCGCCACCACCTGTTCGGAGAAAAGGCCGGTTCGTTTGCCAAGCTGTGCTTCGATTTCATGCATCAAAGCGACCCTGTCCGTCTGCGCATCGACGGGAAAAGCGGCGCTGCCCCAATAGCCCTTGATCGGCTTGACAAAATACTTTTCGCCGGGTGCCAGTTCGATCTTCGGAAGATCCCGGACGGGAATTTCCCGGAAGAAAAAATCCGGAAAGATAGAGGTCAGCATCTGGCGGCAGTGAACCTTGTTCTTCAACCGCGAAATCAGCTCTTTTGTCTCATCGTCTTCCAGTTTGTTCAGGGCTTCATCCAGCACCGTTTCGGTGGCAATGATGACCTTGTCCCCCTTTTTGATCCGTAAATTCGGATTCGCCTGAAGTTCTTTCTTGGTCACAACCCGAATGGTTGGGCGATCCCTGAGCAAATTAATAATCCCCGCGCCAACCAGGCTCTCCACCAGAATCCATGTTTGTGGAGACGGGTTTGTGTCCACACTCTTAATGCTTATCAAATCCGTTTCGTTCATATGCCGCCGTGTATTTGATAAACAGGAGGAAGCCAGGCAAAACGCCCAGTCCAGAATAGTGCCAACTTAAGACGGTTTTGGGATGGCAGGGTGGCCGGCCTGCCGGGAAAAACAAGCGGGTCGCTTGTTCTGCTCTGGCTTAAGTTAGCCATTCACGCCTAGTCCAAATGATAGACCTCGACGGCATCCGACCAGATTTTCCCTTTTGCCCTGGCGTCCGGGAGAGCGGACTGGCAGGGGTCGGTCTTTTTCCACCAGGCGATCGTGGCCGGATCTTTGGCCATCTTCTTCATGTCGGCGGCAAAGTTTTTTCCGGTATATTCGAGGTAGGCGAAGAGGTATTCTTTGCCATCGATTTCACGGGCATAAATCGAGAAGTTCCGGATGTTGCAATCCTTGATCATCTTGTTCACAGGGGCCTCCGGATGAGCGTGAATCTCTTTGTAATAGGCCGACTTTTCCGGGCGCAGTCCGGTGACCCAGCCGAAGCGCTGAACCTTGTTGGTTGGGGTGGTGGAGCAGGCTGGAAGCGCGAGCAGAAAAGCTCCCGCAAGCAGGATGGAGACTATTGGTTTCATCATTGTGACTTGGTTGGGGTGTTAGCGGAAAAAATAATAGAGGATGCACATGGCCACGAAGACCATGGCGGAAAGGAATTTGTAGTTGGCAAGGCCCGGCCAGCCCGGAGATTTGAGCGCATCGAGCGGGTGCGGCCAATAAAGTTTTTCCAGATCTTCGGTCGCCTGCTTCGGTCGGAGAAAGGTTAACACGATCTGCAGGGTCAGGCAGAAACAAAAGATGTAGAACGCCATGACCATGAACGGGGTTATATAGAAAAATGCGGGCACCCAGGAAAACGTTTCCGGCAACGCCACGTGTGCGGTCTTGATGGCGAAAAGCAAAACGCCCACCGACGAGCCGGCCCACATTGTCCACTTGGCACTGAATGCCGACGCCCGCGGCCAGAACACGCCGACCGCAAAGACGCAGGAAATCGGCGGCGCGATGTGGGCAATAATGTCGTTGATCCCCGCAAAAATACTTTTGTAGTTGTCGAGCAGCGGCACCAGACCGATGCCCAAAACAAATGCCGCCAGCGAGGCCATGCGCCCGATGAAGACAAGCCGGTGTTCCGGCGTTTCGGGCTTGAACCGCCGCCACAGATCATAGCTGAACAATGTGGCGATCGAGTTCGACGCGCTGGCAAGGTTGCCCATCAACGCCGCCATCAGGGCTGCGGCCATCACGCCAAACAGCCCGCTCGGCATGAGGTTGCGGATCATCAGCCCGTAGGTTTCTTTCGAGGACATGAGCTGCACGCCGGCGGGCAGCACAAGATTTTTGGCCTCCATGGCGCTGACAAGGGTGAGTTCTTTTCCGCCGGGGTTGAGCACCTTGGTGAGGTCAAGCGGCTGGGATCCCCCGGTGAATGTCATTTTTTGCACCTGGGTTCCGAGGGCCTTGCCGCTGAGCTCCAGCGCGTAAGTTTTCGAGGCACCGGTTCCCTGCTCGCTGCGGATCCGGAGCTGGGCGACATTGTCGAGCTCTCCGCGCTGGATCATCGTCAGGAACATGAGGCCCGGCAGGATGAAGACAAAGACCGGAAAGACTTTGATCAGACCGCAAAAGAGCGGGCCGGTTCGGGCGTGGTTCTCATCCTTTGCACCCAACACGCGCTGGACGATTGTCTGGTCGGCGCACCAATACCAAATACTAAGAACGGGATAACCGAGGAAGACGGCATACCAGGGGAGCCCGGGTTCATCGGCCGGAGAGCGCAGCATCGACATTTTGATCATGTCACCGGATCCGTGGAGTTGCGCGATCATGCCGCCCCACCCATCGGTTTTTCCCCACGCAATCGCCGTGATCACCAGCGACCCGACCAGCAGGATCACCGCCTGGATCGTCTCGGTCATCACCACGGCGGAAAGCCCGCCCAGAATGGTATAGACAGCCGTCAGCGAGGTAAGTGTGATGATGCACACCCATTTATCGATGCCGAAAACCCCGTGCAAAACCAGCCAGCCGGTCGAAAGCGGGAATGCAATATTGAAAATGATCGCCGTCACCATCGAGACGCCGGCCAGCCAGTCGCGGCACTCGGAACAATAGCGCTTCTCCAGGAAATCCGGCAGGGTGGAAATTTTTGCCCGGATGTAAAAAGGCACAAAAAAAAGGCTCAGCACGATCAGCGTGAAGGCCGCCATCCACTCGAAGTTCCCCATGAGCAGGCCGGAGTCGTAGCCGGCCTGGGCAAGGCTGACCAAGTGAAGGCATGAGATATTTGTGGCAAAGAGAGCAAGGCCGATCGAGCTCCAGCCGAGTGTATTGCCCGCGAGGAAGTAGCTTCCGGCTTCCCCGCCTTTCCGTTTCCTGAGCCCGACGAAGACGCCGGCTCCGACGATTCCGCCGAGGTAGACGATGATGATCGCCCAATCGATAAAATTAATTTTTGTCATAAAGAAAGTGAGTCTCCTCTTTTGTCACCTCAGGCCGGGATGCCCGAAAATTCCTCCACTGCCTCATACATTGCGACGATATTTTCCGGGGCAACGTCGGGGAGGATGTTGTGGATCGTGTTGAAGACAAACCCGCCGCCCGGCGCGAGGATGTCGAGGCGGCGTCGGACGTCGTCTTTGACTTCCTGTGGCGTGCCGTGGTTGAGCACCTTTCGGGTATCGGCTCCTCCTCCCCAGAATGTGATGTCCTTGCCGAATTCGGCTTTCAGGCGTTCCGGCTCCATCTGGTAGCAGGCGGTCTGCACCGGATTGATCACGTCGAACCCGCATTCGATCAGATCGGGCAGGAGCGAGTAGATCGATCCGCACGAATGCAGAAATGTCTTCATCCGCGAGTTCTTGTGAACGTAATCACAAAGCTGCGCGTGCCTTGGCTTGAAGAGTTCGCGGTAGGTGGCCGGAGCCATGAACGGACCGGTGTCGGTTCCCAGATCGTCCCCAAAGCGGCACACATCCACGACGTCTCCGACAGCGCGGCACACCTTGTCAAGCGTCGCCAGATGCACCTCCATAAGCCCGTCGAGCAGACGTTCGACCTGCTCGGGCTCGGCCAGGAGATCCATGAGGAAATTGTCCATCCGTCGCAGGAACGTCCCCCATTCGAAAAGATTGCAGCCCACCACAACCATGATCGCGCGATCGGTGTTCGCACGCAGAGCGATCGCGTTTTCGCGGAGCTTGTTCCAGAACCCCGCGTCGCCAGCGTGATCCCACGGGCTGTGAGCCAGCGCGGCCCAATGCACCTTGCTCATCGCCGCGGAAAGCCCGCCAAAATCCGACGGATAATCCTCCAGCCAGGGGAAGCAGGTCTGGTCGTAGAAATTCATGTCCTTGAGTTGCATCGCGATCTCGGTGCCGTCCGGCGCATACGAACGCCAGCCGCCATCGGGCGTGGCCACCGGCCGGAACCACTGCGGGTATTGCGCCGCGCTGCCGTCAAAAAGCGTGACATCATACCAGTCGGAATCCGCCGTATCAAAAGTCCGCCCGACATCGACGACATCAATGTGGAAGCGGTTCAGGATTTCCTCCCCGGGCTGGGCAAGCTGCTGGACGACGTCATAAACGCGGTTGTGTCCGGACGTGATCCCAAGATGCTCTTTCAAACGCCCGTAGGCGATGGCGGAAATGCCGGAGCTGGGGGTTGCGCCAAGATCGATCGGCACGCGATCGGGTTCCTTATGGGCAATGGCGGAGAGAATGCGTTCGCGGGAGGTCATGTTATCGGAACTGGTTCTTGGGGATCAGACTGACGGTTTTTTTAAGGAAAAAAAGAACTTCTACAAGTCTTTGTTGGCGGCGATCCCGGGTATTTGTGGGCCCGCGGCATTCGTCCCGGAATTGCCGGGCACCACCCGGCTGTGCATCTCGGCCGTGAGTTGCGCGATGCGCTCGCTCAACACGTTGGTAAGCTCGGTGAGCCGCGTGTTCTGGCCGACAAGTTCCACGAGTTGCGTCGTCTGTTGCGCGGCAAGCCGCTGCCGTTCCTCGCTTGCCTGGGCGAGGGCTTCGCGGTGCTGGGCATCGGCTTCGGAATGAACCTTGTCCCGATCCGCCTGCCTTGTCTGGGCAAGCAGGATCAAAGGCGCGGCGTAGGCGGCCTGCAGACTGAAAGCAAGGTTCAGAAGGATGAACGGATAAATGTCGAACTGGAACACCCCGGCCACATTGAGCCCGATCCAGAGCGCCACGATCAAAGTCTGGGCGACCAAGAAAAGCGGAGTTCCGAAAAACCGGGCGAACGATTCCGCCTTCAGCGCGAACCAGTCGTTGCCAAAAACCGGCGCCAGGTGCAGGTGCGGCTTATGAAATCGAAAATGATGTTTGTCGGCCGAAGATTTTTGGCCGGTTCCGGCTTGGCTGGTTTGTGTTTCCATGGAACTCATCGCGCTGATTGAACGGAGTTTTCCGGGGGACGGAAAGCCCTTTTTCGAAAAGGACGAGACGATCAATCTCAGCGCACGACGGGCACGCCGTCGCGCAGGAGATGCTCGACGAAGCCGGTGTGGTATTTCCCGCGGCGGAATTCCGCATTGCGCATGATGGCCTGCTGGAACGGGATCGTCGTCTTGATGCCCGTGATCATGTATTCGCCGAGGGCGCGCGACATGCGTCGGATGCAGGCCTCGCGGCTGGAGGCGATGGCGATGGCCTTGGCGATCATCGAGTCGTAATTCGGCGGGATCGGGTAACCGGCGTAGGCGTGGGAATCAATGCGGATGCCGCGTCCGCCGGGCGCGTAGTAAAGCTCGATGTTGCCCGGGCACGGCTGAAATCCTTTTTCGGGATCCTCGGCGTTGATCCGGCACTCGATCGCGTGGTGGCGCGGCTGGGCGTTGATGACGTGGTCGCTGAGGTGTTCCCCGGCGGCGACCTGGAGCTGCTGCTTGACGAGATCGCATCCATAGACTTCCTCGGTGATCGGGTGCTCGACCTGGATGCGGGTGTTCATTTCCATGAAATAGAAATTCCCGCTGTCATCGACGAGATACTCGATGGTGCCGGCATTCGTGTAGCCGACTTCCTCGCAAAGCCGCACCGAGGCATCGCCCATCTTTTTCCGCAGATCCGCAGTCATCAGCGGAGACGGGCATTCCTCGACGATTTTCTGGTTGCGGCGCTGGAGCGAGCAGTCGCGCTCACCGAGGTGGACGACGCGCCCGTGCTCGTCGCCGAAGACCTGAAACTCGATATGGTGCGGGTTGACGATGAACTTTTCAATATAGACGGTGCCGTTGCCGAACGCCTTTTCGGCCTCCATGCGGGCGGCATGGTAGCCCTGCACCAGGCTGCCTTCATTGCTGGCGATGCGCATCCCCCGGCCGCCGCCGCCGGCAACAGCTTTGATCATGACCGGATAGCCGATCTTCCGTGCGATCTTGATCGCCTCGGCTTCGGAGTCAACCGTGCCATCGCTGCCGGGAGAAATCGGCACGCCGGACTTGCGCGCGCATTCGCGTGCGGAATTTTTGTCCCCCATGAGGCGGATCGCCTGGGCGGAGGGGCCGATGAACTTGATATTGCAGCTCGCGCAAACCTCCGCGAAGTGCGCGTTCTCCGCAAGAAATCCGTAGCCGGGATGGATGGCATCGACATCGGCAATTTCGGCCGCACTGATGATGCGGTCGATTTTGAGGTAGCTGTCGGCACTGGCGGCCGGGCCGATGCAGATCGCCTCGTCGGCCAGTTGGACGTGAAGGCTTTCGACGTCCGGCTCGGAATAAACGGCGACCGACTGGATGCCGAGTTCTTTGCAGGTTCGGATGATGCGCAGCGCGATTTCGCCCCGGTTGGCGATCAGGATTTTTTTGAACATTTCTTACGAAGCGCTGGGGGAAAATTATTTCAACCGGAAAAGGGCCTGGCCGAACTGAACCGGCTTCCCGTTTTCCGCGCAGACCTCGGCGATCACTCCGGAGACCTCGGCCTTGATCTCATTCATGACCTTCATCGCCTCAATAATGCAGACCACGGTATCGGGCGTGACCTCCTGGCCGGGCGAAACAAACGCGGCGGATTCGGGAGACGGCGAGCCGTAGAATGTCCCCACCATCGGCGACCTGATTTCTGCCGAAGCCACCGCAGGAGGCGCAACGGCGATCATTGCCGCCTGGGGTGTCAGAGCCGGAACGGGTGCCGCCACCGACGTGACAATGTGGGCGGGGGCTTCCGAACCTGCTGTCTTCAGGGTGATTTTGAAGTCCCCTTTCTCCATTTTGAAGACGGCCACACCGTTCTTCTTCATGAGGTCAATGAGTGAGCGAATTTCTTTAAGATCCACGGTATTTGAAGTGTTTGGCAACCTGACACGGCAATGGACGTGGGTCAAGCCCTCACCGACTTCCCCAACAGAGCCACCCTTGACCCGGGCGGCATTGTGACGCGATATTCGTCAACAATGCATGTGCCGCCAATCCAGAAATTGCGTTTCTCCCCGTGGAGGGAAGCCCGTCATTCATCCCTCTCATGTCTTCCGCCGCTTTTAGGATGAACCGACGCTCTTTTCTCAAAATCGGCGCGGGCGCAACAATCGGAACCGTGCTGGGCAACCAGCGAACAGCTGCGGCCGCCCCGGGGCTTCCGGAAGCAAATGCCGCGAAACTCCCGTGCTGGCGCGGGTTCAATTTGTTGGAAAAATTTTCTTTTGGGGAAAGCGGGCCGTATGTCGAAAGTGACTTCGCGTGGATCGCCGGATGGGGGTTCAACTTTGTGCGGTTGCCGATGGATTACCGTTGCTGGGCAAAAACCCCGGACTCCGAATTTCATGAAAAGACGATGATCGAGATCGATCAGGCAGTGGCTTGGGGGAAAAAATACGGAATCCACGTCAACCTCAACTTCCATCGCGGCCCCGGTTATTGCGTGAATCCTCCGAAGGAAAAAGACGACCTTTGGAACGATCCGGCAGCTCAAAATGAATTTGCCAGACAATGGGGAATTTTTGCAACCCGATACCGTGGGATCCCCGGCCACCACCTCAGCTTCGACCTCATCAATGAACCTCCGGATATTCCCGGCACAAAATACGCGGCGGCGTTGAAGCCCGCCATCGATGCCATCCGGCGCGCCGATCCGCAACGCCTCATCATTGCCGACGGCCTGGCCTGGGGCGGAAAACCGGCGGGCGAACTGATCCCTTTCGGCATTGCCCAGAGCACACGCGGATATGCACCGATGCAGATCAGCCACTATGAAGCCCCATGGATCGGCGACTCGGACAAATTCCCCCCGCCGGTCTGGCCGGTGCCCGCAGGTCTCAATTGCCACCTGTTCGGCAACGGAAAACCCGAGCTCAAAAGCCCGCTCGCTCTCCAAGTCCGATGTCCGCAGGCAACTTCATTCACAATCCGCGCGGACCACGTTTCCAATGAAGCCGAGCTCGTGGTCAAAGCGGATGGAAAGGTCGTCTTGCGGCATCTCCTGAAGCCGGGTCCGGGCACGGGAGAATGGAAGAAGTCCGAGCCCAATCGCTGGGGCGGATACAATGCGGATTACGACCGTGATTTCACCGCCGCCATTCCGGCCGGCACGCGCGAAATCCAGGTCGGACTCGAGCGGGGGGATTGGATGAGCTTTTCCGCCGTCAGCCTCAACGGGTTGGTCATCCAGCCCACCAGCCACACATGGGGAGAAAAGCAGGCCGCCTTTGTCGTGGACGTCCGGGGAGTTCATCCGGTGGACGGCCATTGTGCCTGCGATAAACAAACGCTCTGGGATCAGCGGATCAAGCCGTGGAGGGATCTCGCCGCAAAAGGAGTTGGCGTCCACGTCGGCGAGTGGGGCACCTACAACCACACTCCCCACGATGTCGCCCTCGCATGGATGCAAGATTGCCTGGAAAATTGGCGGACCGCGGGATTCGGCTGGGCACTGTGGAATTTTCGCGGAGCCTTTGGTGTCCTCGACAGTGGCCGCAAAGATGTGGCTTATGAAAACTTTCATGGGCACAAGCTCGACGGAAAAATGCTCGCATTGCTGCGCAGGCTGTAATCTGGGGCTGTTCATAATCGTCCGGAGGTCGCGGAATTTTCTTTATCCAGCCACCGATCTTATGTTCCCTGACCAAATGCGATCCGCTGCCAAAATCACGCTTTTTGAATGGAGCGCATCGGTCAGAAAAGCGATACACCGTCTGCAAGACGCCTTCTCTGCCCACACCGTAAAAATGCCGTGACAATCGGCACATCATCTGCTTTGTAGAAAACCATTATGTCCACCTCTCTACTTCAAAAGACACCTTGGCCGCTTGCGCCGGTTCAGCCGGGACTTAAAAAGATGCCGAACGCACATTCGAAAGCCACTATGCCCACGCGTCGCAGTGTCATCGCTTCATTGAACAAGGCTTGCAAACGAGCGCACGACGCTTCCCCGCAACACGGGTAACCCAGCATCGCACCTTGATTGCACCGTGCTCCGTTGTGAGCATGTATTGCCCCTGTGCCCATTTTTTTTGATGACTTCAAGCGTGATGAACAGGCGATAACAGAACTGGCTGTTGGTGTTGCGGATTATTGGAATGCATACGGCACCGAGCGTTATGCTTTCAAGGTGTTCACTTCCGAAGAAGCCATTCAAGCCATTTCCAGAAGCGGGGATCATTTGCTCGGAGGTTTTTTTCCAGAACAGCCTGGAGCATTCAAAAGGATTGCAACCCTCTTGGTTTTGTCTCGATTGCAGCCCCTGTTCTCGTTGGCAACTGCTGACAGCACCCCCAAGAACCTTAAGCGTGTCCAATTTGCCATTGACCTCGAATGGTTGCCAAGAATCTGCTTCATGCTGATCGAGCCGGCCTTCGATATGCTACAAGTCGAGAAAGGTGAATCCGCCCACAAGTTGGACGACTGGGCTGGATTTCCTTCCGCGCATTCGAAGGCGGAGTTCATTCAATGGCTGGATTGGCTGCGAGATTTTCCAGCCGACAAATTGCCTCCAGACGAAAATGGGATACGTCGCGTGAGAATGATCATGGCCGCAGCTCTTATCCTCGAGGCTGTTTACTTTCAGAAAGAGCCAAGACGCGAGGTCTGCGGAGCCTGCGACGATAAGGTCGACCTCACTTGTGTGACTTTTGAGGGCTACCTGTGGGAAGCATACCAGAGGAATCCCGAGCGTCTACAAACGTCCTAAAAACCACAAATTTCTTGTAACCATCGGATTCCGCGTATTGACGCCTTTTGGAACAGGGAGCTTGGTTTCGCGTTTTGATCCATTTTATCGACTCCCGGTGCAGTGCGGTGGAGCTGTTTCAGGATCCGGCACTGTGATCCCCTTGCTCTCCAGCGCCTTCGCTTCGCGGGTGAAGGCATACCGAACCGGACTCGCTCCGGAACCGATTAATTTCGTGCCTTTCGTGTTTTTCGTGGTTCCTCTCCACTGCGGAATTTAGGGGGCGTTGTTCCCTGCGGCAGGACTTTGTCGATCAGCGAGCAATTTATTTCGCGGTGCGGTAGTATCCATCCGGGTTGTAGAGGTAGTAGCAGTCAACGGGATCGAGGCGGGGAAGGATCACATGGCGGTTTCCCTCCGCGTCGGTCTGCGCCCGGAGATATTCCAATGCCTGCTGCCTGCCCGATTTGGTGTCGGAGTCCGGATTCTTGATCAGCGACTCCTCGCGGATCGTCTGGGCGATTTGGTCCACCCACTTGATCTTGCATGCGCTGTCGCCAAATTCCTTCCAGTCGCCGGTGCTGTTCTTTCCATACATCTGCTTGATGAACGCATCCAGCGAGATGCCCATCTTTGCGGCCACCGGTGAGGCGAGCCGCTCCCACCATTCTTCCATTTCTTTGACGCTCTCTTTTTGCTGGGTGAGATTGCCGTATCTGCCAGCGAGGATCTGGTGATGGAGGATGATCGCGTTTGGGTAGGCGTAGGATTTCTTGGCGAGCGTCGTGATGCCCGCCGCCATGCTGGCCGCGAAGGACTTGACGACGACATAGACCGGCGCGGGACTGCCCGCCATGGCTTTCAGGATCTTGTACCCTGCCATGACGGAACCGCCGGGGGAGGCATCGATCACGATGAAGATCGGAAATTCGGCGGACTGGTTGTTGAAATAATCAATGCGCTCCTGGATGTTTTCAGCCGTTTCCATGACGATCGGGCCGTTGAGTGCGATGCGCCGGTCGCTGATCGTCAGCACCCCGTCCTTGAACGGTTCCTTGGTGTAAGCGATCTCGTGATTTACGCGATTCTTCCACTGGTCGCGTTTTTCGCGCAGATCCAGCTCGGTGTTGAGCTTGGCGACTTGAATATCGAACTCGGCCCGCTGGTTCTGCAGCTCCTTTGTGCGGAGGGTGACCTCCTGATCTTTGAGCTGAAGCTCCCGTTGTTTCGCGGCGATTGAGGCGGCGGCGAGCTCGTTGGCAAGTTTGGAGCGTTCGAGGGAGTCCCGTTGATCCGCGAGTTCCCCGTCGAGCTTGTTCTTGTGCTCGGCGTCCTTGCCCGCCCTCTGCTTGGCAACGAGGTCGGTTTGCACCGTGAGCTTGAGAATCTGCGCCTGGAGTGTGGCAATTTCTGCCTGCAGCTTCTGTTGGGCAACAGCGGCTTCGAGATCGCCCCGCTGCTTTTCGGCAAAGATCGAAGCGAGGGCCTTTTTGAGCTGGAGGTCTGAGATGTTGCTTTCGAGCGCAAGCTGCTCCTGCTGCTTTTTGAGTTCAGGGAAAGAGGAAGGCGGTTCCGTTGCGGGTTTTGCCGCACTCGGCGCGTCTTCACCGTGGAGCAAGCCGGAGAAAACAAATGCAACGAGCGACAGCGAGACATTACGAATGATCATGGCCGGGAGTCTGAGGCAATAGGCGACCAGAAGCAATACTGCCGAGGACAAACGCGCATGGGAGCGCGCAGAAATCCGAGAGGAACAATTGACCTTGTCGGCAAAGTGGTTATCGTGAACATCCGACTTATGAACTTGAATAACCTGACATCGTTTACTGCCGAGCCGACCTCCACCAAAAACGTCCTTGCGAACGACGTGGAAGTGACCGGCACGCTGAAATTTGAAAGCGAATTGATATTTGACGGAAAGCTGGACGGGGAGATTGTTTCCGACGGCGTGCTGACGCTTGGGAAGAACGCCCAGATCAAAGGCGAAGTGAAGACCAAGGCGGTGACCGTGCACGGCACGGTGAATGGAAATATCACGGTCACGGAACGCTGTGAACTCAAGGCCAGTTCGCAACTCAATGGCGACCTCAAGGCGACGAGGATCATCATCGAGGAAGGCGCGACATTCATTGGAAAATCCGAGGTCACGCCGTCCAAGACCCCGACACAAAGCCACCGCGCCGTGACTCCGGCGGAGCCCGCGCGCAAATCTCCGGCTGCCGTTCCAACGGCTGTCTGAGCCGCAGATGGCGAGGATTCCGCGAAAGGCGCTCGCGCGGTGCCCGGATTGCGACTTCGAGCAACTCGAACCGCCGGATCTGATTTCCACTTACTGCCGGGGTTGCGGAAGCTGTTACGAAACCGGGCGGGCGGCGCGTTATCTCGCCGGACTGGAGCCGGCTGTCCAAGCCATTCCCGCCGATCCGAATTTGTCGGCGAAGCCGGTTTTCTGTCATCGTTGCGGCACGACACACCGGGTTTCCTTGGCCGCACGGAACACGATTTGTCCGGGCTGCAGTGCCTGCATGGATCTGGAGGACATCCGCATTCTGTCGCCCGCCTCGCAGCCGGTGGACACCCGCGGGAAACTTTATGTCGGTCCGGAGGGCACGCTCAACAATTCCTGGATCGTCTGTGGTTCCGCAAGAATCGATGGAACCGTGAGCGGAGTCCTGCGCAGCGAAGGCGAAGTCGTTCTGGCAACCGTCAAGCCGTGTCCCTGCCAGATCATGGCTCCCTCGCTCGTCATCGGGAAGCACGCGGCGATCAGGCTGACCAGCCCGCTGGAAACCGACGCGCTGGTCGTGAGGGGGCGTTTTTTTGGAAGCGTGAACTGCCGGGGGACGGTGCTTGTCGCGCGCGGCGGACACCTTGAGGCGGACATCTGTGCCCGTTCGATCGTTGTGGAAAAGGGGGGCTTTTTTAAAGGGGGCTGCCAGGTTATCGCGCGCCGGGAAGAACAGAATCCGAAAGCGACGGCACCGCGATTCCCGTTCTTTATGCTCCTGCCAAGCCCGAGCTATTGAGGCACGACAACCCCGGCGACCGACTTCGCGCCGATTCGCGCCAACTGCGCGTTGGCAAAATTGGCGACAGGGGAGCCCGGGAACTGCACGAGCAGAGACTCCAGCACGCGCCGGGCCTCGTCCCGACGGAATTCGCGCAGGAGGATTTCCGCTTCGCAGTAGAGGGCAAAGGCTGCCGCATAGCTTTTGGGATAACGGGCGGCGACCTGTTCGAAGGTTGCTTGGGCTTCCTTCGCGTTGCCCGCGGCATCTTGATTTTGCCCGATGCCCAGAAGGGCGCCTCCGGCCAGCGGATGCGCGGGGAAGAGGGTGAGAAATTTGTTGAAGGCCGCCGTGGATGCGTCGAGCTTGCCCGCATCGCGCTCGAGAGCGGCGATCCGCAGCAGCGCATCGGCTGCCGGCATCGAGCGCGGATATTTTTTCACGACCGCTTCCAGGGCGGAAAGGTCATTGGCGGTTGCGAGCCGGGTCTCGGCGGCTTGAGTGGTCAGTGTGTTTGAGACATACCAAACGAGCGACCCTCCGGCCACGCCGATGGCCGCGACAAGCGCGAGAAGAATCTTGGACTTGTGCAGGTGCCAGAAGAGATCCCACTCCAGACCGCTTTCTTCGATGACGGCGTCTTCCGCCGGGGGAGTTTGTGGTGTGGCCATATTTTTATCCTCCGACCTCCGCACGGGCCTGTTCGGCGAGGGGGGTGCTGAGGTAGCGCTCGCCGGTCGAGCAGGCGACCGTCACGATGAGCTTGCCCGCATTTTCCGGGCGTTTGGCCAGTTCGATCGCGGCGTGAACATTGGCCCCCGAGCTGATCCCGCAGAGGATTCCCTCCTCCTTGGCGAGACGCCGGGCCATCGCAAACGCGTCGTCATTGCTCACCTGGAGACACTCGGTGATCTGCGGTTCTCCCGAGGCCGATTTGAGATGGAGGTTGCCGGGAACAAATCCCGCTCCGGTGCCTTGGATCTTGTGGGGACCGGGCTTCAACGGCTCGCCGGCGAGTGTTTGCGAGATGACCGGCGAATCTTTGGGTTCGACAGCGACGGCTTGAAACGACGGCTTGCGGGCCTTGAGGGCTTCGCAGCAACCCGTGATCGTTCCGCCCGTGCCGACCGCGGAAACAAAAATATCAACTTTGCCGTCGGTATCTTCCCAGATCTCCTCGGCGGTTGTCCTGCCGTGGATCGCGGGGTTGGCGGGGTTGTTGAATTGCTGGGGCATCCAGGCGCCGGGCGTTTCATTGACAATCGATTCCGCCCGCGCGATCGCGCCCTTCATGCCCTCCGAGCCGGGAGTGAGAACCAGCTTGGCGCCGAGCAGCGCGAGGAGCGTGCGCCGCTCAAGGCTCATGGTTTCCGGCATGGTGAGGATCAGCTTGTAACCCTTCGCGGCGGCGACAAAGGCCAGCGCGATGCCGGTGTTCCCGCTCGTCGGCTCGACGATCACCGTGCCGGGTTTGAGAATGCCGCGCTGTTCCGCGTCTTCGATCATCGCGGCCCCGATGCGATCTTTGACACTGCCGAGCGGGTTGAAATACTCGCACTTGACGGCGATGGTGGCCGGGAGCCCGGCCGTGACATGATTGAGCCTGACCAAGGGCGTCCGACCGACCGTTTCAACGATGTTGTTGTAAATTTTTCCCATGGGGATTTCCGGGTCGTGGGAGGCTACACAGCCCGCCCGCGTGGTGCAACCGAATTCAAGCGCCGTAGCTCTTGGTGAACTTTTTGCGGGTTTCCTGTTCTTGGGCGGCCTCTTCGGGGGTCGGCTTGGCGGGAGTTTCCGGCGAGGGCTCCGGCGCGGCCGCCGCGATGGGGGTTGCCTCCGGGGCGGTTCCGGACGCCTTCGCCGCTTGCACGAACGTCAATTGGAGATCGGAGAGAACGCGGGTAAGAATTTCGGCTTCTTCCTTGTTGAGGTTGCCCCGGGTTTTTTCATGGATCATTTCGAGCTGATCGATGAAGAGCCTGGCCAGTTCGAGATTGACCTCGGGTTTGCCGGTTTGCGGGTTGGGGATTCGTCCGAGAAACATGGCGGCCTGCTGGGCCTGCATCATGACAAACTCGATGAAGCGTTGGGTCATTTCCCCAAGGGCGGTAGCGGATTGAACTTCGGGCATGGGATATTATTTTGTTGGCGGTTTCTGATTGGGAGCGGGCGGGAGCACGGTGGCTTCGACCCGCGCGTTGGACTGGAGATACTTTGCCGTCACGCGGCGGATGTCGTCGAGCGTGATCTTTTCAATTTCCTGTTTGCGGCGGGAGTAGGCATCGTAGCCGAGACCCATGAGTTCATCGACGGCGCAGGTTCCGGCAAACGCGCTGTTGCTCTGATTGCGGATTGCCTCGGCCCCGAGGAGCTTGCTCTTGGCGCGTGTGAGTTCCTCCCGGGTGAGCCCGCCTTTTTCCACTTGGGCCACCTCGTCGCGCAGCTCGTCGGTCACCGCCGCCACTTTCGCGGGATCGGTGCCGAGGTAGAAGATAAAAGCTCCCGGGGCCAGACCGGTGAACTGTGCCGCTCCGACAAAATAAGCCAGGCCCATTTTCTCGCGGATGCGGTTGAAGAACCGGGAGCCGAGATCGTTCGAGGCCTGGCTGACAAGCTCCATGGCGATCCGGTCGGGATTCGTCGCAGAGACGCCCTGGAAGCCGATCATCACGACCGCCTGCTTTTTATCCAGGTTCCCGGTGACGGAGTCCGGCTGCGCGGGCAACACGGGCAGAGGTGGGTTTTCGAAGGCCAGTTCGCCGGCGGGCATCGCGGAAAAATATTTTTCCACGAGTTTGTGAACGTCATCGGCTTTGACATCTCCAAACACGGAAACGACTCCATTTTTTGCCACGGCGAGTTTGTCGTGGAGGGCGCGAAGCTGTGAAGACGCGAGCCCGGCGACCGACTTCTGGGTGCCGAGATTCCGGAGCGCATAAGGATGGGAGCCGAAGAGCCGCTCGCGCAGAAGATTGCGGGCGACCGAGGTCGGCTGCTCGTCCTCGGCCTTGATCCCCGCGATCTGCCCTTCCTTCTCCAGGGCGACTTCGCGGTCGGGAAACGTCGGGTGGAGCAGGACGTCGGACAAAAGCTCCACTCCGAGCGCGAGGTCGGGACGCATGACCTCGACCGAGACGCCAAAGCTGTTGTTGCCGCTGTCCGATCCGATGCTGCCGCCGGTTCCTTCGATTTGCCGCGCGATCTGCTCGCCGGTGCGGGACTTCGTTCCTTTGAGCAGGGCGTGGGCGTAAAGGCTCGTGATGCCGGCGGTCTCTTTTGTCTCCGCCAGCAGCCCGCCCCGGAAGACCGCATTGATATAGACCAAGGGAAGCCGATGGTCTTCACGAACGAGAAGGCGCAGCCCGTTGGGCAGCGTGAATTTCCGGATTTCGCCCGCGCGGTCGGGAGCGGCGGCCTTCGCCTCGGCCGCCAGCGAGCCCGGAGGGTTGAGCGACGTGACGTTGAGGTGGTCGTCGCACAGGTACTCGCGGGCCACCCGCCGGACGTCGTCGGCGGTCACCCTGCCGATCGCATCAAGGTAAAATTTGCTGAAATCGAGGTTTTTGGCGAGAAGCCAGTTCGCTCCCAGATCGGAAGCCTTGCCGCGCACGGTGGTGAGGGTGCCGAGCTGTGAAGCGAGGATCGAGCGGCGCGCCCGTTCCAAATCTTCCGGTGCGACCCCGTGTTCCTTGACGTGATCGACAAGTGCCAGCGATTCTTTTTCGACTTCATTGCGCTTGCCCGGCTCGCACACCGCCTGGATTACAAACACGCCCTCGTTTTGCAGCGAGAACATGCCGGCGCTCACGCCGTGCGCGATTTGTTTGCGCTCGCGGATTTCGCGGTTGAGGATCGAGCTGCGGCCGGAGCCCAGAACTTCGCCAAGGAGTTCCAGCGCGGGGGTGTCCGCATGGGCGAGCCCGGGAATCCGCCAGGAAAGCGAGAGGCGGGTGAGTTCCGTGGGAAATTCCTCATCGAGGTCGCGCCGACCCATCTGGCGCGGCTCCGACTCAATGAAAACCGGACCGAGCGCACGGCGGGGCTCGGCCTCAAACAGCTTGCCCAGCTCGTCATGGATTTTCTTCGCGTCCACATCGCCGACGACAACAAACGTCAGGTTGTTCGGCACGTAGCGCGATTTGTAATAGCGGAGGACATCGTCGCGGGTGAGCTTGTTATAGACGTCGAGATAGCCGATCACCGGATGCCGGTAGGGGCTTTTGGAAAAGACCGACCGCAACATTTGCTGCGAGCTCTCGCGGTTGGGGTCGTCGAAGCCCATCGCAAATTCCCTGCGGATGACCTCCTGCTCCTTGGTGTATTCCTTCTCGGGGAGCGTCGCGTGCAGCATCGCATCGGCCAGGATGTCGACCGCTTCCGACGCGCCGTCGGCCGGCACATCAATCCAAAAAACCGTGCGGTCGAACGACGTGTAGGCATTGATGTAGCCGCCGCGATTCTGAACCTGGGCCGCAATTTCACCGGGCTTCCGGGAATCGGTGCCCTTGAAAAGCATGTGCTCAAGAATGTGCGAAAGCCCCGCGCCCATGCGGTCGGCCTCGTGGATGCTCCCCGTGCCGCACCACGCCTGCACGCTGGCCACCGGAGCGCTGTGATCCTCCTCCACAATGAGGGTGAGACCATTTTCGTAGGTGAAAATCTTCGCCTTCGATTCGGGCAGACCGGGAGGCGTTGTGGACTGGTTTCCGAAAGCGGAAACGGAGAGTGAGGCAAGGGCGGCGGCCATGAAAAAAGTTGGGAAATTCATTCCCCACGTCCGACCCCGCCGGACGCCGAAATGTTCAAAGGATTTTGTCCGGGCAGGAAGGGTGCGACAAATGCGGAATGAAAATCGTAGCCGCCCCGGAAACTCTCGATCGTGTCCTCGTCGGTTTTTCCGAAGACGCCGGCCTGCACGAGGTTGAAGACCATCGCGCCCACATCCTCCCCGCTTCTCACGCCCCAATACTCGAGAACGGTCATCGCCATCGGCCCGAACTCGTTCAACGCATGGAACCGGAACCCCTCGAGCAACTCGGAGGCCGCCACATGGCCGCCGGCTTCCTTGCGCTCCTTTTTTCTGCGCTTGATGGTGGTCTCGAGCGAGTCCCTCAGGAAGAGATAGGCTTCGTGATGGTATCGTTGATCCGTGCGGGAAACGGCTTCGACGGCTTCTTGAAATCCAGTGGTCTGCATGTGTTGTTCAGCGTCCAACCGGCGCGACCGCAGGCGGCGGCGGGATCTTCTCTCTCCAATGCCCGACCCCGAGGCCCAACAAAAAGACGAAAACAAACCCGGCCACGAGCCACTGTTCACGGCGCGTCAACTCAAACATGCCCGAAACATAACGGGAATCCCCGCCGACGCAAGCCGAGACCCGGCGGAAAGTCGTCACCGATATCATCGCTCTTCAGCGCAAGAACCCGGCCGAAATCGGATGGTCTCCAAACGAAATTTTCCCGTTCGCAGCGGTTTTTCATTCCCTGATCGGCGTGCCGGGGGCATAGTTGGCATTCCTAAAAAATACGACCATGGCAAAATCCGAAGAATCCCCAGACAAAGCAACCGCCGCGCGATCCAAGAACCTTGAGCTCGCTCTCCAGCAAATCGAAAAAGACTACGGCAGCGAGGCAATCCGCCGCCTCGGCGACGCCTCGGTGTCGCCGGTCGAGGTCATTCCAACCGGAAACATTCTTATCGACCGCGCTCTGGGAGTCGGCGGCTTCCCGCGCGGACGCATCGTGGAAATCTTCGGTCCGGAATCCTCGGGCAAGACGACGCTCACCCTCACCGCGATCGCGCAGGCCCAGAAGCGCGGGGGCCTCGCGGCGTTCATCGATGTCGAGCACGCGCTTGATCCGCAATACGCCCGCAAATTGGGCGTGAATTTGGACGAGCTTCTTGTTTCGCAGCCAAGTTCGGGCGAGGAGGCGTTGCGCATTTGCGAGACACTTGTGCGCTCGAACGCGCTGGACATCATCGTGCTGGACTCGGTGGCCGCCCTGGTCACGAAATCGGAACTCGAAGGCGAGATCGGCGACGCGGTCGTCGGAGCCCAGGCCCGGCTGATGAGCAACGCGCTCCGCAAACTCACGGCGTTCATCTCGAAGGCCCGCACGGTCTGCGTCTTCACCAACCAGATCCGCGAGAAAATCGGCGTCATGTTCGGAAACCCCGAAACCACGCCCGGCGGGAAGGCTCTGAAATTCTACTCCAGTGTCCGCGTGGATATCCGCCGGATCGGCGGCATCAAAAACGGGGACGGCGTGATGACCGGCAACCGCACGCGCGTCAAGCTCGTCAAGAACAAGGTCGCGCCGCCCTTTACCGAGGCTGAGTTCGACATCATGTATAACGAGGGCATCTCCAATACCGGCTCGCTTCTCGATCTCGCGCTGGAAAAAAACGTCGTGGAAAAGCGCGGATCCTGGCTCAGCTACAAAGGCAACCAACTCGCCCAGGGACGCGATGCCGCAAAGGAAGCGCTCAAGGCCGACGCCAAGCTCTACGGCGAAATTGAGGCCGAGGTTCTCGCCGCGCTGAACAAAGAAGCAAAATAACCGGAGGCCGACCCCTCATGTCCGATCTCATGCCCGATCTCGATCCCGCGGCCTTGGCGATCCGTTCGCTCGGAGAACGGAAAACAGCCTCGCCGCTTGAGAAGTTCATGTCCGAATCCGCCCCGGGCAACACGTTCTACAGCGACGACCACCGGGTTCTGGTCAACCACGAACTTCCCGACGTCGCCCGGCTGATCGCCGAGGGAAAGGAATTCCCCTGCTTCGAGGTCGCCGGTCCCCGCAGGAAAATCTTTTTCGATCCGGCGGCCACGAACTGCGCGATCGTCACCTGCGGCGGGCTCTGTCCGGGCCAGAACGATGTGATCCGCGCGATTGTCATGCAGGCCTACTACCGCTACGGCGTGCGCAGGATTTACGGGGTTCCCTACGGTTTCGAGGGGCTCATCCCGGAATACGGTCATGCGGTCATAAACCTCACGCCCGACATGGTCAGCAGCATCAACAAGTTCGGCGGCACCTGGCTGGGAACATCCCGCGGTCCGCAGGACGTGATGCGCATGGTGGATCGCCTGCAGGAATTGGAAATCAATATCCTCTTTGTCATCGGAGGCGACGGCAGCCAGCGCGGGGCGATCGCCATTGACAAAGAAGCCCGGCGGCGCGGGGTCAAACTCGCCGTCGTTGGCATCCCGAAGACGATCGACAACGACATGATCTACATGGACAAAAGCTTCGGCTACGAAACGGCGGCCGCGGCCGCGCTCGATGCCGTTGCCGCCGCCCACACCGAGGCGCGCAGTGCCCGTGGCGGCATCGGGCTGGTGAAATTGATGGGGCGCCACTCGGGCTTCATCGCCTGCGCGGCAGCCATCGAGAGCGGCGACGTGAACTGCGTCCTCATCCCGGAGGTTCCGTTCGCGCTCGAAGGCGACAACGGCTTTCTTGAGGTTATGCGCAGGCGGGTTGTCTCCCGCGGCCACGCCGTTATCATCGTTGCCGAAGGGGCCGGTCAGGAACACCTCGGCAGCACCGGACAGACCGACCCCTCGGGCAACGTGCGCCTCGGCGACATCGGTCACTTCCTCAAGGACAGTCTCACCGGGTATTTCGAGAAACATCAGACGGCACTCACCCTCAAATATATCGACCCCAGCTACATGATCCGCAGCGTGGCGGCCTCGCCGCAGGATCGCGTCTACTGCCTGCGCCTCGGGCAGGCGGCGGTTCATGCGGGCATGGCCGGCAAGACCGGGCTGATCGTCGCGCGCTGGCACAGCGTCTATGTCCATGTCCCGATCACCGTCGCCACTTCGGCGCGCCGCACGGTCGATCCGGGAAAAGACATCTGGCTCTCGGTCCTGGAATCCACCGGCCAACCGGGAAGATTTTTCTAACCCGGATAAATCATACCAAACACACACCGGGACAGGTAAAACTAGTCGGGCACCTCGGCGAGGCGCCCCTGCCACATGATCGGTAGGGATGGCTCGCCGAGCTGTCCGTCGATTCCTCCCGTTTCGGTGCCAAAATGGGATCACAGGGAGCCGGTTTTTCCGGCACGCGGCGTCCGGGCACACACCGGCCAGACCTCCGTTACCAGAGTCGGCTCAGTTTTTTTCGAACGAGGGCGAGGGCGTCGGTTGTTTCCTCCACGCGGAGGAGAAGACAGGTGCCGAGGTAGGCGAGCGCCCCGGCGGAGATTGTGGCGAGGAGGACGAGGGCTTTCGGCCAAAACCCGTAGGCCGGGAAGAGCGAGGGCGCAAAGGCCAGCACCGCCCGGCAAACGAGGCCGAGCGGGACGGACGCCAGCGCGCAGCGCACAAGGGTGCCGACGAATTTCCCCGAATCCAGCGTGCCGGCCGGCCGGAGCATCAGAAGGTAGAGGAGGACAAAATTGACGATGGCGCAAATGGCCGTCGAGAGAGCGAGCCCCCGGTGTTTGAGCCCGAGGTGGAACATGAAATAGTAGTTCAGCGAAACGTTGAGCCCGATGGAGAAAAAACTCACCAGCATCGGCGTCCACTTGCGATTGATCGCGTAGAACGCGGGCGAAAGAACCTTGATGCAGGAATAGGCCACGAGACCGATCGCATAGAATTGGAGGGCGAGCCCGGTCTGCAACGTGTCGTGGGCAACAAACTTCCCGTGTTCGTAAATGAGCCCGATGACCGGACCGGCAATGAACCAGAGCCCGACGGCGGCGGGAAGAGTGAGAAAAACCGCCAATCGCATCGCTTTTCCCAGAGTGGGGCCGAAGCGGCGCGTATCGGCATCGGCCGCAATGCGCGAAACCACCGGGAGCGTGATTGTGGCGACCGCAACCCCGAAGACGCCGATCGGAAGCTGCATGAACCGGAAGGCGCAGTAGAGCCAGGTTATGGCTTCAGGTCCCACATGGGCGGCGAACTTGGTATTGATCAGCACGTTGATCTGAACCGCGCTCGCCGCGATCACCGAGGGAACCATCAGAACGAGAATCCGGCGGATGCCCGGATCGCGCCAGTGGAAATCCGGACGGAACCGGAAGCCCGCCCGGCGCAGGCTGGGAAGCTGCGCGGTCAGTTGCAGCAGCCCGCCGAGCAGCGTGCCAACGGCCAGGCCGATAAGCGCGCTTCTTCCGAAATGACGGTCGATCAGCCACCCGAAAAACATGCCGCCGACAATCGAGCCGAGGTTGAAAAAGCTCGAGGCCATCGCCGGCGCCGTAAAAATATTTTTCGAATTCAGCATCCCCATGACGAGCGCGGCAAGCGAAACGAGCAGGATGAACGGATACATGATCTGCGTGAGCAGGATCGTAAAGCGGGCATCCTGGGGCGCGAAGCCGTCCGCAAGAAGGGCGACGAGCTGGCTGGAGAACAACACGCCAAGCAGGCTGACAAGGCTCATAAAGACGGCGACAAGCGTCATCATCTTCGCCGCAAGCGACCAAGCGGAGGCTTCTCCCTCCTTTTCGATCCGCTGGGAAAAGACGGTGACAAATGCGGTCGAGAGTGCCCCCTCGGCAAAGAGATCCCGCAGGAGGTTCGGGATGCGGAACGCAACGTTGAAGAGCCCCATCGAGTAGGAGCCGAAAAGCGAGTTGAAGAGCACCTCGCGCACAAGCCCGAGCACGCGGCTGCACATCACGGCGGCGGCAATGATCCCGCTGGCTTTCGTGTTGAGCTGCTTGCCGTCTTTCATCGTGCCGCCGCCTTGCGCAGGCGCTCCATGATGGCGACACCGAGGCCGGTCTCGGGCACAGGCTCGACAACGATCCGCTCGAGCCCGGCGGCATCCAGCCGACGCATCGCTCCATACAAATTGGCCGCCGCCTCGCGCAGATCCCGGGTTTTCGAGAGGTGCTCGACAACCGCAAATCCCTCGCCGGAATGCGACCAAGCGAGGAGCCCGACGGCAGGAAAAGTGGGGCGGCCGTCCCGGCTGCCTGTTGGCTGAAGGGCTGGCAGGCGGGACGCCTGCTCCACGTCAAGAGAGCCTGCGGGGTTCACGCCAACGTCGCAGATGACAAGCGGTGTCCGGGGGGCGTAATGACTGGTCAGTCCGCCGGGCGCGGAGATGTCGGTGACGCTGTCCCGCACGGTTCCAAATCGGGCGAGATCTTCGTGCGTGACCGGACCGTTGCGCAGGATGTGAAGCCCGTGGCCCCGCATGAGCACGATGGTGGATTCGACGCCGTGGGCGCACGGCCCGCCATCGACAACGAGCGGAATCCGGCCGTCCAACTCCTCGACGACATGGTCGGCGCAGGTCGGGCTGATCCGCCCGAAGCGGTTCGCGCTCGGGGCGGCAATGGGTTTCCCAAACGCCCGCGCCACTGCTTGAAAAACCGGATGCGCGCTCATCCGCACGGCAACGGTTTCCTGGCCGCTTGTCACAAGGTCGGGCACGAGGGTCGTGCGGGGAAGCACAAGGGTGAACGGACCCGGCCAGAAATGTTCCGCCAGCCGCAGGGCGACGGATGACGTCACCGCGAGTTTTTCGAGCCATTCCAGATCCGGGAGATGAACGATTAACGGATCGTAAAGCGGCCGATCCTTGGCCTCAAAAATCTTTGCGCACGCGGCCGGGTTGAGCGCGTCGGCTCCGAGCCCGTAAACCGTTTCGGTCGGCAAGGCCACCACCCCGCCCACGGAAAGGAGGGCGGACGCGGGCGCGATGCCCTCGGCAGCGTCAACGATATACGTCTTCAAGCGCGTTTGCCCGATAGGGCATCCTGCCTGTCTCTGCCGAAAGGCCGTCGGCGCGTTACGAACGCCCGGATGGCCGCGGACAAGACATTGTCCGTCACCACTCCAACGGGAGGCGCGGATGGTAAGCGTTTGGTTTTCATTTGAGAAAATTCAGGCCGTTCTGCCGCGCGCCCGCCCGGATGCCATTGCGGCTGCCGTGCAGGGTGCGGTCTGACGCCCGCACCTCTACCAGACCCGGCGCACAAAAACGAACAGGAAAGTTTGTCCGTGGCGCATCGGAAAGTGAGACAAGAGGACCGGGCGTTCCTCCTGTCCGGATCTGCGGCTTCCCCGCAGGCAACCGGATTTATTCAGCAAACCAGATACTAATGCGAGCCCTGCATCATTGATCCCATGACGCCCGGGCCTTCCCACGTCTGGGGGCGGTTCCATGGCAGATTGCTTCCGGCATGGTTGGCTTCGACCTTTTCATCGCTCGCGCAGCCTCCGACGGTGAACGCCAGAGCGAGAAGGAGCAGACTAGTCCTTAATCTCTTCATTCGGCGAAACCACCTGATCGTTCGGCAGGATGGCGATTCCGCCGGGAATGTTGCTGGAAACGATGTCCGCGATCGATGTCGAGGGATCGACCGAGGTGACCCGTACCTTGCCGATGAGTTGGTTGCCGCGCTTGACGAGCAGTTCCACATTGTTGGAGACCCCGTTGCGGTCGCCGAGGTTGAGGACGACGAAATTCCACGCTTGGTTGACCGCTAGGACGCGACCGGAAAAATTGTTTTTCCTTTGGAGTTCCTTCCGGTCGTTCTTTTCTTTGATGAGTGCCGAGACTTTTTGTTGCGCGGCATTCTTTTGTTCGGTGAGCGTATCGATGACCGTTTTATTTTCGGCGATTTGGGTTTCGAGTTCCTTGACCTTGCCGCCGGTCTCGTCGCCTTTGCCGGAAATCGCATCGAGTTTGGCCTTGATGTCGGCATTTTCCTTCACCTTTGCGTCGATCTCGGCGGTTTTTTCGGCGATCTGGGTGGTCAATGTGGCGAGGTCGGTCTTCGATTTATCGAGATCCCCCTTGAGCGTGTTGACTTGGGCGGCGATCACCTCTTTCTCGGCGACCGTGGTCTGGAGGGTCTCCTTCGTGGACTTGAGAACCTTTTCGGTATCCGCGAGCCGGGTTGTCGTCTTGGCGAGACTTTCCTTCGTGGTATCGAGCCTGCCCGATGTTTCCTGCAGGTGGCCTCTGTTGATAAAGCCAAAGATGGCCGTGGCAGCCGTGATGATGATTGAAACGATGACGAGGATCTTGCCCATTGCTTAGAGATAGGTTCGGAGGAGGCTTGTCATTAACGTGTCCGAACGGGGTCGCGCAAGAAGGAAATCGCAAAGGACGGTTTTTTTTCGGTCCTCCCCTCGGAGCATCCGGCGACGGGAAGGCCTTTTCGTCCCTGGCGTTGGCTTTCAGTGGCACCCGCATCCCGCGCCGCCGCAGCAATGGCCCCCGCGTGGCGCGGATCGGGCGGGAGGGGTTCCGGATTTGAGAATCCCATAGCCGCCGCTCACGACGCGGCGGAGTGCCTCGCCAGTTTCGGGGTGGCGGCTGAGCGCGGCATCTTTCATGCTTTGCTTGAATTCGTAGCGGCGCACCGGAGCCCCCTTTTTGTCCGGAATGGTTTCGTAAACGTAGGTCGTCATGTCGGCAGGATGATCTATTCGCCGGATTCCGCGAAGAAAAGAAATTTTGTGCTTCGATCCCGGCGGGCAGGCATAGTATAAGAAAAATTCACCATGTCAGAAAACAAACACATCAAATTGTTCATTCCGGGTCCGATCGAGGTTTCAGAAAAAACATTTCGTGCCATGTGTACGCCGATGATCGGGCACCGGGGCGGGGAATTCAAAAAACTCTACGCCGGCATCCAGCCGCGGTTGCAGACACTTTTCGGCACAAAGCGGCCGGTTTTTCTCTCCACGTCGTCGGCCTGGGGCGTGATGGAGGGGGCGATCCGCAATCTGACCGCCGGGAAAGTTCTCAATGCCATGTGCGGCGCCTTTTCCGACAAGTGGTTTGATGTGAGCCAGCGCTGCGGCAAGCAGGCCGAGGGGCTCCAGGTGGCCTGGGGCGAGGCGATCAAGCCCGAGCAGGTTCGGGAAAAACTTTCCGCCGGCGGGTTCGACGCGTTCACGCTCATTCACAACGAGACGTCGTGCGGGGTGCGCAATCCGATCGTTGAGATTGCGGCGGTGATGCGCGAGTTTCCGGACGTGATGTTCATCGTGGACAGCGTGTCTTCCTTTTCAACCCAGCCGATTCCGATGGACGAACTGGGCATCGACGTTCTGCTCACCGGGAGCCAGAAGGCGCTGGCGCTTCCTCCCGGGCTGGCGCTGTTCGCCGTCTCCGAGCGCGCGATGGAACGCGCGGCCAAGGTCAAGGATCGCGGCTACTATTTCGACTTTGTCGAGTTTGCAAAAAATCAGGAACAGGACATGACCCCGAGCACGCCGGTGATCCCGCTCATCAACGCCCTCGCCTCCAAGCTGGATGACATTTTTGCCGAAGGGGTTGGGGCCCGTTATGCCCGCCACGCGGCAAACAACACTCTGGTGCACGATTGGGCGCTGGCAAACGGCTTCGAGTTTTTTGCTCCGGAGGGCTACCGCTCGCTCTCGCTCACCTGCGTGAAAAACAACCGCGACATCGACATCGCCGCCTGGATCAAGCGCCTGCGCGAAAAACACAGCTTCGTCATCGACGGCGGCTACGGAAAAATCAAAGGCAAAACATTCCGCATTTCCAACATGGGCGATGAAACCCGCGAGACCATGGCCGGGCTTCTCTCCGCTCTCGACGACACGCTGGAAGGCTGACGCGAGGTTGCGAGCTCAGGCTCGTCCCTGTGCGCCCCCGCGATTTCCATGCCATTGAGGACGATCCACAAATTATCATTCGCGGTGCTGGCATTGGCGGTTTTCCTCCCGGGCACTCGCGCGGACGAACACCCGGTGACGCTGAAGGAGGCCTATGGCAAGCTCTTTGACATCGGCGTGGCCCTTCCCGGCAAGGGAATGACCGATGCAGAGGAGCAGTTGGTCGTCGATCAATTTACCACTCTCACCACCGAGAACTGCCTCAAGTTTGATCATGTGCATCCTGCGGAAAACACTTTTTCGTTTGAGCAGGGGGACTCGCTGGTCGCCTTTGCGCAAAAATATCACTTGAAAGTCAACGGACACACCTTGGTATATCGCCAACCGCGCCCGGATTGGTTTTTTGACGATCAGGGGAAACCGGCGGCGCGCGACTTGGTTCTGAGCCGAATGCGGAAACACATCGCGGTCGTGGCGGGTCATTACAAAGGCAAGCTCGACAACAACGACTACGGCATCGAAATCCCGTCCAAACGCGAAAAGGCCCTGCGCTTGGTTCGCGATCTGCGTGACCACGGCGCGCGTGTTGACGGCATCGGAATCCAGGGGCATTGGGAGACCGGGAAAGTTCCTTGCCAAGATATCGAGGACGCTATCGTGGCCTTTCATCAGGCGGGTCTGGAAGTGATGATCACAGAACTCGATCTGGACGTCGTCCCAAGAAAAATCAAAGGGGCGGATGCCAGCAAAACGGAAACCACCATGAGCGACCCCTACGCCAATGGATGCCCGCCCGAAATCCTTCAACAGCAGGCATCGGACTATGCCAAGCTTTTCCGGCTCTTCCGCAAACACGCCGACAAAATCACGCGCGTGACATTTTGGAACCTGCACGATGGCCGAAGCTGGCTCAACTCCTGGCCCAGGAAGCGCACGAACCACCCTCTCCTGTGGGATCGTCAGCTCCAGCCCAAACCCGCATTTGCCACCGTCATGGCCGTGGCCGCCGAACCTCCGCCAGCCAAGTAGCCGGGAGAATTGCATTACAGCCAAGTAACGTTGGTAACGTTGGTAACGTTGGTAACGTTGGTAACGTTGGTAACGTTGGTAACGTTGGTAACGTTGGTATTGCGACCATTCCCCCGGAACGATAATTTCTGACGGAACTTCCCCCCGCCTCAAACATGACCTCCACAGCATTCTCCCGCACCCGTCTTTCCAGTGCCATCTGTTCGATTTTCCTGGCAAGCCCGCTTTTGGCAGCGGACGCCCCCGTTTCCGAGGCATCAATAACGATTGCGGCAGATAAGCCCGGGATCACCGTCAGCCCCACGCTTTACGGCATTTTCTTCGAGGAAATCAACCGTGCCGGGGACGGCGGGATCTACGCGGAGATGATCCAGAACCGGTCGTTTGAAGATGATTCCACGCCGATCGCCTGGACGCTGGTCAAAGGCGCGGCGGCGGAGGGGATGATCGCGTTGGATAAGAGCCATCCGCTCAACGCGAATAATCCGACCTGCCTGCGCCTCGAAATCAAGAAGGCAGATGGAGGGCGCGTCGGGGTCGCCAACGACGGGTTTAAAGGCGCGCCGCAACGCCCACCAAACCGCCCCGAGGAGTGGCGGCCGAAGTTTCTCGAAGCCGCGCGGAAATCAACCAGCGGCATCGCCGTGGAAGCCGGAAAACAATACAACTTTTCCTTATATGCCCAGGGCTTGGAGAGTTTCGCGGGTCCGCTGACGGTCGCCCTCGAAAAGCAAGATGGAACGGTCCTCGCCTCCAAGACGATTGAAAAACTCGCCCCGCAGTGGAAAAAGTTCGACGGCGAGATGGTCGCAAGCGCGACCGATGCCAACGCGAGGCTGGTCATTTCGACCACCCAGCCGGGCACGCTCTGTCTGGACATGGTTTCGCTCTTTCCAAAGGACACTTTCAAGGGCCGGCCGAATGGATTGCGGGAAGACCTGGTTCGAATGCTCGTCAACATGCATCCGGCTTTTGTGCGATTCCCCGGAGGATGTTTCGTCGAGGGCGACAAAATGGCCGAGGCCACGCGCTGGAAAACGACCATCGGCGACATTGCCGAACGGCCCGGCCACTACAATCTCTGGGGCTACCGTTCCACCGACGGCCTGGGCTACCACGAGTACTTGCAGCTTTGCGAAGACATCGGCGCGGAGCCGCTTTTTGTCATCAACGTCGGCATGGCTCACAAAGACTCCATCCCGTTGGACAAGATGGACGAGTTTGTGCAAGACGCCCTTGATGCGATCGAATACGCCAACGGCCCGGCCGACAGCAAATGGGGGGCGCTGCGCGCAAAGGCCGGCCATCCCGAGCCCTTCCACCTCAAATTCATGGAGATCGGCAATGAAAATGGCGGCGCCCTTTACCATGAACGCTATGCGCTGATGTATGATGCGATCAGGAAGCGCTACCCCGAAATGCAACTGATCGCCTGCGACAAAGGAGGCAGCCCTCAAAACAGGCCACGCGATATCGTCGACGAGCACTATTACGACACGCCGGAGTTTTTTGCCGAACGGGCGAATCTCTACAACTCCTACGACCGCAAGGGGCCAAAAATCTACATCGGCGAGTTTGCGGTCACTCGGGGAAACGGGGCGGGGAAGCTGTCGGCCGCACTCGGTGAGGCGGCGTTCATGACCGGCATGGAACGCAACTCCGACATCGTCGCCATGGGATCGTATGCCCCGCTTTTCGAACTGGCGGGCTGGAAGACATGGAGCCCGAACGCGATTATTTTTGATAGCTCGCGCACGTTTGGCATCCCCTCGTATTATGCCCAGGCGATGTTCGCAGCCAACCGTGCCGATGTCGTCCTGCCGCTGGAACTGAAAGCCTCCGAAATCAACCCCGATCTTCTTGGACGCGCAGGAGTGGGCGTTTGGGGAGGTGCCAAGGCCGAATTCAAGGATATCAAGGTCACCCAGGGCGACAAGACGCTCTTCAAAAGCGATTTTTCCAAGGGCCTCGCAGGTCTGAAAAGCGACACGGGAAAATCCGAAATCGAAAATGGTGCGCTGGTTCTCACGGGCGTCGTCGAACCGACGACCGGAGCCGCCCGCGTTTGGTTTGGCGACGATACCTGGAAGAACTACACGTTGAGCCTCAAAGCCAGAAAGCTGGCAGGCCCGGAAGGTTTTCTCATCAGCTTCGCGAGCCAGGGACGCAAAGGCAAAGCCTGGTGGAATATCGGAGGTTGGGGGAATACCGCCTCCGGCCTGGAGCATCCGGGATTGAAGGCAACGCGGATCCCCGGCAAAATCGAAACCGGACGTTGGTATGACATCCGGGTGGAAGTCAAGGCGCAGGGCGTCAAGTGTTACCTCGACGGAAATCTTGTCCTCGAAGCCAGCAAGGAGCCGCTGCCCGTAATGTTTGCCGTGGCGGGCCGCAAAAAAGACTCGGGAGAAATCATTGTCAAAGTCGTCAACATGGCCGAGAAGCCGCTGGCTACCACCATCAATCTCGAAGGAGCGAAAAACCTGCTGCCGGAAGCCAGTGCGCTCGTGATGGCTTCTGCCGATCCTATCGCCGGCAACAGCTTCGAACAGCCGGAGAATGTCACGCCCAAGGAAAGCACGATCAGCGGGGTTGCGAACACGTTCCAGCACACATTCCCGGCAAATTCGATCACCATCCTGAAGTTCAAGGAAGCCGCGAAATAGCTGTCGCATGGACTGCCCTGTACCGTTTGCAGGTCAGAATGTCTGAGCTTACGGCCGCTGGAGCTTTTCGGCAAAGGCTCCCACCCGTCGGGTCGCGTAGGCCGTAATCAAGGGCTTGAGCAACGGCAGGGCCAACTTGAAAAACCCGAAAAGAATATCCAAAAATGTGTGGGACGGCTTTTTCCCAACGTGCGCGGTTCCGGTTTTTGCGTCCCTGACGGTTTTGATGACCGTCTTGGTGCGGGTCTTGGGACCGGCGAGCATGTAGCCGAGGGCGGCGGCACTGCCCAGCCAGGCGAACGGCCGCATCACGACGGATTTTTTTACGCGGGTGGCCACATCGAGTTCCGCGCGGAGTGAAGCGGCATCGCTGACGATGTCCGCACGGCTTCGGGCAATTTCGGCGAGGATTTCGGATTTGGTTGTCATGGGTTCCGCCTTGAGCCGAGCAACTCGAGATCGCGGGCGACCTCGCCTTTGGTGGCCGTGAAAACCGGGGTGCGCCAACGGCCCCACACAAGGAATGTACAGAAAAATGCCAGCAGGAGGTGGAGCGTGGCGAGGCCGAGAAGGATCCAGATCCATGCGACATGGAAAACCATCGCGATCAAAAACGCCGCAAAAAGGAGAACGAGAATGTAGCCGAACGCCGCAAAAAAGACCGCTGCCGCGAGCAGGACGGCCAAGCGCAGGTAATGCCCCGCCGCCTCGCGCGTCTCCTCACCGGCGAGCGCCCCGAGTGCCTGCACATGCCTGCCCAGCGAGCTGAACAGGTTGAGAAGCTCGGCGGTCAGACCCTGCGAAGGCTGCGACCCTTGGCCGCAGCCCTTCGATCCAAAGGCGGTGCCGTTGGTATCCAACAGGTGTTAGCGGCGGAAGATGACGCCGAGAAGGAATCCGACCCCGACGGCGATACCAACTGCCTTCAACGGGTTTTCGGAGATGTAGCTTTCCGCCTCGCTCTGATAGGTTTGTGCGCGAGTGGAGGCGTCGTCCCAGGCTGCCTGCGCCTTGTATTTGTATTCGTCGGTCTTAATTTTGGCCTGTCCGCGCAGGTCCTCGTAAGTGGCGGAGGCCGCATCGGTGAGATCCTTGGCGGCTGCAGTGATATGTTCCTTGCCCGTCTCGTAAGCAACTTGCGCCTGACGCTTGACGGTATTGCCGACGGCCCGGCTGGCTTCTGCAGCGGCATCGAGAGCTTTCTTGGCGTGGTCGGTGCTGCTTTCCAATTTCTTTCCGGCGATATTTTCTTCAGTT
>Ga0118677_10001417_pt1 | contig 50863 bp, 36 predicted proteins | sample AliMusrvi5mmetaG_FD_86154 | JGI IMG/M metagenome (GOLD analysis project Ga0118677, IMG submission 86154) | reverse complement strand
TGGTACATTACAAACTGATGAAAACTTTCAATCGGTTTACGAAGGCCTTTTTACTTTTTATTCACATTCGATTGTTAATCAGTATAATAATAAATTATCCTTTAATTTTTAAACAGACTCTAAGCAGTACAAGATTTTTCTATACATTTGCATTTAATTAATCTAAATAAACATAACCAAATGAAGAAGCTAGCATTTCTTTTAATTATCAATATGACTTTTACAGGCTATCTCAGGCCACAGGAAAAAGACAATACCCGGATTCCGTTACTCGGGGAAATGGCACCTGAATTTACTGCACAATCCACGACCGGAACCATACACTTCCCGGATGATTATTCCATGAAATGGAAAATTCTGTTCAGTCACCCGGCTGATTTCACGCCTGTATGCAGTTCTGAATTGCTTCAATTGGCATCGATGCAGGAAGAGTTCGATAAATTAAATACAAAAATTGTTGTGATTTCAACCGATGGGCTGAGCAGTCATATCGCCTGGAAAAAATCACTTGAAACAATAAATTATCCCGGGAAGGAACCGGTTAAGATCAGTTTTCCATTGGTTTCAGACCCGGATTATAAAATCTCGAAAAAATTCGGCATGATCCATTCCTATACCAGTAACACAAAGGATGTTCGTGGTGTATTTATCGTTGATCCGAATGACAGGATTTGTGCCGTATTCTTTTACCCGCAGAATATCGGACGGAATATGGAAGAAATAAAAAGGACACTGGTGGCCCTTCAGACTTCTGATAAATATGATGTGCTGACCCCTGCCAACTGGCATCCGGGTGATGATGTAATGGTGAAAAGTTCACCCGTCCATGAGGAAGCCCCAACTCCGGTATGGAAAAATGTACCGGGAGCAACCAATTTCCCATGGTATATGTGCTTTAAGAAATTACCCTGATCAAGATTCGGGTATTCTTGTGATTTCAGGACGAGACAACAACAGCGTAAATGAAGGCCGCCTGGCAAGGGGGCCTTCCTCTTTTAGTGCGCCCGGCATGGGCGATAACTTTAGGGTGCAAGTCCCGAACACACTTGGCAGTAGGAAGTGTTAGCTTAAGGCAAGGGTGTCCCTCGCGAGAAGGAATCTGAAGGAAGCCGGCGGCAAAATCCCGGCCTGATGAACAAGAACTGCTTAGTAAGGCTTAATAGGGGCGGACGAGCTTGCTAAACAAAGCAAAGACCAATACTGCCCGAACCCCTTAAAGTAGATGCAGCAGGTAGATGGGATGAAAGTTAACGTTTTTACCCGGGGAGACCTGACCAATACGTTGGGGAAGTTTTACAGAACCGACAACCCATACAGCGATGTATGATTAAATGGTCAGGAGTCAGCAGAGGCCATAGTATCCAGCGGAAGCGGGAGAAGGGCTGAACGTAAAGATGTCTTTAATAACTGAAAGACTTGTGAGCAAAGCGAAGAAAGCAGCCCATACCGACAATAATCGGCACTACCCACCGGAAATAGGAGTGGAACTCCGAGGTAAGGAGGGAGAGCAGAGCTTTGCTCCAGCGTCAACAGAAGGCAAAGACGGGAATAAAGTAAACACCAGTAATTTGCTTGAAAAAGTTCTGGACAGGGAAAACCTAAACCACGCGTATAAACGTGTAAAGAAGAACGGCGGCAGTCATGGAATGGACGGGATGAAGGTGGGAGAACTTCTGCCATACCTTAAACAACATGGTGAAAGTCTCAAGCAATCATTACTGGCAGGGAATTACCGACCGCAACTGGTACGACGGGTAGAAATACCAAAGCCGGATGGCGGAATAAGACTGCTGGGCATTCCAACAGTAGTTGACCGGATGATACAACAGGCGATAGCACAGGTATTGTCTCCGATCTGTGAGAAGGAGTTTTCAAAACACAGTTATGGCTTCCGACCCGGGTGTAATGCACATCAGGCCATTGAACAGGCAGAGCATTACATTAACGAAGGGTATAAGGTTGTCGTAGATGTGGATTTGGAAAAGTTCTTTGACAGGGTTAACCATGATAAGCTGATGTATCTGCTGGCTAAAAGAATAATAGACAAGCGGCTATTGAAACTTATCAGGGCATATCTGGAATCGGGAGTGATGCTTGGTGGGTTGGTAAATCCCAGCCGAGAGGGAACACCTCAAGGAGGGCCATTAAGCCCATTGCTGTCCAATGTGATGCTTCATGAGTTGGATAAGGAGCTGGAAAAGCGAGGCCATCGGTTCTGTCGCTATGCAGACGACTGTAATATTTATGTCAAGAGCAAAAAGGCAGGGAATAGAGTGATGGATAGCCTAGGCCAGTTCATAGAGAAGCGATTGAAACTGAAGGTCAACCGGGATAAAAGCGCTGTGGATAATCCCACGAAGAGGAAGTTCTTAGGTTTTAGCTTTTACTACTACCAAAAGGGAATTGCAAGAATAAGAATACATGCCAAATCCCTCAAGAGGTTGAAAGCCAATCATAGGAAACTTACCGGAAGAAGTATTGGAATTAGCATGGTTACCAGAATAGGCAGGCTCAATCAGGTAACACACGGGTGGGTCAATTATTACTGTCCGGCTGATATGCGAGAGCAATGTCGTGAGCTTGATAAATGGCTACGCCATAGACTGCGTATGTGCTATTGGAAGCAATGGAAGAAAATCGGAACTAAGCATGATAACCTAGTCCGGTTAGGCATTCCAACGTCCAAGGCATGGGAATATGCTAATACAAGAAAAGGCTACTGGCGTATTGCCTGCAGCCCTATCTTGTCTCGGTCCCTCACCATCGACTTCTTTCGTCGCTTAGGTCTATCGGGTCTTTCCGATGTTTACTCTAAATCTATTTCTTTACGAACCGCCGTATGCCGAACGGCACGTACGGTGGTGTGAGAGGACAGTGAGTGAATTAACCACTCAATTCCTACTCGATTGTGCGGATATCCCCCATTTTTTTAGTTTATTAAACAATGAATTCTTTAAAAAAGTTGTTGGTTTGCCGCAAAGTATATATTTTAGTTGAATGATATTTTATGGTTTTTGGGTGTTACCATAAAATTAATTTGGTTCCTATTGTATTTTTGACTAATTTCATGCAGAAATTTTCAGCTACATATTCAGACAGTGAAATGGTATTGAGCGATGGCAGATGAGAACGTATCTCTCGCCCCATAGCCGGGGTTCGGGAAACAAATGCAATCCTCCCTATGACAATTAGGGTCATTCTCCTCCCTGGAACAACTATTTTGTAGATGATGTTAGAGATGGCTCATTGACAAAAGCAGGAGATTATCACAGATGAAAAAAAAGAAAAAAGAAATTTCCGGAAATCTGAAAAAGCAGGAATTAACAGCTGATTCCGGTGATCCGAAAATTCCCATACCTGCATGTTGGGGAGATGGATTTTTTGATGTAGTTCCCGACCTTCTCTGTATAGTTTCATCGGATGGATATTTTAAGCAACTCAATTCCCGCTGGGAACATACATTAGGATTCACAATAAAGGAGTTGCTCGCCAGTCCTGTTGTTGTCTTTATCCATCCTGAAGATGTTGAGCATACGTTCAGGGAGTTTGAAAAACGGATTGCCTCGCAGGAAATTCTCAATATTGACACTCGTTACCGTTGCAAAGACGGATCCTGTAAATGGCTCCAATGGCGGGGGAAGGCCACAAGGGACGGAAAAGAGATTCATGCTGTTGTTAGGGAAATCACGGAATGGAAGCTGGGAATAAAAGAACTTGGAGAAAAAGAAAAACTCTACCGGACATTATTTGTGAATGCACCATTGGGGTATCAGTCGCTGGACGAGAATGGTTTTTTCACCCATGTCAATCAAAAATGGGTTGAGACTTTTGGGTATTCCGAAAAAGAGGTCAAAGGGAAATGGTTTGGAGATTTCCTGGCTCCCGACAGTGTCCCGGCTTTCCGCGAACAATATCCGCTGTTCAGGAAAAATGGGAAGATCCATTGCGAGTTCAAGATGTTACGGAAAGATGGGGCTAACATCAGTGTTGCCTGCGACGGATCCATCGCCTATAAGCCAACCGGTGCCTTTGACTTTGCAAACTGCATCCTTCAGGATATTACCGAAAGCAACAAAACACAGGAATCTCTTCAGATAAGCGAAGGAAAGTTAAAAGCGGTGATAGAATCAACAGATGATGCCATGTTGATTCTGGATAACTCCGGAAAGAGCATCTACTCTAATTCAAAGTTTGCTGGGATGTGGGGCATTCCAACTGACAAACTTGGATTAGGGGAAGAAGAACCCCTGATGAAATTTCTTGTCAAACGAATGAAGGATCTGAAAAAGATCCATGACAAGGTGAAAGAATTGAATCAAAACACACTTCCTGCAATTGAGTTTGTTGAATTTTCTGATGGCAGGATTTTCGAACTCCGGTCACATCCATGGATCCTGAACAACGAGGTTATCGGAAGGGTCCTGTACCTGAGAGATCAGACGGAACAGATCAGGATGGAGAATATCATAAAAGAATCTGAAGAGCGTTTCAGATTCCTTGCCGATTTTTCATTGAACCTGATATTCATCAGCACCAACGGAAAAATTGTTTATGTTAACAACCGGTGCGAAACCATTACAGGTTATTCCCGGGAAGAATTCTTCGAAGCTGGTTTTAACTATCTTAAACATACTCCTCCTGAATACCGCAACCTTCTTAAGGAGAAATTCCAGATCCTGATGTCCGGTTTATCGGTTGAACCGTTTGAATATATCCTGATCAATAAAGCCGGGAACCAGGTTGTTACCCTGTTAAGCCCAAAACTTATCCAGTTTGGCGGGGAACATGCAATAATCGGAATCATCACAGATATCACCGAACAGAAACAGGCGGAAAAAGTTACCCGGCAAAAGGTGGAATCCCTGGAAAGCTATCACAGCCTTATGGTTGGCCGGGAGTTGAAAATGATAGAATTGAAGAAGGAGATCAACAAACTGTTGCTGCTTTCAGGGAAAAAAGAAAAATATAAAATTATAGGATAATGAATACCTGGCAACGTATTCCAGTGGTTAACCTATGAAGGACGATACGACGAATAAGTCCGGGGAGCAGCTGATTCATGAAAATGATGAATTGGTGAGGGTTCTTGCACAGATGCAGGAAGTTCTCAAAGCCATTCGCAACCGCGAATCATTAGCAATTGCCGGATTTGGTGAAACTGCAGAAAGGATGCTTTCTCCCGCATCCGGAGAAATGTCGTATCGTATGTTCGTTGAAGAGATGGCTGAAGGCGTTGCGGCCCTTACTTCTGAAGGAATTGTATTGTTTTGCAACAAATGTCTTGCGGAACTGCTGAATGTTCCCGCTCAACAGTTGGTTGGAAAAACAATTGAATGTTTCCTGCAGACCGAGGACAAACCCCTGTTCCGGAAATTGCTCCAGGAAGGATTGAAGAGAAGAAGCCAGGGAACATTCAGAACCATCCCCATGGGGATTGCACAGTCAACCCGTCTGTACTTTTCTGTGAACCCTTTTCCTGCAGGAGACCTGGAAGAGAATATCTGTCTTATTGTATCATATTTTTCGGGTGTTGCAAGGACTGAAGAAACACAGGATCATTCCAGGAAAATTAATGAGGAAAAAATCGATGAGCTGACAAGATCATTGAGCCGGGTGAACGAAGAACTGGTTCAGTCGCGGATAGCGTATCTGAATATGATGCAGGATACGGTCCTGGCGAATGAAAAACTGAAAGTATCCAATAATAAACTGGTCAGGCAGGGGAAGAAGCGCAGGAAAGCAGAGAAGTTACTGAAGAAATCGGAGAAAATGTTCCGGACCCTGCTGAATGCTTCGCCGGAAGCCATCATTAAACTGGGTATTGACTGTACAATTGAAGATCTGTCGGATATTACTCCTGAAATTTTCGGTGCTGAAAAGAAAAAGGAACTGCGGGGACGGCTTTTCTGGGATTTTGTCATTCCCGAGGATCTCAATAAAATCAAGGATATATTTAAGGAGGCCCTTACCAATGGCCCGATCCAGGATATTGAAACAACATTGTTAAAGAATGACAAAACGACCTTCATGGCAGAGATCAGCCTGACGCTCGTCGGGAATCGCCATGGGGAGCCTGGTGCTTACATGGCCATTATCCATGATATCTCATCACGGAAAAAAATGGATGTTCAGCTGATCCATAATGCGCGGTTGGTAAGCCTTGGAGAGATGGCAACCGGGATTGCGCATGAAATCAACCAGCCACTGAATACGATTTCGCTGACCCTTGACAATTTTCTTTATGAGGTCAACAGGATAGAATCGATCGACAAGAATTACTTTAAAGTAAAATCGGATAAGATCTTCGATAACATATACCGCATCAGGGATATCATTGAACACATCCGGGATTTTTCACGGTACCAGGATGATCACCAGTTGTCGGTTTTTGATTTGCACAAAAGCATCATCAATGCCATTTCGATGATTTCCGAGGAATTCAAATTCAGGGGAATCGACCTGGTTACAGACTTTGAAAAAAGTGACAGCCATGTGCTGGGCAATGTTTATAAATTCGAACAGGTCATCCTGAATCTTCTCACCAATGCAAAGGATGCGCTCGATGAAAAGAAAAAAACGGAGGATAGTGATGAAAGATCGTACGTTAAAATCCATACTTTTTCCAAGGATCAGTGTGTCTTTGTTGCTGTTGAGGATAACGGAAACGGAATTCACTCCAGCGAACTTGATAAAGTGATGCTGCCATTTTATTCAACAAAGGAAGAGGGAAAAGGAACCGGCCTGGGACTCTCGATTTCATACGGGATCGTCAAAGAGATGAACGGAACATTTGAAGTTCAAAGCAAGCCCGGGGTAGGCACAACAATGCTGATAAGACTTCCAGTTGCAAATACAGAACCTGGCTCCAGCAGCGAAAAAGAAGAAGAATAGCAGATCGGTTTATAGTCTTATTTTACAGTACTGCCATTTACCGCCCCCTGGTCAGCATTCACAAAAAACAGCTTCCCATCCGGGTTTTCCGCCATCAGGATCATTCCCTGTGATTCAATTCCCTTGAGGTTTTTCGTGGCAAGATTGACGAGAAAGCAGACTTTCCGGCCAATGATATCAGCAGGTTCGTAGTATTCTGCGATGCCGGAAACCACGGTGCGGACATCAATCCCGGTATCAATTTTCAGCTTGAGTAATTTTTTTGTCTTGGGAACTTTCTCTGCCTCAAGGATCGTTCCAACGCGGATGTCGGTTTTTGCAAAGTCATCATATTCGATGACGCCCTTCATAGGTGCGACCTGAACCGGTTTTGCCTCATTTGCTTTTTTGGTATCAAGAAGTTTCTGAACCTGGGCTTCAATCTGAGGATCTTCAATTTTGTCGAACAATAATGCTGCAGGATTCAGATGATGTCCTGTTGCCAGCCAATTCAGTCTTTCGGCTTCTTTCCATTGCATGAATGGCAGGTTCAGCATCTGCCGGACTTTTTCGGTAGAGAACGGCAGAAAAGGTTCTGCAACAATGGTTAGTTGTGCACAGATCTGGAGCGAAATGTGGAGGATGGTCCCGACCCGTTGCGGATCAGTAGCAAACAGCTTCCAGGGCTCGTTTTCTGTGAGGTATTTGTTTCCAAGCCTTGCCAGGTTCATAGTTTCTGCAAGGGCTTCGCGGAAACGGTAATGGTGAATGCTCGATGCGATCCGGTCCGGAAATTGTTTCATGGAATCCAGGGTCTCCTTGTCGAGGGGCATAAGTTCACCCATCGCAGGAACAATACCCCCGAAAAATTTCTCGGTAAGAACAAGGGTCCTGTTAATGAAATTCCCAAAGATGGCAACGAGTTCATTGTTGTTCTTGGCCTGGAAATCTTTCCATGTAAAATCATTATCCTTTGTTTCCGGGGCATTTGATGTCAGCACATAGCGCAGCACATCCTGTTTGCCCGGGAAGTCCTGCAGGTACTCATGAAGCCACACGGCCCAGTTGCGCGATGTGGAGATTTTATCTCCTTCAAGGTTCAGGAATTCATTGGCAGGAACATTGTCAGGAAGGATAAAACTTCCTTCGCCCTTGAGCATTGCCGGGAAGATGATGCAATGAAAAACGATGTTGTCCTTCCCGATGAAATGGACCATTTTGGTCTCTTGATCTTTCCAGTATTTTTCCCAGTCTTTGGTCAGTTCCTTGGTTGCCGAGATGTATCCGATCGGCGCGTCAAACCAGACATACAATACTTTTCCTTCTGCCCCTTCAACCGGAACTTTCACGCCCCAGTCGAGGTCGCGGGTTACGGCACGGGCCTGCAGTCCCTGGTCGAGCCATGATTTGCACTGACCGTAAACATTGGTTTTCCAGTCATCCTTATGCCCTTCAAGGATCCATTCCTTCAGCCAGGGTTCATAGTCTTCGAGCGGCAGGAACCAGTGCCGGGTTTCTTTCATAATGGGCACATTCCCGCTCAGCACGGAAGTGGGGTTGATCAGGTCGGTTGCATTGAGTGATGTTCCGCATTTTTCACACTGGTCGCCATAGGCTCTTTCGTAGTTGCAATGCGGACATGTCCCTGTGATGTAACGGTCGGCGAGAAACTGGTTGGTGGCTTCGTCATAATACTGTGAGGTGACTTTCTCAATGAACTGGCCGGCATCGTACATCTTCCTGAAGAATTCGGATGCAGTTTCGTGATGTATTTTATTGGATGTCCTGGAATAGATATCAAAAGAGATCCCGAAATCTTCGAATGATTTTTTGATGATCGTATGGTAGCGGTCAACGATCTCCTGCGGTGTCACATGTTCCTGCAATGCCTTGATGGTGATCGGCACTCCGTGTTCATCGGATCCCCCTATAAAAATCACATCTTCATCATTCATTCTCAGGAAACGGACATAGATATCTGCAGGAACATAAACCCCTGCCAGGTGGCCGATATGAATTGGTCCGTTGGCATAAGGCAGGGCTGATGTCACAAGGTAACGTTTATATTTTTTTGTGGTCACTGAATCTTCCATAGAAAATGTGTAATTTTAGGCAAAGATAGAAAAAAACGAGACCGGCTATACCAGCGTCCGGATTGGGCGGTGAGTGCGGCAAACCGAAAAGTCCCAGAACTATGATTACTCCGAAATACCTGGAAAAGGGAGACAAGATTGCAATAATTGCCCCGGCCAGGTGCATCAACTTTGATGAAGTGCATCCAAGCATCCGGCTGTTCCAGAAATGGGGACTTGAAGTTGTGCTTGGAACAAATATTTTCAGAAAGTGTAACCAGTTCTCAGGAAAAGACGAACTAAGGCAGGCTGATCTTCAACAGGTACTCGACGATGAGTCAATCCGCGCCATCATCTGTGCACGTGGAGGATACGGGACGGTCCGCATTGTTGACCAGCTCGATTTCTCAACGTTCTGCACGCATCCCAAATGGATCATCGGGTACAGCGATATCACGGTGCTTCATGCACACATCCAGCGGCATTTCGGGATTGAAACACTGCATGCCACGATGCCAGTAAATATTACTTCGGATACGGTCGTGAATGATTCGCAGGAAACCCTGAAAAATGCATTGTTCGGGAAAAGCATCAGTTACCGTTTTCCGAGGAATCCGCTTTCCCGTTCAGGGGAAGCTGATGCTGTGCTGGTCGGCGGTAACCTTTCGATCCTTTATTCGCTGATGGGATCAGATTCGGAAATTGACACTGCCGGCAAGATCCTGTTCCTTGAAGATGTGGATGAATATCTGTACCATATTGACCGGATGATGATGAACCTGAAGCGGGCCGGGAAGCTGACTAACCTGAAAGGATTAATTGTTGGTGGCATGGACCGGATGAAAGACAACACCATTCCATTTGGAAAAACCGCGAATGAGATCATAGCCGATGTGACCAGGGAATTTCCATACCCTGTATGTTTCGATTTTCCTGCAGGTCACGGTGAAACAAACCTAGCCCTGATCCTGGGAAGGAAAGTGAAGTTCACGGTAGATAACGAAATCAGTTTACAGTTTTAAAATTCATCGGGAAAATGGCGGATCACCTTGATTTCGGGAAAAAAGGCGAAGAGATTGCCGCAGATCTCTTGCAGAAGAAAGGATACAGGATCCTTGATACCAACTGGAGAAGCGGGAAAAATGAAATTGATATTGTTGCGAAGGATGCAACAGGGAAATATATTGTTGTGGTTGAGGTTAAGTCACGGCATTCGCTTTATGGCGGTGAGCCCGAAACGGCCGTCACACGCGATAAGCAGAAGGCGCTGATCAGGGCTGCCAATGCCTATGTGAGGATAAAAAATATCCAGGAGGAGATCCGGTTTGATATCATTTCAATCCTGATCACGAAGGAAGGAGAAAAGATCAATCATATCGAGGATGCCTTTTACCCAACCTTGTAACAAGTGAAATCGAATGGTTTGATTAACGAGTATCGATCAACGATTGTTGATTTAAGAAGTAAAGTATGATCGTAAATCAAAAATCGTTAATCCTTGTTTTTAAATCATGACTATACTTGTTGTTATACAGTCAGTCGTCGCGGTTTATTTTCTCCCAAAATCTGCCGGAACTTCTCCCCAATAGCGGGTTTCCCATTTCAGCACCGGATTTTTCCATTGATTTTCCTTCAGCCATAAGATTGCCCGGTCGACAAGATCGAACAGGGGTCTGTTCCTGGCATTTCTTTTCAGGTTGGTTTTTATAGCCCTGGCCCTGACCCAGGCGATGGCAGTCCTGGAATCGGAATAGATTGGCCAGTCGGAATCGATTTTTTTTAACAATGCCAGTGCATGAACAATAGCCAGGAATTCGCCGATGTTCACGGTTCCTTCGGGAAATGGTCCCTGGTGGAAAAGCTGTACACCTGACCTTGTATCAACACCCCGGTACTCAAGTATGCCCGGGTTCCCTTTGCAGGCGGCATCCACAGAGATGCTGTCAGGATCAGGAACGCCGATCTCCGGATCAGAACAGACGATCTTTCCGTGAGTCAGCGGTTCCTTTTTCATGTATTTTTCAAAGTCATCATGAAATGCCGATTCGGCCATCTCGATGGTCGGAAAGCTTTTATATTTGGCGCCGTCATAACCGTCCACCTGCTGTTTACAAGTCTCCCATGAGGAATAAACACCGGGGTTGTATCCGATCCAGACAACATAAAATTTTGGTTTCGGCATAAGGTACTCGTATAAAAAATCACCGCTAAGGCGCAAAGACGCTAAGAGGTGGAAACTGTAAATTTTCAAATATACAAAAATTGGCCAGTTTCGTTATCTTTGTCTGCCAATCACGACGATGAATCCCCTTAAAAAACTCGCAGGACAGACTGTTATCTACGGGCTTCCCAGCATCCTGGGACGGTTCCTTGGATACTTGCTGGTGCCTATGTACACGCGGGTTTTCTCGCAGGCAGAATATGGGACCGTCAACGTTTTCTATTCTTATGCGGCATTTCTTATGGTTATCCTGACCTACGGAATGGAAACGGCGTTTTTCAGGTTCAATGAAAATCACGAGAATAAAGAGAAGGTTTTTAGTACTGCCATGATTTCCCTGATCACCACCTCGGTGATCTTTCTCCTGCTTGCCTCTGTCTTTGCCCAACCGATTGCCAGCTGGATCGAGTACCCGGACCACAAGGAGTATGTTCTCTGGTTTTCCTGGATGCTTGCGCTGGATGCTCTTTCGGCCATACCGTTTGCCAGGCTCAGGGCACAATGCAAAGCAAAACGGTTCGCGGTTATTAAGTTTATCAATATCTTCACAACAATCGGGCTGAATTTTTTCTTCATACTGATGTGTCCCTGGCTGATTAAAAATCACCCGGACGGGATACCTGCCCAACTCGTTCACCTGGTCTACCGGTCCGATTGGGGAATTGAATATATCTTCATTTCCAACCTGGTTGCCAGCCTGATCACGCTTGCCCTGCTGATCCCCCAGTATGCATCAATGAAACTGAATGCCGACAAGAAGATGCTTAAGGCGTTGCTCTTTTATGCATTTCCATTATTATTTGCTGGTATGGCAGGCATTGTGAATGAGACTTTCGACCGGATCCTTTTGCGATACCTGTTGCCTGCAAACATTTCAGAGGCCCAGGTCGGGATCTACGGAGCATGTTACAAAATTTCCATTCTCATGACCTTATTCGTCCAGGCTTACCGGTATGCAGCTGAACCATTCTTCTTTTCACAGGCCAGGGAAAAAGATGCCAAGGCGGTTTATGCAAAGATCATGGATTACTTTATTATCACGGTTTCCCTGATATTTCTTGTAACGATGCTCTACCTGGATGACTTCGTGATCCGGTTCATCGGAAGGAATTTTCGTGAAGGAAAGAATGTGATTCCTGTGCTGATGCTGGCAAACCTGTTCCTGGGAGTTTACTACAACCTTTCGATCTGGTATAAGCTGAGTTCAAAAACCATCTGGGGTGCCTGGCTTTCCGCTATCGGGGCTGTGATCACGCTGGCGCTGAATTTCTGGTGGATTCCGTTGTCAGCAGATCATTACCTGCATGGATATGTGGGTTCTGCCTGGGCAACATTCATCTGCTATGGCTCCATGATGGTCATCTCGTACCTGGTTGGCCAGCGGTATTTTCCGGTTCCTTACAACCGTCTCAAATTTCTTGGATACCTGGGGCTTTCCGTGGTCCTGTACCTGGTCAGCCTGGCTGTACATTTTGAACTGTCATTTGTCAGGATTGTTTTCCACACCCTGTTACTCCTCGTTTTTATTTCTGCCGTTCTTATCGTAGAAAAGCCGCGGCTTTCGAACATTCTCTGAATCATTATTTTTATTACTTTTGCACATTCGAAACAGACCATGAAAATCAGGATTGTCAATCGTTCCAGGCATCCATTACCGGCTTACAGTACAGATCATTCCGCCGGAATGGATTTGCGTGCAAGCCTTACCGAAGAGGTTTTACTGAAGCCGCTTGAACGCGCCCTGATACCCACCGGGCTTTACATTGAACTTCCTGTTGGATATGAAGCACAGATCAGGCCCAGGAGCGGACTTGCAGTGAAGAACGGGATCACCATTCTTAACACACCCGGCACGATCGATGCTGATTATCGCGGAGAGATCAAGATCATTCTGATAAATCTCTCCAACGAATATTTTGAAGTGAAAGATGGTGAACGAATTGCACAGATGATCATTTCCTCGCATGAGAAGGCCGAATGGATTGCTGTAAGCGAATTGCAGGAAACTGAGCGCGGGGATGGAGGGTTTGGTCATACAGGAACGAAATAGTTTTTCAAATGAATCATCCACAATGAAAAAAAGTTTTTCTGTTTTATTGATAATACTCCTGATCTGTTTGCAATCGTTTGCATTCACATCTTCGCCGGTGCCAGGAACAGGGAAAAAGCACAAAAGCAAGGAGCAGGTTCAAGATGGCCAGATGCCGGGCTCCAGCGTCTCCCTGCTGATCGATGCGAAACGTGAGGAAATTGCCGGGAACCAGGAACGAGCCATTGAACTCTTCCGCCAGTACATCGACAAATATTCAGAGGACCCGGTGGCTTATTTTGAACTTGCCAGGATTCTGGCAGAAAAGAAAGAAATTTCAGAAGCAGTTAAACTCAGTCGCCAGGCTCAGCAGCTGGATCCTGACAACATCTGGTATTCCATGTTCCTCGCCGAGATGGATCAGATCGCAGGAAATATGACAGAGGCCGTTTCAATTTACCGGGATCTTGTTGCAAAAAATCCTGCGAACCTGGATTATTATTATCAGCTTGCAGCGCTTTACCTCTCCACAGAACGTTTTCGTGAAGCCATTGAAATCTATGATAAGATTGAAGAAAAAGCGGGCATTTCAGAAGATGTCAGCCTGCAGAAAGAAAAAATATTTCTGCACCTGAATGATATGGGAAGAGCAGAGGAGGAGCTGCAAAACCTGGTGAGTTCAAAACCTGGTGAAACGAAATACCTCTCCATCCTGGCGGAATTCTACATGTCGAATAACCAGCAGGAAAAGGCACTGGAGATTTACAAAAAGATTTCAGAGACTGACCCCGGAAACCCATATATACACATGTCCCTCGCAGATTATTACCGCAAGACCGGTGATAAGGCGAAGGCGTTTGACGAGCTGAAGCTTGGTTTTTCAAACCCCAATCTCGATATCGATACAAAAGTCAACATCCTTCTCTCCTTCTACACCATCAACGAGATGTTCTCTGACCTGAAGGAGCAGGCGTTCATTCTCTCAAAGATCCTGGTTGACGTTCATCCGAATGATCCGAAATCACACTCCATCTATGGAGATCTCCTTTCCCAGGATAATAAATTTGCTGATGCCCGTGATGAATTCCTGAAGGTTATAAAGCTCGACAGTAATAAGTATGTGGTTTGGGAAGAGGTGATGCGCATGGATATCCAGCTTGAAAAGTATGATCATCTTACCGAATTCAGCAACAAAGCCATTGAATTATTTCCCGAGCAACCTGTGCCTTTTCTTTTTTCAGGAATGGCTTCGTTTCAGTTAAAGAAATATGATGAAGCCCTGACTGCATTTAAACGGGGGCTGGATCTTGTAGTCAAGAACGATGAATTGATGGCCCAGTTTTACATGTATGTGGGCGACACGTATCATGCGCTGAACAAGGCCGACGAATCAGACAAAGCGTACGACCGGTCGCTGGAACTGAAATATGATAATCCGTATGTATTGAATAACTATGCCTATTACCTTTCGGTCCGGAACGTGAACCTGTATAAAGCGGAGGTGATGTCGAAAAAGTCCATTGATCTGGATCCCGTCAATCCTTCTTTCCAGGATACCTACGGATGGATTCTATACAGGCTGGGGCGTTTTGATGAAGCAAAAACCTGGGTTGGAAAAGCGCTGGAAGAAAAAGGAGGTGCAAGTGCTGAAGTCATGGAGCATTACGGGGACATACTTTTTAAATCGGGTGAACCTTCGAAAGCCCTGGAATACTGGGAAAAGGCGAAAGCCAAGGGTCCCGGTTCCGAATTCCTGCCCAAAAAAATTGCGGATAAAAAAATCTATGAATAAATGTTCTTTCCAAAAACCACCTTCTCGTTCATTTCTTTGTTTCTTATCGTTCTGACCATTGGGGTGTTCTCTTCATGTAATCCCCAGAAAAAGCTGATCAAGGCACCTATCCGGGAAGAAGGAGCGGATTTTCTCTTCGGAAAATTAAAAACCAGCGAACTGAACTACGAGGGATTCACAGCGAAATTTTCAGCTGAATATACCAATGAGAAAAAGAAAACTTCATTTAACGGGCAGATCCGGATCCGCAAAGACAGCCTGATCTGGCTGAGTTTTTCCCCGGGCCTTGGGATTGAAGTGTTCCGTATCATGATAACACAGGATTCAGTGATGTTCATTAACCGGATGAACAACACCTATTTTATCGGTGATTATGCCTTTGTAAACAAGTTCCTGAACACCAATATTGATTATGATATCCTTCAGTCATTTCTCACAGGCAATGATCTCTCTTTTTATGATAAGGGAAAATTCAGGGCATCGCTTGACAGGGGTGATTACAAATTATCCACAGCGGCCCGGATGAAGTTAAAGATTTCAGTCCGCAGAGGAGCGGAACCCCAGAATGTTCTGATTCAGAATATCTGGATTGATCCTGACAACTTCAAGATTACCAGGGCCAATGTCAAGGAAATCCGGAAACCGGGAACCCAGCTTGAAGCGTGTTATTCTGAATTCGAAAAGATCGGTGCCCAGCTCTTTCCGAAGGAGATGACATTCGATATTTCTGCTGATAACGACCTTCGCGTCAAAGTTTCATTCTCCAAGATCAGCATTAACCAACCGATGACATTCCCATTCAGGATACCGAAAGGATACCGCAAAACAGAATAAGACCGGAACATCCAGGAAGAAAATGAAAAGCAAAAAGCAAATTGTCAGGTTTCCTATTTTTATATGCTGCTTTGCTGTATTGATCATTGTTTTCCTTGTTTCCCTGATTGCCGGTGCCCAGGAATCAAAAGAGAAACTTCAGAAAAGCAAGAAACAACTTGAGGAGGAGATCAGGTATACTAATACATTGCTGGATCAAACCCGGAAGAGCAAAGAAAATTCACTGAACAAAATCGTGATCCTCAGCAAGCAGATCGAAAAGCGGCAATCCCTGATCGAGACCATCTCCACGGAAGTTGACCAGATCCAGGTCCAGGCTGACCTTCAGAATCAGCAAATAGGCAAGCTTTCAGAAGAGATTAAAAAAATGAAGGATGAATATGCCAGGATGATCTATTACGCGTACAAGAACCTTAACTCATACAACCGTCTTCTTTTTATCTTCTCGGCAAAGGACTTTAACCAGGCTTACCAGCGATTGGTCTATTACCAGCAATACAGTGCTTACCGGCGAACGCAGGCAGAACTGATCCGTTCTGCACAGATGGAGTTAACCAGCCGGCATCGTATCCTGGAGAACACAAAACGCGATAAAATGACGCTGGTCTTGTCAAAGGAACAGGAAAAGGAGCGGCTGACCAGGGAAAAGGAAGACAAGGATAAATCCGTCGCTGAGTTGAGTCAGAAAGAGCAAAAGCTCAGGGCATCACTCAATGAAAAAAAACAATCAGCAGAAAAACTTCAAAAGGAAATCGAGCGCCAGATAGCAGCTGAGATCAGGGCATCCACCGACAGGGCAAAGAAGGTCGACAAGAAGGATCACAATGCCCGGATGGAAACAACAAAAACCGAGATCATGCTCAGTCCTGTAGAGATGGAACTATCCAGTTCCTTTGCTGCCAACAAGGGCCGGCTGCCATGGCCATCAGAGCGGGGAATTATCACCGGGACCTTTGGTGAGCATCCTCACCCGGTGCTGAAATATGTAAAAGTGAAAAACAACGGCGTGGACATTTCCACGGAGAAGAATTCATCCGTACGGGCAGTTTTTAAAGGGAAAGTCAGCCGTGTGATGTCCTTCCAGAATTTCAACAAAGTGATCATCATTCGTCATGGAGAATACCTGACTGTTTATTCCAACCTCGAAGAGGTCAGTGTAAAGGATGGCCAGGAAGTCGGGACCAAACAGATCATCGGGAAAGTGCACACCAACCCGGATGATGCCAAAACAGAATTGCATTTTGAATTATGGCTCGGAAAGTCAATTCAAAATCCCCAGGATTGGCTTTTAAATGCCAAATAACCCAATACCTTGAAAGATTTATTAGGAGAGATTCCATTGTTGACAGGCCGCCATTCGGGTGAATTTGCAGCATTGTGTACCGCCGTTTTCTGGACGGTTACAGCGTTGGCATTTGAGGCTGCCAGCAAGAAAGTTGGTTCCATGATTGTGAACCTGTTTCGTCTCATTGTTGGCTTCATATTCCTGAGCCTGTTTACCTGGCTTTACAGGGGATATATTTTTCCGGTCGATGCCACAGCGAGTAACTGGCTATACCTGGTATTGTCGGGCATGGTGGGATTTGTCCTTGGCGACCTTTGTCTCTTCCAGGCATTCGTAGTAATCGGGGCACGGATATCGATGCTCCTGATGGCGCTGGCACCACCAATAACTGCCTTGTTCAGCTGGATCTTCCTGCATGAGGAATTATCTCCCAGGAGCTGGCTTGGGATGATTCTCACCTTAACAGGTGTTGCGCTTGTCGTGTTGAAAAGAGAAGATCCGCAGATAAAAACCAGGTTCCTGAACAAGGTCAGATTTTCTTACCCGATCTGGGGGATTGTGCTGGGATTAGGCGGAGCCATTGGTCAGTCGGCTGGTTTGGTATTGAGTAAATACGGGATGCAAGGCTACAGTGCGTTTGCCTCGGCACAGATCCGGGTGATGGCTGGTATCGCAGGTTTTTCAGTTCTTTTCATCATCATGGGATTATGGAAGCAGGCATTCCGGGCGTTGTCGGATCGGAAACCGATGCTTCAGCTTTCATTGGGAGCCTTCTTTGGTCCGTTCCTGGGAGTCTCTTTTTCATTGCTTGCTGTTCAGCTGACGTCTGCAGGTATTGCCGCCACCATCATGGCGATCGTACCGGTGCTTATCATTCCTCCGGCCATGATACTGTTTAAAGAAAAAGTAACGTTGAAAGAAACCGCAGGAGCAATTCTTGCAGTGGTGGGTGTGGCGTTCTTTTTTATTTAATTTTGATTGCGCTTATATGTGAATTTCTAAATGTGAGAAGATGAAAAATATTTCAAATGTTCCCGGCCCTGTTCCTGAATTTCCGGGAATCCGTTTATATATAGGAATTACTGTTCTTGCCCTTTCCTTTTCAATGCTCCTTACAGGATTGTATGCTTCAACATTTGTTCATGATCATTGGCTTAAAGCAGTTGTTGTAAGCCTTTTCTGGATCTGTGGTCCTGTAATGAAAATTGCCAGTGTAGCAATTCTTGGGAAACCATCTTACTTGTGGATCAAGGCAAAATTCAGGCATCATGTTGTCAGGGTGGTAAAACCGTATCATGAGAGTCGCCTAAGATACAATATCGGCCTGGTCATGTTTTGCCTGCCGATCATATTCAACTACACACTGGCCTATGCACCGCAGATACTGACTGATAACTTTTACAAGCACCTTGGCCTGAACATTTCTATTGATGTTGTTTTTCTTGCAAGTTTATTTGTTCTCGGCGGTGATTTCTGGGATAAGCTGAAAGCGCTCTTCAGTTTTTCTGCAAGGGCCAGTTTTGAGGAGAAAGAGGGAGAATAGTTAAAAGGTAATAGTTAATAGTGAAAAGTCGAAAGTCGAATGTCCCTCAAGATAAAATTATAAAAACCCAAATGATACCTGAGGTTCCTGTAATAATTCTTTTGACTTTCGACTTTCGACTTTCAGACTCTGTACTTAGAATCGTAATTTCAGGTTAACAAAGAATTCTCTTCCGGGAGCCGGTTGATAGCTGTTATAATCGGGTCCATTGTTGGGTTCGGTGAATCCGAAATAATGTACATCAAACAGGTTTTTCCCAAATACACTGATTTCTCCCAGGACATTCCACAACTTAAAGTTGTAGGCCAGGTTAGCGCTGTAAATGTTATATCCTTTAACCCAGGAGTTACGTGTTGTTGTAACGTTATTAACGGTTTCCTGGTAGGTCTGGTAAAGTGAACTGTCTGTCTGGATGTACCATTTTGACTGATACTGCGTGTTGAGTGTCAGTGTAAAATGCTTCAGGAATTTAAATGAAACCTCAGCTGTGAGCACATGTTCCGGGCATTGTGGAATAAAATGACCATTGATGCTGTCAGGAGAAGTATATTGGAAATGTGAATAAGTATATGCTGCATCAAGGGTGACAAAATCAACTGGTGAATACGACACGAATGCTTCAATTCCCCAGCGTTTGCTGGCGCCTACATTCCCGAAGAAGGCTGTATTGTTGCCACGGCCGGGAATATAATAACGATAGAATTCATCCTTGGAATTGATCATAAATCCATCCACATTATAGTAGAGATTTTTTCCAATATCACCTCTTATGCCTAATTCGCCACCCTGCATTTTGGAAGGTTTAATCGTTTCGTTGAATCCACCCCAATGAGCAGGATTGTTGTACAGCTCATCTTCTGTCGGAACTAAAAATCCTGTTCCGTAATTAGCATAAACATTCAAATATTTCGCAGCATCATACGCTAAGCCGATCCGGAAAGATGTATTATCAAAAGTCTTGTTACCGGAAGGCTGAACGACTGAATCAGGCAATGGAATGTTGTTGACCAACTCATTATAAACATTATCATAGCGAAGGTTCACCGTTGCATAGAGTTTCTTTGCAATATCGAGTTTGTCGATCAGGAAAATCCCAATGGCGCGTTGTTTGATGATCTGGTTGATCAGGATCGAATCAAGGTCAAGGCATGATTCTCCAAAATGTGTATCCACCCGGTTCAGGTCATTGGTTACTGCAAATTCATGCTCTGTCATGGTTTTTGATGAATAATCTCCGCCAAAGGTGAAATGGTTCACGAGGTTTTCCTTGCCTGCGCGCCAGTCATATTGTGCAGAGAAACCAGGATTGATGAAAGGTTTGTAATCATCTCCGTTGTTGGAAGTCTCCCTGTAATTATTCATCCTCATATAAGCCTTAACCTGGATGTCCTGGTTCTTGCAAAAGTCAAACTTGCCGATCAAACCACCTGTAAGTCTTTGCGTTTTATGGAATTCATTAAACGGGATGGCATCGGTATTTGCCGCTGTCGGACCAACATCAAGAAAACGGGCATAACTGATGCCTTCAGAGTTCTGGTTAAAATAGTTTGTGTAAGAGATGATCTGTGTGATTTTGATTTTGCTGGTTGGTGTCCAGTTAATTTTCTCATTAAAAATATCTCCCATAAAGGCCTGGTGCAAACGATAGCCATTGCCCTGGGTGTGAGAATATGAAACACGGTAATTGATGTTTCCCTCTGTTCCGTCAACCTGTCCGAGGAGTTTCCAGAACCCGTTGGAACCAACTGTAGCGGAGAACAAGCCATTTACCGGCTTCTTTCCACCATCCATTGTGTTGATATTGACAATACCACCTGTTGAACCGGCACCATACATGGAAGCGGCGAGTCCTTTCACCACTTCAACATCTTTCACTGTAGCCCAGTCTACATCGTAAAGATCAGGAGCAAACCCACCCGGGTCATTGATAGAGATCCCGTCAATAAGAACACCGATGCCCCTGAATCCATCTTCAGTAAGAACACCTTGTCCGCGGATATATAAATGTACCCTTGATCCGCTGGTACCATTGTCAACTCTTACTCCGGGAACAAGCCTCAGGGCTTCATCTGTAGCAATCGTCTTCGACATCACATTTAACTGATCAGATGTAACAATTGAAATGGATGCAGGTTGTTCTTTTAAAGGAACCTTTGTCCTGGTTGCAGAAACAACAATTTCATTCAGGTTCTTAACACTCAGTGTGTCAAACCAGCTGACATTTTGTTTCTCCTGGCCCTGTGCCACGGAAGTCATGGCAAACAGGGAGAAAATGAAAATAATAATATAGTATCTTGGTTTCATTGGATTAATTTTTTTACATGAAATTAAATGTTCACTAGCTATTCGTCGCTGATTATTCAGCAAAACGTCTAAATCAATAAACGTATTGAATTGCATTCTCACCACGGGGATCACAACAGAGCAAGCCGTTCATTGAGGTTGCTGTCGTCAATTAGTGTGGGTTTTTCAGGAAAAATCAGGAAAATCTCGGAGGGGGGTAAGTTGGGGAAATTGTGATTGATTTCATGTCTTGGATAGGATCATAAAAAATAACCAATAAGGAAGGTGTCGGAGGTTGGAATGAAAAATTTCGGAGCAGTGCTTGCTTGATGACCAGGCTTTGAAGCGCACGGGTGTTTTTTGTTCTCTCAGGAGAATTTATACCGGAAAGAAGATGCTGAAACTGGTCGTGCCTTGAAACCAGTTCTTCTTCCTTTTTATCATTGATGCAATTCAGGATGATGCTGTTTCCTCTTACTTCTTCGGAAACCAGGTCATATAACTTCCCATGGTAGCGGAACTCTCCTTTTTCTGCCCATTTGAAATCAGGATCAGATGAGGGATTTGTGATTAACAGTTGTTCATAATGGTCCCTGAAATATCCGGCATGGATGAGGTTCCTCATCTCATCTCGTAGAGTTCCCTGGTTGTAAGAAAAGATAAAATAATACCCGCAACTGTTAAGAAGGAACAAGCCTATGAAAACGATGGAGAGAATTTTTTTCATTCGGTAACTGATACCCTGTGCAAAGGTATTAATTTCATGGGATAAATAATAAAAGGCAACCGGATAACCAAAATCCAATATTTCATTTATTCAGACGGTCAAAACGCTTCAGGACGACTCTGCAACTGCAAAGGTATTGGAAACATGACTTAAGTACAGAAAATATTCAGAATTTTGCTTTTACTTTGCCGCACAATTATTATAAATCTCACAAAAACCTACTAAAAATGAAAAAGTTAGCATTCTTACTGGGTATCATGTTTTTTACGACTGTAGCTTTCAGCCAGAATAAACCTGATGCTTCAAAAGCAGATCAAAAACAGCAGCCCGCAAAGGCAGAACAAGTAAAACCTGCAGATAAGGCTACACCAGCAACTACTGCTCCTGCAAAAAAAGAACCAGTTCCTGCAAAGAAGAAAAAGGCACAGCCCAAAAAAGCAGAACCAAAGAAAGAGGAAGCTCCAAAAAAATAAGTGATTTCCTTCCGGATAAAAAAAGTGCCTCAAAACCTGGGGCACTTTTTTTGTTTATATGGAATAATAGTTCCTTTTTTTAATCATTTTCCCCGCCCTGGCATGAGTATAGGAACACTATACGCAAACTATACTCAATCCCAAAGTAAAAGGCGCCTGTCCCAAAGAAAATATTATTCATAACATCCTGATAACCTCGTGGAGTAGAGTGCTCGAATATTCCTTCTGATCATTGACCATGATCGGAAAGAAACATGCAACATAAAAAAAGAGACCGCCCCAAAAGGGCGGTCTCTTTTTTTGTACCAAAGAAAAGGAATTCTATTCCATCTCTCCGGATGAGATTCGTTGATTATTTGTTTACGAGAATCTTCTTTTCAATACGGTTCTGGCCACTCTGGAGAACGATTGAATAAACTCCCTGTGCGATTGGTTTAAGATCAATCACCTTGTTTAATGTTCCGCTAACCACGATGTCACCTTCTTCAAAAATCTTCATACCAAGCGTATTGAAGATGCTGATGTTGAAAGTTTCATTTGATTTGCTTACGATAGAAACCGTGAAACGACCATCATTTGGAATAGGATAGACACTGAAAACTGAACTCTTGAGATCCTCGATACCTACAAAGAAGCTGATTGTCTCAGATTGTGCAGAACAACCGTTGATTGTAACTACAACATAATAGTCTCCATCGATACTTGGTGTATATGACTGGGCAGTTGCGCCAGTTATAGGAGCACCTGCAAGGTACCATTGGTTTCCTGTTGCTGAACTGCTGGTAAGTGCAATACCATCTGTACTGATCACAGGAATGTCAGGAGTTGGGGAAACGGTGATATTCAGGCTTGGGGAAACAGTTCCGTTTCCGCAAGTGTTTGTTCCGCTTACTGTAATTGCGCCGGCAACAGCTGTAACATCGTAATCAACAGTGATGCTGCTGGTGTTGGCGCCTGTAACGATGGTTGCTCCGGTTGGAACTGTCCAGTTGTAACCAGTTGCTCCGTCAATGTCAGCTACAGTGTAACCAACAGCTGATGCAGGTACACAGATTGCTGAAGGACCATCGATTGCCCCGGCTGCGCCAGGAATCGGGGATACAGCAACTGCAAAGGCTGGTGATGGAGCACCATTACCGCAAACGTTATTTCCGTATACTGTGATATTTCCGGCAGTAGCATTAGGAGCAAAATTAACGGTAATTGAATTTGTGCCAGCACCTGATGCAATGGTTGCACCGGCCGGGAGTGTCCATACATAAGTTGATACACCCTGGATAGCGCCTACTGAATAAGCAATACCAGTTGAACCTCCGCAAATTGCAGCAGTTCCTGTAATTGTTCCTGCAGCACCCGGTGCCGGGTCAACAGTTACGTTATATACAGTTGGTGAAGGAGGAGCGCAACCGTTAGAATTGAAGTAGCTTACACTGATCCATTGTGCACCGCCAGTATTCCATGTTACAAGAACAGAATTTGTTCCACCGCCAAAAGCGATTGTACCGCCTGAAGAAATTGCCCAGATATATCCTCCGGTCATACCGGCCTGGGTTGTATACGTGATATAACCAGAATTTACGCAAACTTCTGTAGGACCAGTAATGGTTGGAGAAGCTCCCTGGTTAACGGTTACGTTATAAACTGTTGCAGCAGCAGCTGTACAACCATTGGCATTGACATAATTTACAGAAACAGTCTTTGCTCCTGTAGTTGTCCAGGTTACACTGAGGTCTTTGGTTCCCTGACCACCGGTAATTGTACCACCGGCAGAAACAGTCCAAACATAGCCAGTCATACCAGCCTGGGTTGAATAAACTACCGGGTAGTTTGAACAAGCAGGTGTCGGGCCTGTGATTGTAGGAGTTGGTAAAGGATTCACAGTGCAAACATAGGATGCAGCGGTAAGACCGGCACAACCGTTAGCGTTGTTGTAATTAACCGTGATGGTCTTTGCACCGACAGTGGTATAGCTGACAGTTATAGAGTTTGTGCCTGCGCCTGAAGCGATAGTAGCTCCTGCAGGAACTGTCCAAACGTAGCTGCTCATACCGGCCTGTGTTGTGTAAACATTGCCTGTTGAGTTGATGCATGCAGTTGCAGGGCCGGTGATTGACGGGGTAGCTGGTGCATTCATTGCAATGCCAAGCTGAGCCGGTGGGCCGTTACCGCAAACTGAAGTTCCATAAACAAAGATGTATCCTGAAAGTGCATTTGCTGCATAACTAACAGTAATAGAGTTTGTGTTCAAACCGCTGGTGATGGTGCCACCGACAGGAAGTGTCCAGATGTAACCTGTGGCATTTGGAATGGTAACAGTATAAACATATCCTGAACCGCCCTGGCAAACCTGGGTAGGACCACTGATCGGGCCTGCCTGACCTGCAGGAGGACAAGGTGTGCAGAAGGTCAAGTCATTTCCGTTTGCAGTGCCGCTTGAATTAACACCTACTACACGGTAGTGGTAACAAGTGTTTCCGGCAAGCCCTGTGAGGTTTGCTGAAACATTGGTAACAGTACTGCCTGTTACAGGTGTTGGGGTGCCTGCTACTGTTGTTCCGTAAGCAACGGTAAGTCCGTACTGGAAGGTAACAGCGGTTGAAGCGCCATTTGCATTGACTGTTCCGTTAAGGGTTGCAGTTGTCGGGAGAACGTTGGTTGCTGCAGTTGTAACTACAGTTGGTAAGGTAAGAGCTGGTGTTGTGAACGTCATATCTGAGCCGCAAGCTGTACCAGCCGGATTAGTTCCGCAACAATGGTAATGATAAAGAGTGGATGGAGTCAGCCCGGTAAGGTTAAGAGAAACGGCTGTAACAGTTGATCCTGTAACAGGTGTCGGATTGCCGGCGACCAGGCCTGATCCGTAAGCGGGGGTAAGTCCGTATTCGAAAATAACATTTGTTGATGTTCCGTTGGCATTTACCGTACCATTAACCGTTGCTGTATTTGCTGTAACGGCTGTTGCAGCAGTTGTTGTAACAGAAGGTAATACGGCAGAAACAGTGGTGAAGGTCAGGTCGCCGCCAGGGGAGGTTCCGCCTGCGTTAACTCCGACAACATGGTAGTGGTATAATGTACCCGAAGCCAATCCGCTGAGGGCTGCAGAAACAGGAGTTACAGTGCTTCCGGTAACCGGAGATGGTGTAGCAGTAGCAAACTGGCCGTAAGCAACAGTAAGTCCGTATTCAAACGTAACCACAGTTGATCCTGTATTGGCATTAACTGTTCCGTTGACCGTAGCAGTTGTGAAAGAGATGCCTGTAGCCGCAGTTGTAACAACTGTTGGTGGTGGTGGTGGTGGTGTTAATGTTGTGAATGTAAGGTCACCGCCATCAGCTATGCTTGAAACTCCGTATGTGCCTTTCAGGTGGTAATGGTATGTCGTGCTTGGAAGTAAGCCTGCTGCGATGGTATAAGAAACAGGTGTTACAGTTGTTCCGGTTACGGGAGAAGGAGTTCCGGTAAATGGGCCTGAGCCGTAAGCAACGGTCAGACCATATTCAAATACAGGTACCGTTGATACTGAGTTTGCATTGATGGTTCCGTTTAAAACTGCGGCCGTAGCTGTAATACCAGATGCTGCAGTTGTAACAACTACAGGAGCAGCATTCAGGATCGGGTTGATTGCATTGCTGTAACAGTTGGTTGCAGTTGTAGATACCTGGGTACTAACGCAGGATTGGTACTCATAGACCTTCGTTTGAAGGAAAGGAGGAACACCGGTTGTGGTTAGCTGGAATGCAAGATTTGGATGTGCCTGGGCAAAAGCAACCGTGTTAGTGACCTGGATTGTACAGAAGCGTGTTCCCAGACCTGTTGTTGCAAGAATGGTTCCTGATCCGCAACCAGGAAGAGCCCGGGATGCAATTTTAATACAGCCATTGGTAGTCCCTGTTGCTATGGCAACAGAAGTAGGCTGCTCTGATGCAACCATCTGTGAACTGCTTGCCACAATAGCAGCCGATAAAGTTCCGCTATTCAGAATTCCATTACTGATAAGAATACCAGCCTGTCCCAATGAATACTCAAACGGATTGGCGGCGTCAGTGTTCTTCAGGTAAAGATCAAATTGATAGATCTTGTCAGAGATCTGAACATCGTTCTCGATCGTAAACTGAACATCCCCTACGGCCAGGGGCGCTAATCTTTTTTGGGCATGTGCCTGGATAAAAGCCAACGTTACGAGAAGTAACATGCTGACTTTAATCATTCGTGTGAAGAATTTTCTCATTTTGATTTTTGTTAATTGGGTTAATATTTGTTTTTGTTTTGAGTTAGATATGAAAAAAGTTTGTCTATCTACCTGGAGATTTGGTGCAAATATAATTATTAAACCAATATATCATAATAGTAATGTGTTTTTTATTTCCTGTCTAAAGAACGAACGTAAAAAAACAAATTGAGGCCATATCACTTACTAAACCAGGGGAATAATAAGTATGAAGAAAAGACAACCAAGAAGACATCGCGAAATAAAAGTAAGCTGGTGGCTTTCATCCCGGATAATACCAGTGAGTTTTCACAGAATCAACGATTCATAACTTTACGGATCGCATTGGGAAGTAACTCTGAGGCATCTTCTTTTCCAATAAATCCTGCCGCTCCTTCTTTCATGCATTTTGCTGAATAGTTGGAATCTGAAAAGCCGCTGAGCATAAGGACAGGAAGTGCAGGATAATTTTTCCGCAGGTGGATCAGAACCTCCAGGCCATGCATGTCAGGCATGTTCACGTCAAGCACGACGATGTCAAGTTCATTTTGTTGCACCAGTTCAATTGCCTGAAGTCCGCCGGTAGCTTCACACACAATCTGAAAATCAGGCTGGGCTGTCAATATTTTCCGGATGCTGTTCAGGATGACGGGATTGTCGTCTGCAATCATTATTTTAATCATAGCTTTAAAAATATAGAAAATTCAGGCATTTCTGCAGGTGACAAAAGTATAATTATTTCTGATCCCGGCAAAGAAAAGCCTGTTTCGTCATGCATTACGTGTCACGCGTCAGGTGTTACGTGTAATGCGATCGACTTCTTTCATGCTTTTTAACCTGTTCATGACTTCATTCAGGTGTGCTTTGCTCCGCACCATGATCCCGACTTCGCATTGATAACTATTCCCGTCCTGTTTTGTTAATTTCGAAGACCGGATTTCTGTTTTCATTTCATGGGTCAGAAATTGCGTCAGCTTGCCTAAAATTCCTTCACTGAATTGTCCGCTGAGATTAAGGTTGGCCGTAAAAGCATTTTCGGTTTCGACATCTTTCCACCGTGCCTCAAGGATTCGGTAAGGATACCGCGTGATCATCTGCCGGGCATTGCTGCAATTTGTTTTATGAATCCGGATTCCCTGCGTGATGCTGACGAATCCAAAAATTTTATCACCGGGTACCGGGTTGCAACATTTTGCAAACTGGTAGTGAACCGAATTCAGCCGTTTATCGATGATGATGAAATCCTGTCTCCCCGTCATGATCTCCGACATTCTTTCAGGGAAAGTCTCTTCTTTAACCGGAACCACCTGGCGCAATTCGGGCGCAGTCTCTGCAATTGCCTTCCTGATCCGCATCGGATCGAGTTTGCCTTCACCGAATTTCTGGTAAAGATCAAGATGGTTTTCACAGGAAAAATAATCAACCAGCCGGCGGATCATCAGGTCATTGAACTCAAGTTCCATCTGGTTAAACTTGTTCTTGATGATCTCTTTTCCTGCCTCGGAGTCTTTGTATGTCTCCATCTTAAGCGCATGGCGGATGCGCGTGATCACCCGCGGGCTTTTGACAAAATCAAGCCAGCTGTGGTTGGGCTTCTGCGTTCGTGAAGTGATGATCTTTACCGTATCTCCGTTTTGAAGAATGTGCTTCAGCGGAACCATCACACCATTTACAATGGCACCGGTACATGTTGCGCCGATCGAGGAATGCACTTCATAAGCAAAATCCAGGACCGTGTATCCTGCCTTCAGTTTTTTCAGATCGCCTTTGGGTGTAAAGACAAAGATCTCATCCGTATAAAGTGATTTTTTTTCCTTGCTGATTATCTTTTCCTGGGCTGCTGGCAGCGGATTTTCAAGCATCTCACGGAGTGCGGCGAAGAATTCCGGCTTCTGGTCCGATTTGCCGTCCAACTTATATTTCCAGTGGGCCGCCATGCTTTTCTCGGCAATGTCGTCCATTCGCCGGTTCCTGATCTGTACTTCCACCCATCTCCCTTCAGGCCCGATGACCGTGGTGTGCAGGGATTCATAGCCTGTCGATTTGGGGTAAGAGATCCAGTCGCGGAGCCGCCTGGGATTGGGCTGGTAGATATCAGTGACCAGGGAATATATTTTCCAGCAATCTGCTTTCTCGTTCTCGATGGTATTGTTGACGATGATCCGGATGGCAAAGATGTCATAGATCTTCTCGAAGTCTACCTTCTGCATCTGGATTTTCCGGTGGATTGAAGGAATTGATTTGACCCTGCTCTTGATCTCACAATCAAACCCGTTTTCTTTTAGCCTTTTCCCGATTGGGAGGATGAACGACTTTGAATAGCGGTCACGTTCCTTCTGCGTTTCCTGGATCTTCTGTTCCAGCATCCGGTATGTTTCCGGATCGCTGAAACGGAAAACGCGGTCTTCCAGTTCGTTTTTTATGCTGTAAAGACCAATCCGGTGGGTGATTGGAATATACAGCAATGAGGCTTCTCCCGTGACGAATCGTTGTTTTTCAACCGGGAATTCTTCGACATGCCTCATCTCATACAAATGTCGTGCAAGCTGAATAAGGATCACACGAATATCATCGGAAAGCGTCAGCAGCAGCTTGATGAAATTTTCGGCATTGGTTGAAAACTTTGACGTGTCAAGTCGGTCGATTTTGATTAATGCGGAAATTATATCCCTGACAGGTTTTCCAAAGTTTGCTTCTATGGTTTCCTGGCTGAGAAAGGATTGATCAACCGGTTTTTTCAATAAGATTGCAATAACCGGATCCCTGCCCAGGTTCAGTTCGGTCAGCGCAATTTTTGCAATCGCCAGTGGCGCCATGATCATGGCAGCATCTTTTTCCGCTGGAAAGAAAGTTGTCAGTTGCTCGTAAGCTTTCCGTATTAATTCCTGGTCTGCCTGGTCCTGTATGGAAGACAGGATTGACTGCAAGTGTTTTTCAGCTATTTTCGACTCCGGAACTTGACTCATTGTAAATTGATAATAACTGTACAAATGTACAACGAATCAGTGTCTGTATTCTTTTACTCTGAGCAACTGGTTTGGCAGGATATTTAACCACAAAGAACTAAGGAGACACAATGTACACAAAGAGAATCCTTGTGGCCTTAGTGTAAATCTTTGTGAGCATTGTGGTTAAAACAATCTGGTGTTTTATCACGAATCCTTTTGTTGCAGAAAGGAAGTTTATTTTGCCAGCTTCTTCTTTTCTTCGAGCTCTTTCAGGATTCGTTCCTGGATGGCTTGCGGGATCGGGGTGTACCTGAAAAACTCCATGGAATAGTTGGCACGACCGCTTGACAGGTTCCGCAACTGGTTGGCATACCCGAACATTTCCATCAGTGGCACGAAACCATTGATCTTTTGTGCGCCCTTCCTGTAACGGCGCATGGCTTCGATCTTCCCGCGGCGACGGTTCAGGTTTCCGGAGACTTCCCCGATGTAATCATCCGGTGTATTCACCTCGATTTTCATCATCGGCTCAAGCAGGATTGGCGTGGCTTTCATGAACCCGTGCTTAAAGCAGATGGAAGCGCAGGTCTGGAAGGCCATATCCGAAGAGTCCACGGGATGATGACTTCCGTCAAGCAAAACCACTTTCACATCAACCACAGGATATCCGCCCAGGATGCCTCTTTCCAGTGTCTTCTGGATTCCTTTATTCACGGACTGAATGAATTCATTCGGAATATTTCCGCCCTTCACCTTGTCAATAAACTCATATCCCTTGCCTTCATTGGGTTCGATCCGCATGACCACATGTGCAAACTGACCTTTACCGCCGGTTTGCTTGGAGTGTTTGTAACTGCATTCCTGTTCTGCGGTAATTGTTTCACGGAATGCAACAGCAGGTTCACCAACTTCAGCTTCAACCTTAAATTCATGTTTCAGCCTGTCGATGATGATTTCCAGGTGAAGTTCTCCCATCCCCGAAACAACAGTCTCTTCAGTTTCATCATCAAACCTGACGTTGAAAGAAGGATCTTCATTCATCAGTTTATTGAGGGCTTCTCCGAGTTTTGCCTGGTCGGCTCGTTTCGAAGGTGCGATCTTAAGTTCCACTACGGGAGGCGGAATGTGAATATTTTCAAGGAACAGCGGATGGTCCATATCACAAAGCGTATCCCCGGTTTTAGTAAGTTTTAATCCGATGAGGGCAACAATATCACCCGGGCCGGCTTCCGAGATCTCAACCCGCTCCTTGGCATGAATCCTGAATATCCTGCCGATGCGTTCGTTTTTATTTTTGGTGGAATTAAGGATCTGCATTCCGCTGCGCAGTGTTCCTGAGAAAACGCGAACAAATGTCTGCTGCCCGACAAACGGATCATGAATAAGTTTAAAAGCAAGGGCAGCAAAAGGTTCCTTACCGGAAGGATGACGAGAGTGTGATTTTTCCGGGTCATCAATATCCAGACCGACAACAGCACCCACATCAATCGGTGAGGGCAGGTAATCTACAACAGAATCAAGAAGCAGGTGAACTCCTTTATTCTTGTATGCGGCACCGCAAAACACAGGCGTAATAAGCATTTTCAGCGTTGCTTCACGTGCGGCTCTTTTCAACAGTTCTGAGGGAATTTCTTTCTCATCAAAAAAAAGCTGCATGACTTCATCATTGAACTCGGCAATCTTTTCAACCATCCAGGCACGGGCTTCTTTACTTTTCTGTAAATACGCGGCCGGGATCTCTGTCTCGATCTGCTCAGTTTCATTGAAGATGTATGCCTTTTGTTCCAGCAGGTCAATGATTCCTTCAAAGTTATCTTCAGCACCCATCGGAAGCTGAAACGGCAGTGCATTGGCGTCAAGATACTTGTTCATCTGCGCGACGACCTGGGAGAATTCAGCACCGGTCCGGTCCATCTTATTGATGAATGCAATCCTTGGAACACGGTAACGATCGGCCTGGTTCCAGACTGTTTCACTTTGTGGTTCCACACCACCCACTGCACAAAAGACTGCGACCATTCCATCAATTACGCGGAGCGATCGTTCAACTTCTACGGTAAAATCAACGTGTCCTGGTGTATCAATGAGGTTGATCTGGCATCCTTTCCATGCACAGGAAATAGCAGCAGAGGCAATTGTGATACCCCTTTCCTGTTCCTGTTTCATAAAATCCATGGTGGCTTGTCCGTCATGAACTTCACCGATCTTCCGGGTCGTCCCGGTAAAAAAAAGTATTCTTTCTGTAACGGTTGTCTTCCCTGCGTCGATGTGTGCAGCGATTCCGATATTTCTTAATTTTGTTAATGGCATGATTTTGAAATTGGGGTGCAAAGGTACGAAAAATTTCGACTCGTTTGTAAAGAACTAATTACAAACTGTCAAATTATCAATTTGTTAATATTCGAAAACGAAGTATTGGAAGATTTGTGAGATCAGCAGGATGCCTTACCCGTCATTTGGCGAAATCGATTTTTCAAACCGAGAAGCAAGATCCAGGATATCGTCTTTTCTTGCCAGAATGTTTACCCATTGTGCGGGAACCTGGTCTATTCCATAATAAAGCCCGGCCAACCCGCCTGTGAGCGCACCGATGGTGTCAGAGTCTTCCCCCAGATTCACCGCTTGCAAAACGGTCTCCGCAAAATTATTACCCCGCATCAGGCTCCAGAGACAGGCTTCCAGTGAATGGACAACATACGGTGAAGACTTGATCTCTATTTCAGGGTACTCGGCAATGTTGTGTTCCAGGATCCTGGAATAACAGGCAACTTCGGCAGGGTCCGCAACGGTGTTTAAAAACTCCGGCAGATGTTTCCGAAGTTCTCCGTACGCAGTGTAATTGTCAATATCATTCAGGAGACCGAGGGCGAATTCCACATAGATAAAGCAGCCAAGGACGGCACGGATGTGGGAATGTGTCAACCCTGAGACTTCACGAACCACCCTGAAACGCTCCTTAATCGGCTCATTTGCAAGAAAAAATGCCATCGGGAGCATTCTCATCAATGACCCGTTCCCGTTTTCCCGTTCATTGACGCCGGCTTCAGGAATGGGTTTAATCCGTATTCCTTGCTCCATGAGCCGATCGATCCGCTGGATGGCTTTGTTTGTCTGGATCCCGATATCGAAAACCCTTCCGCGGGGTGTCCAGAACCGGTTGTTCCGCCACACGGAGAATTGTGTTGCAATATCTTCAAGATTATAGCCATTGCAAAGGCTTTCAATGGTGCAGAATACCATCGAGCTGTCATCTGACCAGGTCCCGGCCGGCTGGTTGTGTTCCATGAATTCAAGCATGCCCGTTACCGGGGCATTCCGAAGTTCTTCACGGCTTTTATATTCTACCGGAACGCCCAGTGCATCAGCAACTGCAAACCCAACCAGGGCATCTGTTATCCTTAAAAGTTTCTTCATGATTGAAATGCAAAGGTATTATTTAGAAGAGAATTTTGATTCGGATTTTCTTTCATTTCTTCTGTGCAACATGTTTCTGAATTTGGTTTTATGAATGACACATAGACATCATGACTGAGAAAAAACAATCTTCGATTCCAAATTATTTCTACTTTTATAGTGAAAAAGTCCAACACCGTGATTTTTTAGATCTTATCATTCGCATGCATCACAACTGTTTTTAAATCCTGTCTCATGAAAAAGATTTCCCTGTTTTCTTCGATATTCTTCCTCTTTCTGACGCTACTTTCATTCCTGCCGGATTTTCTATGTGCACAACCAACAGCTAACCCCCGGATTCCAGAGGCCTGGTCCATTGTGGCATCCTATACAATTCCGGGAAAAGCATCCGGACTTGCCTACGACGGAACCTATATCTATTCCGGGATCTATGGTGCGAACGGTAACCAGGTCTTTAAATTTAATCCTGCCGATGGAACATATTCCCTGCAATGCACCGGTCCGTTCAGTGATGCGTACGGACTGAGTTTCAAAAGTCCGAACCTTATCACAATCAACCAACCTTCCAATTCAAACCTGCCCTCTGAAATTCTTGAATTCACCATGGCCGGTACACAGGTTTCCACGATCACCCTGCCGGATCATTACATGTCGGGGGTGGCTTATGATAACGGCAACTATTGGGTTTGTACCTATTATCCCGATAACGGAATAGTCTATCACGTCGATGCTTCAGGAACTGTTCTTTCACAGTTTGTTCCGCCCAATTCCCAGCCATGGGATATCTGCCTGCAGGGAAGCGATCTCTGGATTGCCGATTATTATGGGAACATGCTCTACAAAGTCACCAACACCGGGACGCTGCTCGAGAGTCATCCTTCGCAGGGAACCAATCCTGCGGGAATTGTTTTTGACGGAACTTACCTCTGGTATACCGACGGGCAATACGGGGGATCAACCAGCACGCTTTATAAGATTGACCTTTCTGGTTCCGGGACACCGGCGATATACCTGCCTCTTACCAGTCATGATTACGGCACTGTAACTGTCGGAAATTCTCCCACCTGGAATTGCCAGGTTCAGAATACCGGTACGGCAAACCTTGTGATAAACAGTGTCACCATTCCTTCCGGTGATCATGTCACCACTTCATTTGTCACACCTGCAACGATCACTCCTTCCGGATCTGTGAATATTCCATTCACTTACAGCCCTACATCGCCCGGATCCCTGAATACGCAGGCAACAATCAATTCCAACGACCCGATACACACGGAAACCCTGGTAACGCTTACAGGTAATGCCGTTTATTCCGGTCCTCATCTTACAGGTGTTCCAACTTCACACGACTGGAACCAACGCAGGTCAGGCTCTTATTCGCGATGGTTTCTGCCGGTTACAAACAATGGTGATCAGCCGCTGATCATCACTGCCCTGGATTTCACCGACAGTCATTTCTATGCTGATGAAGGCGTGGTTCTTCCTTTGACGATACCGACACTTCAGACAAAGACTATCGGGATCTGGTTCCATTCAACCGAAGGAGCTGCATATACAGGAACACTCAGCATTACATCGAACGATCTTACCCAGAATCCATTTGCTGTCAGTCTTGCAGGAACAGGCGTCGTTGCGCTATACCCGATGGGAACGGTGTTATGGAACTACACCATAACCGGGAGCATTGACGACAGTCCCAAATCCATCCGCCCGATCCCTGATATTACAGGCGACGGGGTCGATGACGTGATCATTGCTTCGGAAGATTATAACATCCGCTGCCTGAATGGCAATTCATCGGGGGAAGCAGATGTGATGTGGACATTCCCGATAACTGCCGGATCGGTATACCAGCAAAACGGAACGGCGATCATTGACGATATCGATAATGACGGGTACAAGGATGTGATCATTGGAACCACCGGGGGAGACGAGTCTATCATCGCGTTGTCAGGAAAAACCGGGGCCCAGCTGTGGAAACATGATACACACGAATATGGCGGAGGCGGCTGGGTTTACCAGGTCGATACAAAATATGATTACAACAACGATGGATTTCCGGATGTCCTCGCCTGTGCAGGTGATGACGGAAATGGCACCGGTCCCAAACGGGTGTATTGCCTGGATGGCAAGACCGGTTCTCCGATCTGGGAGACACCTTGTACAGGGGCTGTCTTTGCTGTTATCGGCGTGGAAGATTTTAACGGTGACGGGATACCTGATGTTGTGGCCGGCGCTACAACAGCCAGTCAAACCCAGGGGCGTGTTTACGGCATTAATGGTGCCAACGGAGCGATTTTATGGACTTATGTTCCGGGCGGTTCTTCTACCTGGGGACTGATGCAGATTGATGATATTACCGGTGACGGAATTAAAGATATTGCATCAGGAGACTTTGCAGGAAACATCTATTTTCATGATGCCACCAATGGCACACGGGTAACCTCTGTTTCTTTCACCGGAGACATGATCCTGCGTTTTGAAGACATGGGTGATGTAAACAAAGATGGTTTCAGGGATATTCTTGTGGGCCATGCAGGTGCAAACGGACTGATCATCAGCGGCCATGATGCATCTTCAATCTGGAGTGTACCATTATCCGACAAATCATGGAATGTCACAAACATGGGCGATGTTACATGGGATGGCATAAATGATGCCGGCATCGGGACGCTTTATGTTGATAATCGTGTTTACTTTTTGAATGGTGCCAATGGTAATACGCTTCATTCGGAGACAGGCGCCAACCCGATCGATGCAATTTCAAGCATTCCCGATATTGTTGGAGATCACAGCCGGGAACTGGTTGCCGGCGGACGCCAGGGAGCGGTTGTCTGCTTTTCCGGTGGCTATGATTCAACAACCATTTCAATCCCAAATAAACAAGAACTGGCTGCTTCTGCCGTAAGGATCTATCCGAATCCATGCCGTGATCAGCTCAATATTTCCCTGGATCTTCAGAAAACATCTCCTGTGATCATTACTGTTACAGACATTACCGGAAGAACCGTTTATTCAGAAGAGCGGAAAAACATGAAGACCGGGTTGCAGGTAATCCAGTTGAGAAAAAGCCTGGTTACAGGTGAACAGGGTGCATTTATTGTGGGTGTTGAAACGGATGAAGGGAACTATCACTTCCGGGTAGTGTTTGAATAAAGTCGAAAGTCAGAAAGTCAAATGTCGGGCAGTGGGATGTGGGAGACTCGAACTCCCGACCTCATGCGTGTGAAGCATGCGCTCTGAACCGACTGAGCTAACATCCCGTTAAGGGAAGACGAAGGTATAAAAGATTTCTAAAATCCAACCATGGACAATAAACAAAAAAGAAGTGCCCGGGTACTAATTCTTTCGCTCATCATTATTTTCGCCGTTTTACTGGCAGTTAAACTGACCCCGGTTCGCAATCTCTGGAAAAAATCAATTACAACGGATGCCGGATTTGCAAGTCAGGACAAGAATCAGAATACCGCACCCAATGTGATCTCATTCAACTTTGAAGCGGATCCGAAATCAGGGGATCAAAAAGGTTTGTATAAAGGAATCGCTCATTCGGGAAACTTCTCTGCAAAAGTCTTTGGGAAAAATACATATTCGATTGCCATTGAACGGAAAGCAGGTGAGATCGGAATGGATAACATGAAAGCCGTGGCACTCAGTGCATGGGTTTATATTTTCCCGGGGAAGAACGACATTGAGAGTTCGCTGGTCTTTTCAGCATCCAACAATGGATTGAACCTTACCTGGCAGGGCGTCACGTTGCACGGCAATTACATGCCCCGCGAAAAATGGTTCAAGATCAGCGGCTTTTTCAACCTTTCGGAGATCACCTTCAATCCTGATACCAAGCTTCAGATTTATTTCTGGAACAACAGTTCCAATGATATCCTGGTGGATGATTTTTATGTTGTTTTCGGGGGTCCGTCGCAACGCCGCGGAGATTCTGCACGTGTGGATATGACAAGGGAAACGTCCTTCGTTCCGAAATTCAATACACCGCCATACCCGTTTCATTATTTCATGAAAGATGAGATCGGCAATGAGAATTCATCCAGCCTTGTGAAAAACGGCAACCTCATGGAAGGAGCGATTCAGCCTTCAGACAAGGTGATCGCAGGTCATTTCATCTCCGGGATGCAAGGATTAGAAGATGTGCTGGTGATACAAAAAACGGGGAAGACGGAGCTGTTTACATACAAAAATGATCCCGGGAAATTTGAGAAGGTCAGCACAACTTTTCCTGCAGATGTGACCGCAGCGCTGAAATCAACTACCGTTCTCAAAGGAACATTCTCCGCGAGAAACAATGATCAGCTCATGGTATTTGGTGATGAATGTGCCTGGATCTGTACACCGGAAAAAAACAAAGATGGCAGCCAGGTCACCTGGAAAACAACACGGATTGCCATGCCCGGAACTTCAGCAAGCAAGGGAAACTCCTGTTATGCCGCAGATCTTGACGGAAACAAATTTTCAGAGTTGCTTGCTGTTCACGCGGACGGATCATGGAATATTTTTTCCTTTTCCGGGAAAGTTTCTCATCCTTCCGAAATTGAATCCGGGAAATCCGGTGCTGTCGCAGAATGGAATAGCGGGAAAATGGAAATGAAGATCAACACAGGAAAGTTTCTCCAGAAATATCCGCAGGATCTTTTGCTGACGATCTTCAGGGAAAAGGGAAATCCACGAAATGCTTATACTATTTACAGGTATGACCCGGGAAGCCGTTCTTTCAAATCATGTTATCCTGCAAGGCAGAATGCAACCGGGAAAACGATAGGCAGTGATACCTTAAAATTGACAGACGAATTTTTTGCGGGAAATTTTGACAACAGCGGCGTTCAGAAAATCTTCCGATATAACCGCGACTGGCGCTATGATCTGAAGGAGATCCGATTCAATGATTCGACGTTCCAGGTCATGGCAAATATTGATTTCACAGGATATGAAAAGGATCATAATCCGAAATATTTTGAACTCCTCAGGATCTGTTCCGGGAACTTTCTCAGGCCCGGGAATTCCACGCTTCTGCTGATCCAGAAGAATCCCGGAAATCCTGGTTACCGCCAACTGCCTGATGCCATCCAGATTTATTCATTCTCCAAAAAGGAAAATTAAATGCACCATCGCCGATCCCAGATGAAGAAAGTTTCAGCAATTTCAACACTTTTCATGCTTGTTCCGCTTCTCCTGTTCCTGGGCAGTTGTTCAAGATCTCACGATAAACAGGAGATCACCTCCGGGCAGTTTGTTGTCCGCGATTTTGTTCCGCTTGCAAACTGGAACCGTGATACCAACGATCAGTCCAGCGACAGGAAGGATATCCAGAAGTCGATCCTGCTCGATTATTCGGATGCTTTTCAGAATGGCTTCATCATCCCGACGATCAACCAGGTAAAGGAGGGACAATTTGAATTTGAATTTTCGCTGAAGAATACCGGAACAGCTCCGCTGAAATTCTGTTACAAGATCTATTACCAGGATGAATCCTACAAATTCCCTGAACGGGATGAGAACGACAGTACCCGGCAGAATATGTATGCATGGGAAAATTTCTATGGCAGCTGGGAAGATGTGAAGAAAACTTTTGTAGAAACAGAAGCCATCCCTGCGGATAACGAGTTTCATAAGATCACGGATCATTTCAGGATCGTCGGGAACCCGCGGGATGAGAAACGATATTATTCGCAGACTGGAAATGACCGGTGGAAGAGGAACCCGCGCGTCGGGAAATACAGCTTCATGCTGGTGATTACGACGGCGGAAAATCTTCAGAAAAATAACATCCCGGCATACATCCAGGATATTTCACTGGTTCATGAGGATACTTTTATCAACCCGTTTTTCTTCTTTCTCTATGGCCCGGGGAAAAAGCTGAAGGATGCAGTTTCTGTGGTTTCTCCATACCAGCTGAAGGTCATCGCCAAACCTGATCCGGGTGCGGGAATTTATATCAAGCCGAAGTTTTTCGACAAGGCAAAAGATGGCAAATATTTTTGCAGAACCTGTGGAATGGATTCAGGTCTTTACCGCAAAGCACCGTTCGAACAATTCATTCACTACATCGATGCGACGACGAAGATGAGCAATATCCCGGTGATTGCCGATGTGCTGAAGGATGATTATTCGGTAATGGATTACAACTGGAACAAACAGTTTTATACGAAAGAAGAACTCATTGCCATTACTGCTTCGACGACAAAGTTTCCATGCCAGACGGTGACTTCCGATCCGGAGAATCATAAAATCACCATGAAAAACCCGGCAACACAATTCGGCAAATGGGAAAAGCAAAATGTGGGAGTCATTACACGGCATGGATTCACGTATGGCAAATGGACAGTAAAAGCAAAGCTGACAGAGATCGTAAATAAAAATAATCTTTGGAATGGACTGACCAATGCCATCTGGCTGATTGCGCAGGAGCAGTCGGACTGGAACTTCCGCCGCGACTGTTCAAAGGAAGGTTACATGGCGAATTACTATGGTGGCCAGCAGGACAAGAGAGTCAAGACTGTTGCTTATTCTGAAATCGATTTCGAGATCCTGAAAACTGTTCCGTATTGTCCCTCCTACATTCTTCCGCCGGCATATAACAATGGCATCCCGGATGACAAAAACATCAACCGCTGGAATGTTTCATTTCCTGAAGAAATCACCAATAACCCTGGAGAAATAGAGGTTTCATGCACCAACTGGGATATGGCATGCTGGGAACCGCGCGATTTTAATGATGGCTGCAGGACCATCAGTCATGACGGAAAAACTTTCTGGGCACACCGGTGGGATAAGGGATACCGCGCATTGACGGAGAAAACGCCGGAGATGGATGACGAGCTTTTCGGATCGCAGTATTATTATTTCCAGATCGATTGGGAGCCGACGCAGATCATATGGAAGATCGGGCCGTCGAAAGATAAGTTGCGGGTGGTTGGATTTGAAGACTACACCATCACTTCCGTGCCGAACAACCAGATGCTGCTGATCATTACCCAGGAATTTCACAACACCAAGTGGTGGATCGGCTCACCCTATTCACAGGATAATATTCCGTTTCCTAAAAATGATATCCCGGGAGAAATTTATGAAGTAATGATCGAGTAATTGCAGTTCAGGTCAGGACATCATTTCATTCCCATATTCGTCATTCGCATATTCGTCATTTCACTTTAAGGAATATATCCCACATTGTGAATGTGCGGTTCATAGACGATAAGCAGCACCAGGTCGGGCTTTTCGTGATCTATTATTTCAGTGTTTTCATAATAATTCCATCCATCGAAGATGTAGACAGTTTTCTGAAAAGTCTCATCCAGGTAGGGCTTCAGCGCATTGGTAAAGGAATCGCGGATCACGACTGCACGCGGAAGCGTAACATCACCGGTCTCTCGCACCAATTCATAATCATCACCAAGATCATTTTGAGGAGGTTTGTAACCCGCATTCCTGCCGGTCCTGGCCCGTTGATGCTTCAGTGTTGGCAGGATGTCAACTTCTTTTATGTAATCGGAAAGATCGGTCATGATGGCGAGATTCCCCGAACGGGTTAATGTGTCACGGAAAGAAACATCCGAACTTTCAATCATCTTCACTGCAGGAAAATCTTCACGAATCCGTTTTGCAATTTCCCTGTATGCAAAGTAGGCACCAAGCTTGTTCCAGTGATTGTCGGCTTTGTAGTACAAACGCCCATATTTCCTTGCTTCCATCAGAGGCTTCACAAGGTCAATGTAATTTATTCCACCACATGTCTTCATGGCTGCAACTATTTTTTCAGTCACAGTTCCTGAAGGAGAATGAATATAATCGGCAGGAAGGAATTCCGGGTAGATGTCCTGTTTCATGGGCGCAAATACCACGTAAAATTTTATTCCCTTTTTTTGAAGATGATCGGTCCGGTGCTTGAACTCCCAGGCAATATCAATGATCTGCCGGTTGGTGAGAGAATATTTCCCGGTATAAAGTTTCTTCTCTTTTTGTGCAAGATAGAACCATCCTTCTTTTCCGATTGCCACATCATTTGGAGACGGTGATTTATGGAAAAGGAAATAGTTGGTCAGCGTATTAAAACGCAGAATCTGCGGGCGAAACAAAAAGTGATCATTGAAATATGCCTCGTATGCTTTCGGATAAGGATCGAGGAGCCCGGGATTGAAGAATGGTTTGCGTGCCAGGTTCCGGTTCTCACTCTTGCTGATCTTTTGCTCCTTGTAAAACTGGAACGGTTCGTTCAGCAAAAGCAGGGATATCCAGCATAAGAACAGTGCCGTCAGGACGATTGCAAATATTTTTTTCGATCGTTCCATCTTCAGAACCTGAAATAAATGAAAGGATTGATGGTGCCGGCAGTCATCTGCACTGTGACCAGGAACATCAGGATCACGAGGAACAGCAGGTTCCCGATATTTCCAGTATAAAAAGTTATCCGGCTGAAATTGTTCTCTCCAAAAACACGATTGCTGTTTTTGAGATTTGCGATTTTCGTGAAGATGGTTGTGCATCCAAGGATCCCGATGATCCCCGTGACGATCAGCTCAAGGTTGAAGAAGCTCCGGAACTGCGGCCAGTTGACTGGATTCGCACTTGTTCCAAACATGATTCCAATGTACGTTATAGAATCCCGGAAAGTATCTGTACGGAAAAAGACCCATGAGATTAGCAGGAAAAGAACCAGGTAAAGATGCTGAAGCGATGGGTGCAGCTTCTTCAGGAACTTCCCGAAACCCGCTTGTTCAGTGATCAGGAAGACGCCATGCAGCATTCCCCAGATGATGAAATTCCAGGTCGGCCCATGCCAGAAACCGCAAAGGAAAAAGGTTATTGCAGTCCCGACCAGGTAGATCAGTTTGTCGGAACGGATTCCCAGGTACCGCTCTTTCGGCAGCTTTCTCGAAGTCGAATAAGCGATCGGTAAAAAAAGATAATCCCTGAACCAGGTGGAAAGAGAGATGTGCCACCGTTTCCAGAATTCCCGCAGCGACCGTGAGATGTAAGGAAAATTAAAGTTCTCCACAAAGGTGAAACCAAGCATTCGTCCCAGCCCGATCGCCATATCGGAATATCCTGAAAAATCATAATAGATCTGCAAGGCAAAACAGGTTATTCCCAGCCATGCCAGCGGCGAATTCATCTGCCCGTAGGGTCTGCCAAAAACCTGGTCTGCCACGGCGGCAAAGGTGTTTGCGATGAGGATCTTCTTTGCCAGTCCCAGGACAAACCGGTTAATCCCGGAGGCAAATTTTTCAAACGTCAGCATTCTTCCACCCGGGATCAGTTGCGGTGCAAGATCGTTGTAACGTGAAATGGGGCCGGCAATGAGCTGCGGGAACAGGCTGATATATAACGAAAGATCAATAAAGTTTTTCTGAACTTCAGTTTCTCCGCGGTATACGCTGATAAGATAACTGATGGCCTTGAAGGTGAAGAATGAGATTCCCAGCGGCAGGATGATCTTTCTCAGAAGTATCGGGTGAACGCCGAAAAGATTGGTCAGGGCATTTATATTATCAACAAAAAAATGTGTGTATTTGAATGTGACAAGCAACCCGAGATTCATAAACAATCCCACGATCAACCAGTTTTTCCGGACTCTCTTAGACTTGTTCCTGCCGATCATTCGCCCTGAAAAATAATTGATCAGGATGGAACCAATCAACACGCTGGCCAGCGAAGGACCACCCCATGCATAAAAAACCAGGCTTGCAATCAGCAGCACAAGGTTCTGCAGTTTTTCTTTTACAACATAGAAAAACAGCAGTGTGAACGGGAGAAAGAGATAGATGAAAAGTAACGAACTGAATAACATCCGTGTCGGGTTTGTATCCGGAAAATCAGCGGCTTGATTTTTAAGGATCAAGGATTAATTGCAGCAAATGTACTATTTTTAGACTTTCATATAAAACCACAACACAAAAAACTGGGAAATCATGAACATCATCGTACTCGGCGCAGGACTGGTTGGCGGTCCGATGGCCATCGACCTTTCAAAGAACAGGAAATTCAAGGTAACGGTTGCGGATCTCAACGCAAACGCACTGAAGACGCTGAAAAAGAAACATCCCGTAAGTGTGATCGAAACCGATCTCTCGAAACCGGCCGTAGTGAAAAAACTGGTTTCCGGTTACGACATGGTGATCAATGCAGTTCCGGGTTTCATGGGATTTGCCACACTTAAAGCCATCATCGAAGCGGGAAAAAATGTAGTCGATATTGCCTTTTTTATTGAAGATCCGTTTGAACTTGATAAACTGGCAAAGAAGAATAACGTGACGGCCATCATGGATTGCGGCGTCGCCCCGGGGATGTGCAACATTCTCATCGGGTATGTCGATCATCTCCTTGACGAAACTGAAAATGTAGCATATTATGTTGGCGGCCTACCGGAGATCCGCGAATGGCCTTATGAGTACAAGGCTGTGTTTTCACCTGTTGATGTGATCGAGGAATACACAAGGCCTGCACGGTTCATTGAAAATGGAATCCCTGTCACCAAACCTCCGCTTTCCGAACCGGAACTCATGAATTTTCCGGGTGTTGGCACACTTGAAGCATTCAACAGTGATGGATTGCGGTCACTGCTGCATACAGTTAAGGCCAGGAACATGAAGGAAAAGACATTGCGTTACCCTGGACATATAGAAAAGATGGCAGTTCTGAGAGATACCGGTTTCTTCAGCCAGGAACCCATGGAGATCCAGGGAAAAATGATCCGCCCGATTGATTTCACGGCTAAATTGTTATTCCCGAAATGGAAACTGAATGAAGGTGAAGTCGATCTTACTGTGATGAAAGTGATCGTGGAAGGAAAGAAAGGGAAAAAGAAACTGCGGTATACGTATGATCTTTTTGATAAATACGATCCTGCAACCGGTATCCATTCAATGGCACGAACTACCGGGTACACGGCGACAGTGGCGCTGAATATGATTGCCGGTAAAGTTTACACACGCAAGGGCATGAGCGTGCCTGAATTCATTGGTCAGCAACATGAGTGTGTAAAATATATGCTTCATGGACTGAAGCAAAGAGGAGTGATCTACACAGAAAAGATTGAGGAAATCTGAAAATTAACCTGATCAGGATTCCAGGAAAAGATCAGAAGCAATCCCGTCGGCAAATAATTTTCCTTCATCCGTCAGGGTATAAATTCCACCCGCCTCTTCAATCTGCCCGCTGCTGATATAATTCATGGCACGGGAAGAGAATTCTGCAGCAAGAGTCTCTCCGAATTTTTCCCTGAGCTTTGCAATGTCACATCCCCACATCGTCCGCAGTCTCACCATGATGAATTCGTTATAATGTTGCTCAACCGTCAGTTCTTCCGTCTCGAAAAACCGTTCACCCCTCCGGATCCTGTCTGCATATTCAATGATGCTGCCCACATTCCACTGGCGTGAAAACCCGTCGTACGAATGCGCCGAAGGTCCAATTCCCAGGTACATTTCACCGTTCCAGTACTGGCTGTTATGACGTGAATAATGCCCGGGTTTGCAGAAATTCGAGATCTCGTAATGTTCATACCCATGCTCCTTCATCTTCCTGAGAAGTATCCGGAAATGTTCGATCGAGTTATCTTCATCAGGAGCCGCTAACTTCTTTTTATGGATCAGCACATCGAGTGCGGTGTTTGGTTCAACTGTCAGCGAATAGGCCGAAATATGCGGGATCCCGAACGAAATTGCCTTCTCAATATTTTCTTCCCACTGTGCTGAACTGAGTGTTGGAATTCCGTAGATCAGGTCAATGCTCAGGTTATCAAACCCGGCATCCAGGGCTTCCCTGATCGATTCTTCCGCACGGGCAGCAGAGTGAATGCGGTTGAGGTATTGAAGATCCTCTTCCCGGAATGACTGGACCCCGATGCTCAGCCTGTTGATCCCTGCATTCCTGTATGACTTGATAACAGCCGGGTTCAGATCGTCGGGATTAGCTTCAAGCGTGATTTCAGCAGAGCTGCTTACCTTGTGATATTTCCTGATCTCCTCAAGGATCTTCTGGATATGCCTGACTTCCAGGTACGAAGGTGTTCCGCCACCAAAGTAGATCGTTTGAAGTTCCCGCTCACCCATGTACTTCCGCCGTAAATAAAGCTCCTCGGTAATCCCATCCATAAATTCTTTCCGGTACCTTGAAGAAGCCACAGAGTAAAAATTGCAGTAGTGGCACTTTCTTCTGCAGAAAGGTATATGAATATAGATTCCGGCCATGGATAACTTATTTCTTCAGGGTAATGCGGAAAGTGGTTCCTTTGGAGAGTGTGGAGGCCTTTACAAAGATCTTTCCTGAATGGTAGTTCTCGATGATCCTGCGGGATAGTGTCAGCCCCAGTCCCCAGCCTCGTTGCTTGCTCGTGAATCCGGGATGAAAGATCGTCTTGAAACGGGATTTTGGAATCCCTTTTCCAGTGTCGCTCACATCGATGAAAACCTGGTCGTCACTTTCAGTAATTTCAATGTTCACCTTACCATTGCCCTCCATTGCATCCACTGCATTCTTGCAGAGATTTTCAATCACCCATTCAAAAAGGTGTACATTCAGCGGGACCAGGATTACATGTGAAGCGTCCGGCACAATGGTGAATTTAACTTTTTGTGAAGTCCTGACACGGATGTAGGAAATGGTTTCGTGCACCAGGCTGATCACGTTGGTCACTTCAAGACGTGCAATAGAACCGATCTTGGAAAACCGGTCGGTGATGGTCTCCAGCCGGTTCACATCTTTCTCAATTTCTGAAAGTGTTTCCGGGTCAACCCCTTTGATCTTCAGCAATTCCACCCATGCAACCATTGAAGAAAGCGGCGTTCCAAGCTGATGCGCGGTTTCCTTTGCCATTCCGACCCACACCTGGTTTTGCTCCGATCTTCGTGCATAGCTGAACATCATGTAGGCAATGATAAGGAAGAGTCCGATGACGAAAAACTGGATGTACGGATAATACCGGAGTTGCATCAGGAGAAACGAATCCCTGTAAAAGATATACCTGATGCCGGTTCCCGCAATGTTAACCTGGATGGGCTGATTCTGCGATGCCATCGAACTGAGCATGCTTCTGACATAAGCGGTATCACTCATCTTGTTTTCAAGAATGTTCCCCGACTGGATCACATTGCGTTTGGTGCTGTCGGTAATGATAACCGGCACTGACGCCGAATTCAGTACGACTTCCGAGAAAAACGAACGGATCAGGTCATTCAGCACCGTTCTCAGTTCCGTAAAAATATTGGAATCCTTATAATAGAGGTAAAGGACCATGCTTGGATCGGGAGGAAGATAATTGCTGACGATCGGCGGGTAAACAGAAAACTCCTTCAGCAATGCACCTTCCAGTTTCTTTACGGTATCCAGGCTGAAATTCACATTCCTTGCATTGGTAATGTTCCCGTTCTTATCGGTGATTATGACCGGGATGGTAGTATTGTTCTGGATGATGTTTGTGTAAAAGTTCAGGTCGGTATTGATGGGAGCAAGAAGCACTTGCTTCTGCGCTTCGGCAACGATGCTTGCCCTTTTGCGCTCCTCATCCTGCATCTTTTCAAAAAGCTTGTTCGTAAAGTTTACCAGGTCGGCTTTCCGGTGAATGGCTTCAGCCCAGATCTCAACATTCTTTCTTTCGTCCTTGCGGATCTCGCTGACAAGAACGTTGGTAAAATACAAAGAGACCCCGACAATGGCAATGGCCACTCCGAACAGGAAAAGTTTCCAGCGTTTTTTCTGTTGATAGAGATCCACCTTGAGGCTCTTTTATTTATTGAATTAGACGTAGGATTCGCCTTTTTCAAGACGGACATCATTTACAAACTGCCGGATCTGCTGCTCATCACTCTTTTTACAGATCAGCAGCATGCCTTCTGATTCCACCACGATATAGTCTTTCAATCCCTGCATGACTACAAGCTTTTCGGCCGGCATATTCACGATGCAGTTGGAAGAGTCGTAAGCCATCACGTTTTTCCCGATGATGGTATTCCCGTTTTCATCGAGCGGACGGTTCTCATACAGAGATCCCCATGTTCCAAGATCTGACCAGCCAAAATCAACAGTCAGCAGGTAAACATTGGATGCCTTTTCCATGATGCCATAGTCGATGGATATGCTTTTACAGATGCTGTAAGCTTCATTGATAAACCCCTTCTCTTCCGGTGTTCCGTATTTCCCGACACCCTGGCGGAACAATACATTCACCTCGGGGAGAAACTCTTCAAATGCTTTCATGATGGATTTCAGCGACCAGACGAAGATCCCGGCATTCCAGAGGAAATCGCCACACTTGAGAAAAGTCTGCGCCAGCTCAAGATTGGGCTTTTCCGTAAATGTCTTGACCTTCTTCAGGTGAGGATCTTTCGGGTAGACCATTTCGTCGTCGAACTGGATGTAGCCATAACCAGTATCCGGCCGGCTGGGACGGATTCCCAACGTCAGTAGCCATTCATGAGAAGCAACTGCTTCAAGGGCTGTCAGGATATTCTGCAGAAAAATATCCTCTTTCAGGATGATGTGATCCGAAGGTGCCACAACGATCTGGGCATGCGGGTCAAGAGCCAGGATTCTGTAATTGGCATAGGCAATGCATGGAGCCGTATTCCTTCGCGAAGGTTCGCACAGGATCTGGTCATCCGTTATCCCTTTTAACTGCGACTTCACAAGGTCCTTATACGATTCATTGGTGACAATAAAAATATTCTCCTTGTTCATGATCTTCGCAAACCGGCGGAAAGTCTGCTGAATTAACGTTTCCCCCGTGCCAAGGATATCGATGAATTGTTTGGGATGTGTCGAAAGACTCATCGGCCAGAACCTTGCCCCGATTCCTCCGGCCATGATCACGCAATAATGATGGGTGGATTTTTTCATCCTGAATAAGTTACTGAGTTCAACAAAAATACAACAATTAAAGAAGTTTGAAAGTGCTTATATATCTTTCGGCTAAAAATCAGGTTTTATTTCTTGATACGGTCGCCACCGGGCTGAAAAGGTATATCCTGTGATTGGCAATGGATTGGCAGCGATACCTTTTTCGCAGCAGCTCTTTTTTCCGGAATGCCCTTCCACCCGGAAGATAAAAAATCGTATCCGGTGGAAGATCCTGGAGAAATTCTTTTCCATCCGGTTTGTCATATTTCTTTAATGCAATGGCAAGATTCTGGTTGGCCTTGGCTGAAGCATTTGCCTTCAGGAAGTAATCCTGCAATGCAACGATAACCTCATGCGGAAAAACAGCTGGAATCATCAGGGGGATCATCAGGCTCCGGTAATGATTCTTCCATTCCTGGCCATGGGGTTTGGGCTGGTCCTTTTTTCGCCGGAACAGAGAGTGCCCGCGAACTGTGGAAAAGGTGCTGAACACCACATCATGAGCCATTTCGTGAACAAGGGTAATGAGGAAATCGTAGGGATTAAGCGTCTTATTTACGGAAATGATCGCCCGGGTCCCCGGTTTTGCCGGCCTGTAATCACCGAATTTTGACGATCTGCCGGGAGCAACCCGGAGACGGACCGGGTTTGTTTCGAACCAGCGGAGAATATAATCAATCGCAGCTTCAGGAATATATGATCCCAAATCCTCTCTTGTCAAACGGTGACCCAACGGTCCGGAAGTTCTTGGTATATCTGGTGGCGGCTCCAGGAGGGACAATTGCATTTTTTAGGGTGTTTTTGGTTTTTTTGTGGATAGTTACTGGAAGAACAGGCGTCAATGATAAGTGTGATGATTAACAACAAAAACAACCATAAAACTGAACGCGCATTGGGTATCATTTTGCAAATATACAATTTCCGGGAAGTGTAAAACCGCATGAATATGAAGGTAAAGAGGACAATTTTTTAAACTAAACGCCAAAAGAAACGGGATTGTTGTTATTTTAGCGAAAATATTTACTGTGAAGCTTTTTGATTCAATCGGACGTTATGTGATACTGATGAGCCGTGTTTTTACTCGACCGCAAAAAGCTGTAATATTCCGCAAATCATTGTTTGATGAATTTCAGCACCTGGGGGTTGAATCACTGGGGATCGTTGCATTCATCTCCATGTTCATGGGCGCCGTCGTTGCAATCCAGACAGCCTACAACATCGACAGCCCGCTGATTCCCTTGTCAATGGTGGGTTTTACTGTACGTCAGTCCGTCATCCTCGAATTTTCTCCTACCGTCATCAGCCTGATCCTTGCAGGAAAAGTCGGCTCACGGATCGCTTCCGAAATCGGCACCATGCGCGTTACAGAGCAGATCGATGCGCTGGAGATCATGGGCGTTAATTCTGCCAATCACCTGATCTTCCCCAAAATCATCGCCTCCCTGATCATGAACCCGATACTAATCGTTTTCAGCATGTGGCTCGGGATCCTTGGGGGATGGCTCGCAATGCTTGCCAGCAAGCTGGTCACTTCCACGGATTATGTTACCGGGATCCGCGTGGATTTTGAGGGATTCACGATTTTTTATGCACTGATAAAGACCGTCTTTTTTGCGTTCATCATCTCTTCTGTTTCTGGGTTTTATGGCTATGAAACACGCGGCGGTGCGCTTGAAGTCGGACAGGCCAGTACAAAAGCAGTGGTTGTCAGCAGCATCCTGATCATCCTCTTCAACCTCGTACTGACTCAACTTTTATTGACATGATCGAGGCAAAACAGATAAATAAAACCTTCTCGGGCCATCACGTTTTGAAAAACGTTTCCTGTTTATTCGAACGGGGGAAGACGAACCTGATCATTGGCCAGAGCGGTTCCGGAAAAACCGTTTTGATGAAATGCCTTGTGGGTTTATTCGAAGTTGATGATGGCCAGGTGATCTATGACAACAGGAATTTCTCTGCGATGAATTTTGAGCAGCGGAAAAGCATCCGGCAGGAAATCGGAATGCTGTTCCAGGGAAGCGCCTTGTTTGATTCGATGAATGTTTTGGAAAACGTGATGTTCCCGCTGAGTATGTTCACCAGGAAATCCTTTGAGGAGAAAAGGGAAAGAGTCTCTTTCGTATTGAAAAGAGTGAACCTGGAGAATGTAGAAAACCTTATGCCCTCCGAATTGAGCGGTGGAATGAGGAAACGCGTTGCCATTGCACGCGCCATCGCAATGAACCCCAAATACCTTTTCTGCGATGAGCCGAATTCCGGCCTTGACCCCCAGACATCGGGTGTCATTGACCTCCTGATCAGTGAGATCACCAAAGAATACCAGATGACAACCATTGTGAATACTCACGACATGAACTCTGTACTGAGCGTAGGTGATACCGTGGCTTTTATCTACAAAGGCGAACTCTGGTGGAAAGGTAACAAAGACACGATTCTCCATACCGACAATAAAGAGTTGAACGACTTCGTTTTTGGCACCGAACTGACTTCACGCCTGAAAAAATAATTCATGAATTACCTTGATATCATCATTCTTTGTATCCTCGGACTGCTGGTATTTAATGGCATAAGAAAGGGATTTATCATCAGCCTGGCCACACTCGTTGCACTGGTCCTTGGAATATGGGTTGCCATTCATTTTTCAAACTATATCAGTGTTCTCCTGGAAAAAAATCTTCACCCGTCCGGATCCTGGCTTCCCATCCTCTCCTTCACCCTCACTTTTCTGCTGGTCCTGATTATTGTCATTCTTATAGCAAAAGGCATTGAAAAACTCGTAAGTCTTGCCGGCATGGGACTGATGAACCACATTGCCGGCGGAATCTTCGGATTGCTGAAAGGACTGGTATTTGTCAGTGTTCTCTTCTTCATTGTTACCAGCTTCGATCCGAAACAGAAGCTGATCACGCCCAAAGCCAAGGAAAAATCAATGTTCTACAGTTACGTAGACAAGGTCTTCCCCGAATTGATGAACCTTTTCGGTGGCGAGATAAAATTCCCGGGCCTTTCAACCCACGAAAATCAAAACAAATAAGCTGTTATTTTTCAGCGGATGTACTTCCGTTAAGTCGTAGATGTACTTCCATGAAGTCATATGTGTACATCTATGATTTGTTTTATCAGGAAAGAATAAAAGACTGTTAAAATTTTATTCTTTTTCACCCGAATGGGTTCAACGAAATAAATTTTATCATGGCTAATAATGTTAACCACAAAGAATTCACAAAGATCTGCACAAAGATCACAAGGATTATTTTAGTGTACATTGTGGCTACTTTGCCTTTGTGGTTAAATATGTATTCAATTTTAGAATTT
>Ga0118677_10001414_pt1 | contig 50911 bp, 52 predicted proteins | sample AliMusrvi5mmetaG_FD_86154 | JGI IMG/M metagenome (GOLD analysis project Ga0118677, IMG submission 86154) | reverse complement strand
TGACGGCGTAGTTGCTCCCGGCGGTCAGCCCGGATCCCAGCGCGGCGGTCGACGCCAGGCCGTTGGTGACGCTGGCAGTCACAAGGCCGTTTGTCGCGGCAGTGATCGCTGCGGCCGATACTGCGATGGCGCCGCTGCTGGCTGCATTGGCCACCGTGACGGCGTAATTACTCCCGGCCGTCAGCCCCGATGCCAGCGTTGAACTCGCAACGTAGTTGCTGGGGTTGCTGCGCGGGTACAACGCATCCGTCGTGGTGGTCCAGTTGGTCAGTGCGACCGCCGCCGTGGCACGCGCCGTCAGGTCCGTAGCCGCGCCTGCGGTGGCCGCGTGCCCGCTGTTCGTGGCATAGGCGCTGTTCGTAGCGAACGACACGCTGCCGCCCAAACCAGCCAGCGCATTAGCGATGTCAGCCGTGCTGGCAAAGATCATGTCTTGATTGTTGAGGCAATACGGCAATATCCAAGAGTGCCCCATGTCGGAAGTAAAATACAATCCACTGATGTCTAGATAGTCTGCCGCCACCACATGCAGCCCAACCCCTTCTGTTTGGAAATACAGCCCAAGGCTAAAACCCGTTTCCAGCGTGCCCGACATCGGCGTTGCGCCGGAAAGCGGCAGGTAGTCCGGTGCCAGTGTCGCGCTCGCCGCAACATCCGCGTGCGATGCGTTGATCTCAAGGTTGCTAACTGTAGTCCAGTTCGTAACCTGCGCCGACGCTGCGCACGACACCAGCAACGCGCAAAGATAAACAGAAATTTTGTTCATGTCGTGTCCCTCAATGCCCAGGGGTTTGCAGGTAGTAGTATCCGGCTGGAGCCCCGTTGGTCACAACGCGCAGCGAGTATGCAGATACCTGCCCGAAAAAGTTCGTGACAAAGTTTGTCGTTGCCCACGGGAACTGAATCGGGTTGCCGGTGAACGTGCCACCGTACCCCGGTGAACCGCGCATGGTGATTGTCCCGTTCACCCGATAGCAGGGGTTGCCGTTCTCAAACTCTCCCAGAAACCAGTTGTATGACTGCGCCCCGGCGTCCATCCCCGCCACCCACACTGCCGACACGCGCCCGGTGTCGATCACGCTCACGTTTGTGTACGATGCAACGTAGCTCGTGAACAGGTTAGTAGAGGAGAAGTAGTTTGTCGTTCCACCGCTGTTGGTAGTCTCGTATGTCACCACTGTCAGGTTGGTGATGTACAATGTAACGACTGGTGATGTCGTGCCAATCGTCACGGAATGGTAGACGGGGTACACCACATTCGTGCTTGCCCACCAGTTCGTCGTCATGTTCTGCCGCTGCCAGAAGAAGATGAATGTGGCGTTCGTCGGCCAGGCGCGGGTTTTGCCGTTGTCCGTAACCAGCGGCGAGATGTTCCACAGCTCACCGCGGGCAAACTCCCGCGTAAACTGCGGTATCTGGTCGCTGTTCGCCTCCACGTTCATCTGCCAATCGTTGCCGGCGACTGCATACATCGCAACGCAGAGGGACGCAAAGAGTGTCATCAGGTAACGCATGGCAAATCTCCTAAACGCTAATCGCTATCGGGTCTTCCGCATTGACACGGGAACACAGGCGTGCGGCATCGAGCATGGCGTTGTTGCGCATGCTCATGCCAAGTTGCCGGTCGCTCCTACGGCCGCGCCCCGACACCCACAACTCGCCTACGGTCCACTGTGACAGGATGTCCCCGTACCGCTCATAAACCCAGTCCGGCACGGCAAGCGCCGGGTCAGAGTCAAAAAGAGGGGTCCAGAATAGGCGGATGATGACAATGCCGGTACCCAAACTCGACACCGGCGGCAGGATCTCGAGCGTCTGCGGCTGGCCGGCGGCTGGCGGCGGGTTGATTTTCCAGTACGGGAAGGCGTTGCGCTGGCAGTACTCCACCCGAATCCCGGTAGCCACGGCAGTGTAGTCCACCTCAGCCACGGGCGGGGGGCCGACAACTGCCGCCGTCTTGATCAAACGCGCCAGCGTAAACGTCGGATTCACGCATGCCGCCGCGCGCGCGTCCGCTGCCGCCTGCGCAAGCCCCAGGTCGCCAGGGGAGGCGTTGGCCGTGTCCTGTGCCGCTTGATATGCCACCTCAAGCGCAGCCCGCGTAACAGGGTCAGGCGTGGCGGCAGCAAGGCTCGTGCTGAACTTCGTCCGCCACACCTGCGACTTTTCCATGAAGGACTTCAGGCAGCGCCGGAAGATGATCTCGACCTGCGAAGGATTCACGTCGCCAATATCGCCGACAATCTGATTCAGCAGGTCTGAGTATTGCGTTGCCATGAGATCCCCCTGTCATCATCCCTGCGATGTCTGTTGACCTTCGCGTGACCGCTCCAACTGGAACCGCTCGAACCGGTCCTTGTTGCGGGACGAGTATTCATCATACTCGGCCTTGGTCGCCTCTTTCAAAACACTGAAATTGATTCTCCCCTTCCACCCGATGATCTCGAAGGTGTCCCCGTCCTTGCGGTTGGTGCGCGGCTGCATGTTCGGGCGAACCGAGTTGTTCAGCGCCTCAAGGAACTGGTCTGACACGATGGCCGCGGAGTTCAGGTACAGCACGAGCAGTTCGCCGTTGACCATCACCGGCTGTGCGATCTGCCCCTCCTTGGAGATGTCTGCCGACGTGTCCACCTTGATGTGCCAATACTTCTGCGGGGTACTCTTGGCAACTTGGATCGACTCCCGGTCCCGGCGCTGCTGCTGTTCCAGCGCATACTTGAACGTCATCAGAACCCATCCGTCGCCCTGCGGCGCCCGCGCAATCATCCAGGTCTCGCGGTCCAGTCTCCGGGCGCGCATCTCGTTCGCGGCTTCGGCTTCGGTCGTCCACGGAAGGCTGTCCGTGTTGAACACGATTGACTGCGTGGGGGCTTTCAGAGTGTCTTCCTTGGTCGTCTTGGGGTCCATGTTGGTCCTCGTTTTGGTGTTTTTGTTTGAACAAAAGCGGCTGCGGGGTTAGCCACAGCCGCTCGGTGAAACTTGTATCCGGTGCGTTAGAACAGCGGACCGATGGCAATCCAATTGATGTTCGTGTACGCACCACCTGCAACCATGGTCGTCTTCGGGACGAAGTTGGTTTTTGAGATTGAAACCGCCCATAGCTCATTCGTTCCGCTGTCGACCGCCTGCGTTTCCTTCCAGGACAAGAACACCATCGGGGCGCTCTTGAACACGACGCCGAACGAGACCAGAGCCTGAGCGTTCGTGGCCGTGCCGGTAATCAGCGCGGGCAACTGCTGCGCCGAATCCTGCCCGTAGTAGATCGCGGAGTTGAAATACTGGGGAGCCCAGTAGTGCGTCGGGGTGTTGACCGCCGGCTGTTGCGCAAACATCATGCTCGCGCCAAGGAGCAACACGCCGATCACAGCCGCCAGAGAGATTGTACGTTTCATGGTTCTGGTTCTCCGCCCGCCGCCCTTTTCACGGGGAGGCAGGATGGGGTTGAAGAGACTCGGGTTATTCCCACTGAATGCCGTACATCACCGCGCTGGTCATGTACGTGGTGTTCAGCAGCTTCACGCCGGCCGGCACAACCGTGCCCGCGGGAACCTGAACCAGATCGTACTGCGGGCCTACCCAAACAACGCGGGCATTGGACACGTTCGGCGCGGTCGAGTCGAGCGTCACCTGATCGGCGGTGAGACCACTGCCAGACAGGGCAACGATGCGGCCAGTCCAAGACTGGAAGAGACCCTGAGCGTCCACATAGGCCAGCTCGATGAGCGAGCCAGCGCCGGCGCCGGTGGTCAGCGCCACGCTGATATGGCCGGTTCCATTCGCCGCCGTGTCCATCGAGAACAGCTCGTTGACCGGAGCATAGTTCACGTTGAGCGTACTGTTCAGCGCCGGGTCAACCACGACGGAAGCGCCGGCCGTGGCCACCAGGTCGCCGCCGAAGTACCGCTGCACACCCTGCGCGATGGTCTGCGGGGTGATGACCATGGCCGCAGCGTTGTTGAAGATGACGCCACCCGCAACCGCGGAGTTGGCGAGCATCCCGACTTGCCAGTCCGTGATTGCCAGACCGGTGGCGAGGTTGATGATGCGCAGGCGCGTGGGCACAGCGCCCAGGCCAATCGTCATGGCCGCGCCGGAACCGAGGTAAGTCTTGAAGTTCATGGTAAGGTGTTCCTTGTTTCTGCTGTTGGGTTAACGGTTGACGGGTTACGAGGGCTGGCAAGACGGGTTGGTGCAAAGCGCCTCGCCGCGAATCAGGTACATGTCGTTCAGGATCGTGGCGCCGAACCAGAACTTGATACCCGCGCTGCCGGTCTGGCCGAGCTCATCGGACGGGGCGGCGTTGCCGGGCTTGCGCAGGACCACTCGGCCTTGCTTGGTGCTGTTCAGCGTGGCGACGGCGTAGGCTTCCTTCGAGATGAAGATGATCGGATGCACGTCGGGGATACCGGCGGAACCCGTCTTGGTGTCCTTGCCTCCGCTGCGGTACACGGCCTGCGAACCAGTCGTGGTCGCGGCGGCGTTCCAGGGCTTCAGGAAGTTGCTGGTGCAGAAACGGATCTTCTCGACGCTGCCGAACTCGTTGGGCAGGGCGCTCTTCGGGTTCGAATACATCTGAACCGGCTTGTAGTTGACGCAGTGCGTCACGTCGTCTTCCATGGCCGGGGTGACGATGGCCAGGAACGAGGCGGCAATCGGGTTCGTGCCAACGCCAACAGTCGCGGGCATGATCTCTGTGATCTTCTTCGCGCTGTTCGTGTTGAAGATCTCGTTGACGCGGGCGCACATCGGGCGATTGATCGTGGTAGCAATGGTCAAGCGGCTCGTGGCGCCACCGGCATACAGCACGTTCAGGCCGCCAAGCAGGGTGTTGAGCGTGACCAGTTCCATGGTCTGCGCGCGCCACTCGGCCAGATTCTTGAGAATCGGCTCCATGATATTGTCGGGGTGCAGCTCGACGGTCCAGTCAGTGATCGGCGTCCAGGTGCCGTACTGCTGAAGGACGAGGGAGACGTTCTTGCGGGTGAGCGGCAGCGACCCAGGGTTCACTCCCTCGATCATCGAAACGCCGGTCACGGGGAACAGATCGAAGTACGTGAACTTGATCGTGTCGCCGGTGTTGTTCGGCACGCCCTGCTGGCTGCCGTACCGAGTTACCATCAACTCGGGAAGCATGTAAACGAGGATCTTGGACGCTGCAGCGAGCTGTTGCGCTGCAATCGGTCCTGTGAACGTGGAGGTGTTCGTGTCCATGACTAGGAGCCTTTCTCCGGAAATTTGTCCGGAAGATTGCGGCTCCTGAAGCCTTGGTATGAGAGGCGGTCTTATCGCCCTCGATTAGGAGACAATCGTAAACCCTTTTGCGTAGTTAACGCAACTGCTTTCTTTGCACCACGCAACGATGCGAGTGCCGGGCGCGAAATATCCACAGCACCAGGTCCAGTTACATACCGGCTTGCCATTGTCGTACTTGACCTGATCGGATTGCATATGCGGAGCCCTGATCTGGCATGGGTTCTTGCACAGCGGAGACGGGCAGCGATGCACGCGCAACCGTTCAGATTCGGCGCCGGACACATGCACGATCCACGGTGACGCCGGAAGGTGGTGGGCGCAGGATGACCGCGCGCACCGCACCTTCACGATACTGCCAGCGCCAAGCATGCCGGCAAACCGCTTCTGTTTGCACACCGGGCAGGAGAAAATGCGAACCAGTTCTTGCGGAAGGCCAAGGCGCTCCGAGACTTCGGCGATGATTCGCGCGTCAATGACTGTTGGCATGGAGCGATCTACTCCGTCATGCGGCGCCGCTCGGCCTCTTCGCGCTGCATGCGCTGTGCCATGGCGACAATCTTCTCGTCCTCGGAAAGTCCTGCGTCCGTTCCGCCTGCTTCAGCGGCTCCGCTCCCGCCGCGGGCAGATGCCAGTGCCGCCTGAACCTCACGAGACCTTGGCTGCGCTGCGGGTGCCGTGCGAGTCTTTGCCGCTGCGGCCGGCTTGGCAATTCCGTACTTCTCGCTGAAGCGGTTCATCACGAAAGCGATATCCGCGGCCCGGTCAGGGTCGGCCACGAGCATCCCGGCATATTGCGGGTTCTCGTTGGCGAACTCCTGCAATCGCGGGTCTTTCAGCAGCTCCGCTGCATTGGGCACACCAGCCGCGACAACTGCCGCCATGGTGGCCTGAATGTCAGACTGCACCGTTTCTGCCTGCCGCGCCTGCGCCACGTCCAGCGCCGGACGAACCATCTGTTCGATGCGCGCCATCAACTTTTCGATGGCAAGATTCTGCCGGTCGCGCAGCGGATCGGAGATTTGACCGTACTCCTGAAACGCCTTGGCGCCGGTCGTCTTCTGCGGCTTGCCGTCGTCGCCCAGAACGTCGTCGTACTCGCGGGCGTTGATCTCCGCGTCAACCTCTGCCATGAGCGCCTTGACATCGAACATGGCGCCTGCCGCGACTGGTGCCGAATCTGTCTTGGCCGTGGCTGGCTTGGCTTCAGCGGGCTTGGCCTCTGTCGGCTTAGCATCGGCTGGCTTGACCACTGCGGGCTTGGCCTCGACTGGCTTGGGGTCTGCCGTCTTGGCGTCCCCTTCCTTCTTCAGGAACTTTCCATCCGGCCCGCGCTGCGGCTCTCCGGTCGTGTCGGTGGACTCCGCCTTCTGCCACTTCTTCGCCTGCTCGATGATGGCCGCGTCTTCCTGTTCGGGAGTCATGCCCGACTCGCCAGGCTCGACGCCGGATGATTCTTCACCAGAAGCGGGTGCATCAACCGCGGCCTCAACGGGCGCAGCGGTATCCACGACTGCATCAACCGGAGCGTCTGCCGCTGCCGGGGTTGTATCAACTACTGCATCGCCTTCCATGGTGTACCTCGCTTCGTTGGTTGGTGGAGAACCCTAAAAGAATCAGCCCGCAATCGCACGCAACACGGCGTCAACGATATGCGCGGTCTCGGTGGAGTTGCCAAGTTTCTTCACCAGCACGGCAGACACGCGGTCACGAACGGTGGTGGATGGGTAGACGTGAGGCGTAATTGGTTTGGAAGAGACCAGCGCAACTTGAACATCAGGAGTCAACGCGGCAACCGGCTCGACAACCGGCGCAACGGGAAGCACGGTGGTGTCTTCGGTTCCTTCAACAACAGGTTCTTTAGTCGGGTCCATAGTGATCTGCCTTTCTTTTCGACGGTTTACTTTCTCTCCGGAAAAACAACTTCCCGCAATTCCTGAATCACATCATCGCAGTCCATCCGCGCGCCCTTCATGGCGCGAACATGAAGATGGTTCGGGCAGTCATCGCGGAAACTGCCCTGTGCATCCTCGCCGGCCTTCAGCCCGCTTGCCCGCTCTTCCAGCCATTCAATCACCGGACGGAACAGGTGGCCGTACTGCCGCAACTGGTCAACGGCGTTGTCGTCCAGCCGCTTGCGCAACGAAGACACGGGGTAGACTATCTGACGGCGCTGGCTCATGCCTTGGCCGGCGGGGTGAACTGAACCACGCCGGAACCTGCAACCGCAGGAGCATTGAATGCCTCATCGGTGGGCTGGTACAGGGCGCGGAACACGTCCATTGCGATTTCGCCGTTGGTCTTCTTGGCTTCCATCGCCGCGTCAATGGCCTTGCTGATTGAGCGCACAACCATCTGCGCCGTGTCCGGATCATTCCGCGACTCGCGCAGCAACGCCGCATGCCAGAACCTCAGCTTCGGCATGCCCATGAGGATCTTGCTGATGAACCCGATGTACGCGCACCCGACATCATCGGGCACCTCGTTGTAGTCGCAGCACACCAGTTTGACTGTGATGTCTTCGGCCAGCATTTCGGCCTGACGCTCGGCGAACTTCTTGGACGCCTCGCCCACGTCCTTGAACTTGGCGTTGATCTCGTTGATCTTGTTCGAGAAGCGCTTGCCCGCCGCAGACCCTGGCTTGAACTCGAACTTGCCTTGGTCATTACGGTACTCGCCGAACGCCTTGAACACGGCTTGCATCTCGGCGTCGTAGTCGGTGGCGCGTTGCGCACTGCCGCAGATGTTGACGAGAATCAGGGTGCGCTCAACGCCAATTTCCTTGGCGCGGTCATCCCATGCGGCTTGCAACCGCTGGTGGTTGGTCATCATGCAACACCGGAACTTCTGCCACCGTTCGCGCGTGTTTTCCTTCGGGGTGCCGCCGGACGTGAGCTGCTGCATGACCAGCATCCACGTCTTCGTATCTTCAACGGTCATGCTGAACGGTACTTCGGTGATCTTCATTCGGTCGCCCCTCGGGTTGGTGGTTGGTTGGAAACGTGTCGAAAAGGTATCAGAATCATGCCGCCTTGTCTACCTTCTGGCGCATCCGGACAATCTTGCTCGGCTCCATGGTCTCGGCCCTGCGACTGGCGCGGGTACTCTCGCCGCGCATCTTGGCGGCAATGTCCATCGCACCCTTGGCCCGGTCAAGCTGCAAGCGGCTGTCCGCGTGTCCCACTCCGGCGCCAATGGACTGCGCCTCGGCAATCGCCTTCTGTGCCAGCGCGTTGTCCTTGGCCGTGGCCGCTTGGATCTTCTCCAGCGCCGCCTGCATCTGCTGCTGCTGCTGCTGCGCCTCGGGAGACTGCCCGCGCTGCTGGACCTTGTTCTGGTACTCGGCCTCGCTGATCCAGTACTTCTCCGGATCCTGCCCCTGCGCCTCGGCGTACTCAGCCAGCACCCAGGCCACGTTCATCCGGTCCTTGACCTCCGGGAACTCCTTGGCAAGCTGCATGATCGCCATGAGTGTAGAGCATGCCGACAACTGTTTGCTGAACTTCCGGAACCCGCCGCCCTTGACTTCGACATCCGATGGCAGTTCAATGTTGCCAAGCTCAACGTCCATCTTCAGCATCCAGGAGTTGATCCAAACAATGTCCTCGTCCAGCCCGCGAATCTTATCGCCGCAGTGCCGACCGCTGTTGTCCAGCCGCTGCTTCAACTCGAACGCCGTGTTGCCGCCCTCGCTCTTCTGCCCCTGCTGAATGCGCGGGACGCCTGAATCCATGTCAGACATGCGGTTGAAAAACTCGATGGCCCGCATGTAGACTTCGCCGTTGGTCGGCATGTTGAATACTTTGATCATCCCGTCAATCGCTCCGGTAAGCCCGGCGTCAACCTCGACGTATGCAATCGGCTTGGCGAGCATGTCTTCCATGCGCCCGCCGTTGGCAATCGTCCCGGTCTTCGACGCCACCACCGTGCGGGCGTGCTTGTTGTCATTGTCCATCGCCACGAACAGACCATCGAGAACGCGCTGGTTCGAGTCGTTGCGGTCGGGGATGCCAAGCGCGTCACGACACCCCGGCATCCGCATCCACTCACCGCGCTTGTACGGCAGCTTGCCAGGCTCCGGCAACATGCCAACCATCTTCTCGTTGCACAGGTGCGTCAGAATCCAAACGTATTCCCCGGTGTCATCGTTCGTGTCAGGGATGGCGGTGTCCGTCGCGCCTTCTACCGCGGCGCCTTCAGCCGGCGGCGCAATCGTCGCAACCGTGTTGCCGGCCGCGTCTACCACGTCAACCGAATCGGGATGCACGTACTTTATGGCATTCACGTGGTTCTGCGCGTAGTCATCGACCGCCCGGCGCGGAACGTGAATCCACATCTCATCCATGACCTCGGTCTTGTTCTGGTAAATCAGGTCGGTTGACTCGGGCGTTCCGGTCTGATCGCCGGTCCCGTTCGTGCCAATGGCCGCAGCGTTCGCCCCGTGCCCGAACGATGCCTTCAGCGCTTCAATGTCGATCTGTTCGCCGCCGTGTTCTTTCAGCGCCGTCTTATTGATCGCCCGCGCCCACTTCATCACGTCGCGCCTGCTCTTGCGCTGGCGACGGTTGAAGAACTCGCCCTCGTCCAACTCGCCAAGGTTGTCCATGTCCCAGAAGCATTCCCAGATGTTCACATCCTCGAACGCAGGGCGCATGCCGGAAGTTTCATTCTCGTCGGCGGTCAGATAGCAGTGCATCACGCGCGTGCCATACATCGCACTGCCATCCGCCGCACTCAGGAGCTGCTTCACGCCGCCGCACTTCTGGTGCCGTGAGTCCAGGTGCTTCTCGATCTTCTCTTCCTGCGCAGCCTGCTCCTCCGCCGGCATTGGCAGGTTCTGACCGTGGTCGTCCACCAGTCCGATTCGGAACGGGACATTGCCTGTGGCGAACAGGACATCGCTGAAGAAGTCGTGCGCCGTGGATAGGGCGTTTGCCGTGGACCCGGACCGAGCCGAACTCCTCCACCGCTCCTTGCCGTCGCTCTCGCGCCACGCCGGTTTGAATCCGGCCACGCTTGGCATGACATGGTTCGGGATGGACGCGAGAAGATTGGCAGACCATTTCTGTTCAAGACCAGCGGTGGCATCGCTGCCCGCCCCGGTAGTCATCGTCTGGCCGCGGTTCTGCTTGGCGCGGGTCAGAGTATCAGAGACAAACTTTTCGAGGGTGGTCTGCTGTGTGTTGCCCTGCATGCGCGGCCTCCTACAGGCCGACGTGAATGCGCCACACGCTTGCCCACTTGAACTTATTTGTGCCGGTGCCATTGACCTGAATGAAGTCATTGGCGCCTGCGGCCTTGGCTACCGCGGTGAAGTTGCTCGACACCAGCCAGACGCTGGTCGGCCCCGGAAGCGCAAGCACAGCCAGTTGGTTCGTGACCTCCAAGTCAGACGACACCCGTTGCAGCGTGGCCGTGTCGTTGCCACCTGTCCACGCATGGAACTCAATCAACTCACCGCCGTCCGGGTGCGGGAGAATCTTGGCAATGTTCGTGGTGGTGCCGGGCATCGCGCCCACATCGCGCACAATCATGTAATCGCCTGCGCAGGCAACCGAAGCGAACAGAGTCATGCCGGCCAGCGCCGACAGCCAAGATGGGATAGTTTTCATGCGGCCTCCGAGATGTGCCAAAATGCTACCATGCCGGGGACGGTTAGCGCAACCCTCAGTTCCACCCCTGCCACCGGGTATCCTCCGGACGCACTCGGCGCTGCTGCTGGAACTTGTACGACAGCGCCAGCATGGCCAGCGCCTTCTTGGCCGGCGTGACTTCGCCCCGCGCGTCCGCCTGCTCCATGGCCGTAGCGTATGCCCGCGGCGTGATGATCCTTGTCGCCATCTCCCGGAACACCGTCAGCGCCCTGTCAATCTCGCCCACCCCATCAACCGGCATGCGCTTGGCCGTACACGCGGGGTCTTTGCGCACCATCGCCCACCATGATTCGGCCTGCTTGGCGTCGTCTGATTGCACGCTGATTTGCCGGATGCCCCAGGATGTCAGGTCGCGCAGCATCACTGCCAGCCCCTCGCGCATGACACCGCCTACCATGCCCGTGCTGACCAGATCGTATGACTGCATCGTCACCACGCGCATGTCGCCTGCCGGGTCCAGCACTGCCACGGCAACGCACCCATTGGCCATGTCCCCGCCGCTCTTGATCTCCCGGTCTGGCCACGCCACCGCCGCGCGAACGTCGCCCTGCATGAAGGCGTTGGACCACGGCCATGAGCCTTTCTTGTACGCCTCATCCGCCGCCATGCGCTCGACAACCACGTCGCCGGAAAGGCATACGCCGCCATCGGATAGCGCGAAACCAGTAAGACCTATCACGCCTTCGCCCTCCTATCACCTCACCTCACCTGCATCCGCATCCCGCCGCCAACCGCGGCCTCGCTCTCCAGCAATCCATTCACGGCGTTGTGCGCCCCGCTAACCGCGTCCAGGTCATCGTCGTGCGCAGGACTCGGCGCCGCGTCCACGTTGGCCAGGAACCCGTCCACGTTCGGCCCGTCTACAATCGGCATGCCTGCCCCGCGCCCGTGCATCTGCCATGCCGCCGTCAGCATCCCGTTCCAGATCGTGTGCTTCGGCCCGGTCGGTCTCTTGCACAGCATGACCGTGTAGCCCTCGCCAATCAGTGGCCTTGCCAGTTCGGCCGGACCAATCAAACCCATGCTGCCCTTCTCGAACTCAATCCAAATCTCCGTCTGCCGTCCGTCCGTCCGCGCCTGTGCAAGCATCGCATCGCCAATCTGCGCATAGTTGATCCGATCCAGCGTGATCCCGGCGATGCACTCCTTGCCATCGTTGTACTTCAGCACGCGCCCGCTGGCCGTGTAGTCGCTCGTGCGCTTGGCCGTGGCGGCGCAATCCCAGTACCGCACGTCCTTCACAACTGTCCCGGTCGGCGGCGCAGGCACGCGCAGGAACCATAGGCGCGACGCCATGTTGCCGGATGCTGCTACGGGGTTGACATCCAGCAGGCCGGCGGCTTCGTAGGGTGTGAGGGTGGCGTACATCTCCCGATACCACTTCTCCCCAAACCGCTCTGGAAACAAGTACTCCCATGTCCCATCAGGCCGCGCTGTCCGCGCAGGATAGCTGATCGTCTCGAACTGCGGGAACTCCGGATTACCCTTCATCTCCTTGAGAATTCGCTCCTGCACCCCGTCAATGTGCCAGGGCGTGCCAACGATGGCCACGATGCTCACGGGCGCACGCCGGGTCATCAGGTTGTTGCGCAGCCCATCCCATCGTGCATCGCGGATGGTTGGGCTCTCCGCCTCTTCCCGGCTGCCGCACCAGTCGTCAGGTATCAGAATCGTGGCGCCGCGCCCGGTCATGCGCTTGCTCTCGAACCCCACAGCCCGCAACTTACCGCGGCTGCCGTCCATGCCCCACTCTTCGCTGCCCGTGTACTTGCGATTGATCCTCACGCCGGGAAACAATCGCCCGTACTCGTCGCTCGATACGATGGCCTGCGCCTCACGAGAGAACCCGACAGCCAGCGAGGCGTCGCAGCCAACCAGCATGATGTCCGGGTCCAAGCCGTGTAGATGGCCAAGCGCGAATGATGGGAAGTACGTCGAAACCGCCAGGCTTTTGCCATGACGAAACGGCACTCGTATCAGCATGTACGTGGACACCCCGCGCTTGAGTTGAGCAATTGCCCTGTCCAGCGCCGCGCAGATCCCCAGCGTGTGACGCCCTACGATGAATGGAGCACCCGGCCCTCCGTTCCACGTCGCGGCCATGAAGTCGATCATCCGCCGCCGCGCACGATACCGCTGCACCTGCGCCGCCATGGCATCCGCGCCGGTCAGCCCGCCCAGCAGTGTCACAGGTCCGCCCATCGCCGCTCCTCGATAATCGCGTCACTCGCCTCGCCTCGGATGCGGCCCTGTTCGTCCACGCTGGTGCGACTCGTGCGGCGGATGGACAGCGACACCGCGTCCACGTCCTGCTGGCTGAACCCCCTGCCGCGTCGATACGTCAGCCCGTCGCACTGCCGCTCCCATCTGGTCGTGCGGCGCTTGGCGGGCGGCTTGCTCACGGGACTATCTCCGCCGTCTCGGGCTCCGCGGCCTCGACATGCCCGCAGCATGGGCAGCGTTCGCCCGGCGCCGGCTTGGCATCGCGCATGATGATTGCCTGTAGCTCGGCGTCGGTGCAGTCTGCCGCGGACTCGATCTCGCGGGTAAAATCTATGGGCTGGTCCCCGCCCGTGCCACCACTGCCACGGCGCTCGAACTCTTTCTCGCGCTCGCGCAACCGCATGGCCACCCAGACCGGATTGTGCTCACAGCACCCGGCGCGTATCGCAACCGTGGCGTGGCCATCGGCTTTGGCGGCTTGACACTGGAGCGAGTAGGCCAGGTCTGACGACTTGGCGATGCGGGCGGTCAGCTCCTCGGACTGCATCCCCAGGGACTGCGCAACGAGCGTCGTCACGCCGTGGAAGTGCTCAATGCGCTCGCGGATGTCAGCGTCGGTCGGCTTGCCGATGATGACCCGCAGCAGCCGCGGCCCGGTGGTGGCAATCTCATCCATGCCGCAAAAGATACGCCTGCCGCCCAATCAGGTCAAAGCCAAAAGAAATGCCGTCCCACCGGTTAGGCGAGACGGCAACGGATCGACTGTAGCGGGGTTAACTCGCCGAATCGGCTCGAATCTTGGCGAGTTCGAGGCGCTTCTGCGCGAGTGCGAGAGTCAGCTCGGCCAGCGCAACATGCGATTCGGCAACCGCAACTGGGTCATCGGTCTGCGTCGGAGGATTGGCGCGGGCAATCATCACGTCGCTTGCGGCCTTGGCGATATCTGCTTTGGCTTGTGCGATATGTGCTCGGTGCGATGCGCTGGTCAGTTTGTCGTCGCTCATGGTCTTGGTCTTTCTGGGGTTGGTTTGTGGAGATCAGTGCGCGATGGAGTCGATGCGGTCCATCATCAGTTCGCGGGCCTCGCGCAGAGCGTGCTGCTTGGCTTTGGTTATGCGGACCAGGTGCATGGCAGCGGCGGCGCCATACCCGCCCTGCCAGTGCCGCTGCGCCTCGTTGGCCTTGTGCTTGCCGGCGCGTCCCTTGTGATTACTCATGGCGCGACTCCTTGGCCTGTTGCTTTTTTGCCGCCCTGGCCGCCCTGGCACGCACCAGGTGCTCCCGCTTGCGCAGGCTGCATCCAGTGCCGCCCCGGCGCCCGATGGCTATCAGGTAGGCGCGGGCAAGGTCCAGCGGGGTTGGGTCACTCATGGCGCCCGCCCTTGCGCGTGCCTGCGCCGCACCAGCCGCAGACTGCGCAGTGATTGCCGGCCCGGCCGCACGGGCAGAGCCAGCCGCGGGCGATGGTGCGGGCCTTGCGCCGCTCGGCATTGGCGCGCGACATCTCGTCTGGCAGCATGGGCGGAGGGACGATGTTGCGCGTGCGCTCCGGGCGCAGGATGGCAAAGGTCTGCTGGGTCATGTCGCCTCCCCCACCATCCACCCGATGGCAAACCAGATCGCGCACGCGATGATTGCACCGATCACATCTCCCCATCGTCCGGGCATCTTCGTGCGCGTATAGTGTGACGATCCGAGTACGTAGCTGCCGGTCATAGCCAATCTCCGTTTTGCCAGCCGGGCCTATCCCGGCCAACAACGACACTGTACTATAGCGGCTATAGGAGCGCAACCACCATTTCACAGAATCTTTTGCACCTGCTCTGCGTGGCCATCCTCGACCGATGGTGATGGGGTCTCGACCGCCACCGTCGTCACCGGGTCAGCGCACGGCCCACGACGGTCGCCATGCATCCTCCGCAACGCCGTCCGCGCCACGCCACTCGGCACCCCTGCCGCAACCATGGCTCTGACCGCCGCCCGGTTCTCGGGCTTGTGGCGGGCCTTGCGCGCAGCACGGTGCATGGCCATGATCTCCTTCAGCGCGGCACCAAAGTCTGGTACCCGGCTGGCCGTGCCTCGGAGTTGGGCAAACCGGACGCCGGCAGCAGCCATCCCCTCGCGCAGGGTCGGGTGGGCGCGGAGGCATCCCAGGATCATCTGGCGGCGCAAGGCGGACGCACACGAACGGGGAGATTTTTTTGTGGTCGGTTTTGGCGTCACGTTCTCTTCACTCATAATTCTGGTACTCCTATGCGTTAATGTGTCTCACAAAAACCCCTGCTCACCACTCCGGGCAGGGTATTGATTTTGGGGGTAGCCTGTCGGACCCCAATAATCTGTACCCAACCGGACGTGAGCATCGCAAGTGTGATGTTACACGTTACAATACCCCCCGTAGGGGGGAGGAAAATGTAACTTGTAACCTCAAGCGTTACATGTGACAGACGTGCCAAGAATGTAACCTGTAACCTGTACGCACAAAAAAGAGCGTAGTATGCCAAGGTTACAATTACAACCGTTGCTGTATGTAACTTGTAACCTAATGTTCCCGATGGACTCACTTTTGCACCCTCCATGAACCGTCTTTTTGCCGCTCGGCCCAAATCCATGAGACACAAGCGAACTCGACTTTGCACTGGTCGAAAGCGAGTTTTGCCCGGCCGTAGCTGCCCAGCTTGTAGGATCCCTTGACCTCCAGGCAATGCAGCCGGTCGCCAACCCACCAGCAGAAGTCGGGAGTATAGCGGTGTCCGGACGCCATCACAAATGTCAAACCCTCGTACCTGGCATCGCCCGGGCAGAACCGGCGCTTGGCTTCCGCTTCGGTCTTGTTCGGACCCTTATTTGGCTTTTGAGGAGGGGCTGACGCGGCTGGGGCTGACGCCGGAGGCGTGGTGCCAACAGCCGCCGTTGGGCATTTGGCCATGCAGACGGGGCACTCCATCTGTTCCGGCCGGCGCAGCAGGTAGCCGGGGCACTGGCAGGCCCAATACCCCTTGGCAAAGTACGCCTTAAGCTCTGGTCTGGCGGATAGCTCAGACATCGAGTTTAGCCCCCTTGGGCTGCTTGCGGAAGCAAACCCGGCCATCCTCGACGATCCACTTATTGCTGTGTCCGACGCCATCCTTGCGGCCGTTGATACGGAAACGCGTGGACTGCTCGGCCAATCCAAGATGTTCGGCAACCGCCTCGATATTGCACCCTGGTCCACCCGACGCGGAAATGGCGGCATCCAGAGCCTCGGACTTGGCGCTCTTCCTCTCCTTGGCGCCCTTCTCCTTCTCCCGCTGTGCCGCCATCCAGGGCGCCTCCTCGCCTGCCGCCTTGGCATCGGCAAGGAGCTGCCACTGGTCCTCAACATGGCAGGGCCAGCGGAAAAATACCTCCCGCGGCTTGAACTTTGGGAATTCGCGCAGGGAACCGTCCAAACGGAAGCCTTCCATGAGTCGGGCAGTCTCGGCGCCGGCTTGCATGGCTTCGTCAAGGTCATCGGCCGGGATGTTGGCCGAAAGGTGGATCACCGCGGCGTCTGCCACGTCAGCCACGTCCCCGTCAGGGAAGTCAACGCCATGGGAGGTGGCCAGCGCCTGAAGTTTCTCGAGCTGGATGCGGTTGGTGAGCTGCTGCCGCCTGGCGGATGGCAGGACCAGCTCGATAAGGTCAAGTAGGGCGTCGGGATCACGGTGGATCACACCGGAACCAGAACCACGGTCGCCTGCCTTCTTACCGCCCTGGTCCCCCTTGCTGTGGTGGTGGGCGTATACCAGAGCAGCTCCGGTCTTGAGCGCCACCATCTCAAACAGGTTGAACAGGCTCATCATCACATGTGCGGCGTTTTCGTCGCCCTCTTCAACCTTGTAGAGGGGGTCAACCACGATGATGCTGTAGCCGTCGCGTTCCTTGGCCCTGCGGATCAGCTTGGGCGCCAGCTTGGACATTGCGGCGCAGGTGCCCCGGATGTTCCAAACGTCGATCTGGTCCATGCTGCCCTTTTTGATCTCCTTGGCCTCGTAAAGGATGTGGAAGCGGTTGATACCGGACGCCCGGGCGAGTTCGCAGTTGACGTAGAGCGCCCGCCCCTTGACGCACGGGAATCCCATCCACGAAGATCCCTCTGCCACGGCGATGCACAGGGATTGAAGCCCCCACGACTTGCCGGCCTTGGATGGGCCAGAAATGAGCATCTTGTGCCCTTTGCGCAGCACCCCCCTGATAATCTCGGGGTCAAGCTCGGGCGGGTTGTCGCGGGTGTCAGAAAGGCTCTCGATGTCGGGCAGGTCGTCGTGAAGGTCTTCCACGTACTGAAACCACTCTTCCCACGTCTGGAAAGCGTTTTCCACGGGAATGAGATATTGCATGTCCAGACCGCGTCGGACGCCTGGGAGACGGGTCAGTCGGCTGGGGTATCGGTGCTTGCCGTCCACCTGTAGTCCGGCCTTTGCCACGATCTTGTACAGGTAGTCTACCCGGTCCCGGTATTCGGATTTGCCGGCAGCGTCTATCTTGACGATGGCATGGATGGACCTTCCCCCGGAGTGGATCAGGGCGGAGCATGGCAAGCGCAATGCCCGGATGATTGAAAGCTGGTGGCCGATCTCGCCTTCGTCGGATTGAATCAGGGCGTGACGGTAGGCGGTGATATTGGCGTCTCGGCTCCCCTGGCCGTCCAGCGGGTTGAATCCGATCCATGCGCCGGCTTCCCCGGTGTCGCCGATTACTTCGCCCATTGGCTTGCCGGAGTTGATGGAGTCTATCAGTTCGCCGGCAGTCAGGTTGTGGTTGATTTTTCCAACCTTCGCGCCGTCCGGTGAATCGGTGCAGATGGCGATGTGTTCGCCTTCCGAAAAGACGGCCGTCAGGTAGTTAACGAGGTCGTTTTTTGCATCCTCGTTGGCCACCGGTACAATTTCCGGCTCGATGTATTCCGCTTCGATTTCGCTTCTTGCGCCTGCAATTAGCAGGCTATTCCAATCAAGACTTGGCGATACCATTGTATTTTCCTTGTATTTTCCAGAATCGTTTGGCCCATGTCATACACTGTTTTGCGTCTCCTCCGGCCTGCTGCCATGCGGCACGTGGAACGGGGTTTGAAGAGAGCATACACTCACGGTTGGTGCATCGCACCCATTTGTTGTCGTCGTGTGTTCCAGATTCTCCGCACATCCAGCAGGTAAAAAGCAAGCGGTCAGACCGAACGAAAGTATGACCGCTTGCGATTGTGCTGGTCCAGTCGAGGGATTCAACGCAGTCAATCATTGCGTCGTCGTGTTCGGCTGTGATGGCGCGTTTCAAGTTCCTGTTCTTTCGCTTTGCAATCGGCGCAAATCCGAAGATCGTGGTTTGTTTTACTGAGTCTGTTTATGGCAAAAAATCATCGTCGTAAGTACGCATGAAGTCTGACTCAGGGCAGCGTTCGCGCTTGTTGTCCTGACAGAATATGCCATGCGAGCGAAGCCACTGCCGGATTCTGTCCATTCCCAATGGCTTTAAGTCTGTCCATCCCTGCGGCCACATAAGCAGAATCTCGTTTGATTCTGGTGTAATCATCCTGTGAAAGCATCGCGCCGATTGCTCCTGTATATTGCCGTCTGCATGATTCCGGCGAACCAGACATAACAGGTTTTTGAACGTCCACGCTTTCCAGCCTTGTGCCGTCGGCCTTAACAGCGAAGATCCACATGCGCTCACCGTTTGAACAACCATTGACGGAGAATCCTCCCAAACAGCAGTTGCGTCCCATGTAGCCCATCGAGGCCAAATCTCCAATGACTCTTGCCCCCCCCCCCCGAATAGTGAGCATTGGCGAGTTTTCCACGAAGACGAATCTTGGTTGAACTTCGCTAATGATTCTTCGCATTTCCTTCCATAGCCCGGAACGCGCACCGTCGAGTCCTGCGCCTTTGCCGCAGATGCTGATGTCCTGGCAGGGAAACCCGCCTGAAACCACGTCAACAATTCCTTTCCATGGTTTTCCGTCAAAGGTGCAAACGTCATCCCAGATAGGGAAGGGCGGGAGAATACCGTCATTTTGTCTTGCGACAAGTACGCTTGCGGCGTAGGGGTCGAGTTCGACGGCGCAAACAGTTCTCCATCCAAGGAGTTTGCCTGAAAGAATTCCGCCACCAGCGCCCGCGAATAAAGATAGCTCATGCAACATTCACCACCTTGTTTCCGCACAGGTGCATCAGATTATCTGGCACCCGCCAATTGTTTGCAGAGATACGGCCAATCAGTATGCCGCACTCCCCGCGTTTCATTTTCCCGACATGCTGAAAACCCATACGTTCCAAGAATCGTATTTGCTTCGGCAGTGCAAGCCCTTCGTTCTTCCGCTTGGACAACGCCTCAATAGTCCGGTGCGCAAGTCCCTGCGTCATCTCAGTTGTTGAAAGCCCCTGCTCTTCCAAGAACTTCATCTGTTCAAGCGTGGCCGGCTTGCCTTCGTCCTTCATGGTCGGCTGATAATCAACCAGAGATTCGTCTCCGATGGATACGGCGAATTGTAGAGGGTCAACCAGCTTGGCTTTCTTCCGGCGCTGTTCGGCCAGCTTCTTTGCCAAGACTTCTTCCCGCTGTTTCAGAAATTCGGCCTGGGCGTCGGCCACGGCGTCCATGTCCACGTCTTCGGCCTCTCCTCCTGCTGTGGCCTCTGATCGCTTGACCATTATTTCTGCAATCTCGTCCGATTCGGCTAGCAGGTGCGCCGGGTGGCAAAGGCTGTGCTTTTCGGACAGCCAAAGGGCGTCGAGGATCAATAGGTATTCTTTGCCTGGGTATTTTCTGGTTCCGCGCCCGATCATCTGGGAAAACAAACTTCGCACCTTGGTTGGTCGGAACACTGCAACCGAATCAATCATTGGATGATCGTACCCACGTCCGAGCAGCATGGCATTCACCATGCAGGAGCCTTTTCCGGCCTTCTCCCAATCCTTCAATTCGTCCCTGTATTCTCCGCTTGCGTAGAAGGCATTGAACCCAACAGCCGCAAGCGCGTCCCTCATTTTTCTGGCCGTGGCGCAAAGAGGCGCAAACACGAGCAACTTGCGATGTTGGCAGTATTCCCAAAGTTCCTCGGAAATTTTTGGAATGTACGGATCAAGGGCGGTTCCCAGTTCTCCGTCATCGAAGTCAGCCCCGCACTTAACGCCGTTAAGGTTGATTTGCAGCGGCAACATCTGGCATCGCATCTTGCAAAGGAAATCATCTGCGATGGCCTGCGGTAACAGGTACTCGTCGGCCTTGGTTTCAAAAAATCGTCCAAGGTCTTTCAGATCACCCCGGTCAGGGGTGGCCGTGACGCCCAACACTTTGGCTTTCTCAAAGTAGGAAAAGATACGTTGATACGAGTCAGCAAGGCACTTGTCGCACTCATCAACAATGATGTGCGTGTAATAGTCCCTTGGGAATCGCTCTAGGCGTGAAAGGTTCATCATGGTCTGAACACTGCCAACGGTTACACGTTCCAATTCTCCATATGCGGATGAATCGGCCTTTTCCAGCGCCGAATCCAAACCTGTTACATAGGAAAGTTTCTGCTGCGCCTGCTGCAACAGTTCGTGCCGGTCTGCGAGAATCAAAACCCTGCCACCCTGTTGCACCACGTCTGATGCAATCAGGGAGAACAGTATGGTTTTCCCTGCACCAGTTGGCCACACCACTAGCACGCGCTGGTAGTGCTTCCACGCCTCGTGGACGGCCAACCTTCCCTTTTGCTGGTACGGGCGTGGTGTCATTACACGTCAATCCCTGCGTCCGCAGGTTCCAGATAGCGGTCGATCTTGACTCGCTTTTGCCCGTTGAACTCGTCGATCTTGATATGGCACTTGCCCACCATACCGACGTTGGTTGCCGGTTCCCATGCCTTCGTCTTGACCGGGTCAAAGTTTCCCGAACCCTTGGCGCGAAGGCCGATGGCCGTGAAGTACTGGAAGATCCTGAATTGATTCTTGACGGTCAGAATCAGCATATCCTCCGCTGTGTCTTCGTGAACAACTCCATCCACTTCGGCCTTCAGATTCATTTTCAGGTCAATAGATAGAGCCGTATATGCACCTTTCGCAAACTCACGCGCTGCATTGCGCTTGAACTGGCTGATTTCAAAATCGTAGTCGATCTTGTTCCCAGCCGCGTCCGTTGCCGGCAGAATCGGCGCTTCGGTAATCTGTGAATCCCATCCCATCATCTTCTCGCTCATTGGTATCCCTTTCTGTTAATCAAACAATCAAGTCTTTGATGTTAATGCCATTTTCGCGCTCATCATCCATGATTTCGCATTCGTTCACGTCCCCGCTCAGGCCGGACACGTCCCCTCTCAGGCCGGACACGTCCCCTCTCAGGCCGGACACGTCCCCTCTCAGGCCGGACACGTCCCCGCTCAGGCCGGACACGTCCCCGCTCAGGCCGGACACGTCCCCGCTCAGGCCGGACACGTCCCCGCTCAGTCCGGACACGTGCCCGCTCAGGCCGGACACGTGCCCGCTCAGTCCGGACACGTCCCCGCTCAGTCCGGACACGTACCCGCTCAGGCCGGACACGTGCCCGCTCAGGCCGGACACGTCCCCGCTCAGGCCGGACACGTCCCCGCTCAGGCCGGACACGTCCCCGCTCAAATTAATGCTCAGTACACCTGTAACTTCTAAACACAATGACCGATCATTGCGCAACATTTCAACCGTGATCTTTTTTGAAAGTGTTAGAGTCTTTTTCATTGGTATCCCTTTACTTCAGATGCTTGCGAATCGAATTCCACTTGTTAGGCTGCAAAATCGCCTTGATAAGATCCTCGGTGAAGTTCTCGAATTTGGTCCCTTCGGGAAGCAATCGCCCCTTCTTTTCGTAGTCCCTCGGAGAGGTTGCCCACTTGACGAACTTGTCAATCGAGATTCCCTCCTCTTCAAGCGCGAACATCATGTCTTGAAGGTGCTTCGGCACGGTTGGCGGTGGGGTTGCGACGGATTCGGAAACATGCGTCTTTTCTTCCATCGCCGAACCAATGACCGTTACCGTGTTGTCTGTCGTGCGGTCGCCACGGACAACAATCTGCGTGGCATCTGCAACCGTGGCCGGCGCAAGGCCAGCTTCCGCAAGCTGTTTCTCCTCGGCAATCGGTTCAACCTTCGTGTACTGCCCAGCCGCCTTCTTCTTTGCCGCCCACTCTTCCCGTTCCTTGCGTTTGGCCTCCAAGAGCGCCGCCTGAGCCGCTTCGTCGTCATCCTGACCCTTGCATGCCCTTTGGCCATCATCGTCTGCCTCTGTGGCAGCTACGGGCACCAGCAGGCCAAAGATGTACCGTTTCAGGTAGGCCAGCATTGACCCCATCTCCTGCGGATTGGCCATAGGAGGGATGGCAAGGCTGGATTTCATCCATTCCCCGCTGCCGGCGTGAATCAGGATACCGGACAGGATTGCGCCACGGTCGGTCGGTGTAGTAGACCAAACCACGCATAGACCTTGTTCGGCCATGGGCTTTGTGCAAGCCGCAAGGATGTCTGAAAGGTCTGCGTATGCGTACTTATAGCTGCTGTCATCGCCCTTCTTGGACCGCACGGAAGCATGCCGATTCTTGGCAATCTCCGGGATGTTGGGCAGGGCAGCGCACAGTGCCGCGGCAAGGTTTTTTATGCTTTCAGTCTGCGTGCTGGCAGGCAAACTGACTTGGATAGGTGGAATTTCCATAACTTACAGGTCGAAACCTGACTCCTTCTTGTTCACTTGAACCACAATACCATCGTCGATAATCACGCTGCACTCTTCACCGCGTGAAACCCGCGTGCCAATGGCCTGCATGTTGTTTTCAACAAGCCACTCGCCAAACTCCTTCATGGTGTCCAGGTCCATCTTCTCAAGCTCGTCCAAAAGGACAAACCCGCACGAAGGTTTCAGGACCATGCAAATGGCCGTGCCAACCTTCAAGTGCTCGGCGCCGGACATGCAATCCCACTTCTGGCCGTTGTAGATCAGCTCACCGTCGTCAATGGCGAGTTCTGGCAGTGGCAGCTTGACCGTATCCATCAGCGCCACGCGTTCGGCGTCGATTTGTTCTATCCGGTCTGACAGGGCGTTGTATTCCACACGCAAGGTGCTGGCCTCGTCTTCGGCGTGCGCCTTCTCCAGGTTTTGCCGCACCTTGGCGTTGATAACGTCGATTTCCCCCATCTCCTTCTTGACGCTGGAAACATCGTCGTCAATCAGGTCTGCCGCGGTTCGCTCCGATTGCTTGACTTGCTCGTCAAATCCGGTGCGCTCGGCAATGGCGTGATTCAGCGCGTCCTTGGCCTCTGCCAGCATGCGCTCGACTTCGGAAACCCGTCCAGCCTTTGCCAGCACATTCTTTGCGGCGTTCTCGGCCCGCATCTTGCCAACCAGCACGTTGTCACGCGCCGCCTTGTTTGCCGCGTTCTTCGACAGGGTAGCAGTCAGTTTCGCGGCCATGTCGGAGGTAGAGAGAAGTTGCTCCGGCGCCGACTCGTCATAAGGCAAGTCCTTGGCGTGCTTGTCCTTCTTCTCCATCTCACGGCCCACTGTCAGCCGTTCCTGATAGACCTTGGCCTTTTCCGCATTCAGGTCGGCCAGCTTCTTGCCAAGCCCTGGGAATGTGTCCATCAGCATCTTGCACTTGTCAGTGGCCGTGCTGTTGAGGAACTTGGGCAGGTCCAGGGCGAACGTGCCGATGAAGTCCTGAACCAACGTGATACCGCCACGTTTTCCGCTTGGGTCCGTAACCTTCAAGCTAGAATTCTTGCCGTGGATTTCGGCAATCATTCCGTTTGAAAGCGTGACCTTGGTTTCCGGCTGAGCGCCTTCATGACCAGGATCAGAAGGACGGAAGCGGTCCCCGCCAAGTGTCCACTTGACGGCATCTAACAGGGATGTTTTGCCCTGCGCGTTTTTGCCGCCGATAACGGTGAGGCCGGTTTCATCGAAGGTCATGTCAACACGGCGAACCCGTTTGACGTTCTCGACTTCAAGCGAGACTACTTTTAGGGATTCCATGGTGTACTCCTAAACGAAGACCGCACCAGCTAGACACGCCTGACCCGCAAGGACCGATTGATAGGCAATCGGAAAAAACGAACGCGCTAGCTGGTGCGGAGATTGTCACTTGGTATCCTTGCTTTGTCTGCGGGGTCACGCAGTCGCTATTGCAGCGAACGATTCAGACAATATCACTGCGCGGATTTTGCGTCAACGGTTGTTCGGCATTCTTTTCTGCTGCCAGGTCTGGCACACTTTCAACACCATTGAACTCCAACTTTCTAAGCCACCGAGCAAGGAAGTATTCGGCCAGCGCCCCACTGCTGTCCTGCCAGTTGCCAATCATGCAGATCGCGTCTGCGCGGCGCACGGCTTCGATGTCGCGGGTCACGCATGCTTCAAAATCGAACCCTGGTGGAATGACACGCCAATCGTATTCGGGTGAGCAATCGCGGTGCGGGTCGAATCCAGCAGCGCGGTCAAGGTCGGCCGGCGAGATCGGCGTGTGGCCGCGTCGGATTATTTCGTCGCGGGCAGCGTCTAACGCATCGAAATTGAACCATGGCAGTCCCTTCATTTTAGACACGATGTAGATGGTCATTTCAGGTCTCCTGTTTTCTGCATTCTTTTCCAGCACTCGTTCAGTCTGCGTCGGTACTCGCGTGTTGGGCGGCCTGTGCGTGGCCGATTCCACCGCGCAGCCAGTGCAACGGGGTCTGTGATTTTACGCCGGTTGGCCTCACGTGAAAGCCAGATTCGAGCCATCTCCACGTTAATCCAAGGATCGTATCTATCGTTGAGCGTGAACTCATGCTGCGGATAAATGCGATTGCATTCGCGCACGATACACGGATGAATCTGCGTCAGGCCAACGGCTCGGCCATGGTCGCCGACTGCGCCCACGTTGCCATGAGATTCGACCTGAATCAAGATGGCAATGGTCATGCTAATTAGGTTGGTCATTGTTTTCCTTTAGTTTATTGGCACGTTCTTCATCCCATACGGCCAGCGCCTCGTTGTGCAGACGCATTTTCTCCCCTCGCGCCTGCTCGTCTGCATCTTTATGCTTGCGGGTCATATCCGCAAACTTCCTTCCTGGCAGGTCTTACACCGCTGCGTCTTTTCGTGCTGCGGATAGGTGGACGGCATGGCGCAGTCGTCGCAATCCTTGCCGCCTACTTTGATGCACCCGCCGATGTATCCGTCCAGCGTGGAAAGCAGCACGACAAACTTGCGTTCAAACTCTTTCGCAGTCCTTGCATGCCCACACCATTCGATTTTCATGCCGTGCCCAACCCAGAATTGAATCTGGATGTACGGTGATACCGTGTAGTCGATATGGTTGATTCCAACCGCGTGTGGGTGGTGCTTAGAGATCTGCACATGCGAAACCTTGTCGTACCCGCAGTGGCTGGCTGTGAATGTGAGCCTACGCATACGGCACTCGCGTTTGATAATCGCCATGATGGCGGCCCAGTGCGGGCGGAATCGGTCTTGAATCTCCTGCTCGGCGTCACGCTCTGCCGCGTCTGCCTGCCAGTGGGCGCGCACGGCGAGCCTGTACGCATCTCCCGTCTTGCCGTGGAGTTGTTCAAGTGCGTCGGTGATTGTTTTCTTGTCTTTGTCGTTCATTTCGTCACCAGCCTTTCAAGGTTGCTCTTGTTTCTTATCTCAACTCCGCGCTTGGTAAGCTCAGCCGCAAGCGCCAGCACTTCATCGCGTGTCGGCTCGGGCAGATTGTTCCCCTTGCTGTCCGCGCCGATGTTCACGAACGTCGGCTTCCATTCTGCGATCAGTACCATGTCATCAAGATCAAACTGCATGATCGGCTCGATGGTGCAGAAGAGTTTGGCGTCAGGGAAATCCAGCCGCAGTTTCAACATGGCGAAGTGTCGCGCAGAAGGATGTGGAGATTTCCCCATTTGTTCGTGCCACCTGTTGCTTTCGATGGTAGTTCCGATCATCCATCGCGGCGGCAGATGTTCGGTGAAGCAGAACGCCAGTCGTGCCGGATTCTTGGTCTGAAACACATACTCATTTTCTGGCCACTGGCAGCAGTGATCCAAAACAGCTCGAACGGTTTCATGCGGAACGTCTTCGGCAAACAGGTCGTTCTGGTGTTCTATGAAGATCACCTTTCCGGTTCCATACTTAACCTTTAGTTCGTCTTCCTTCAGGCGCAGCGGACCAGCGAACGCGCCGGATTGCCAACGGCGTTCGTGGGACTGCACGTAGCAGTACGCACATTCGTGAGGACACTTTCCGCGAAGGTGTGTATGGGTGTGCGTTACCCATGTGTACATGTTGCCGACTGATTTGTTTAGGCTCATGTCGCCGCCTCCCCGCCCTTGGCCGCTGGCGTGTAGTTGTCGGTTAGAAAACGATACCGCTTGCACGTGAAGCAAACGGGCATTGGGTCGATGTCGAGTCGGCACCCATCGCACGACCGCTCGCCCTCTGCCTGCTTGGGCGCTCGGCGGTTCCATGCGGCGATGGCACCATCCTCCGTCTGGTCCCAATGGCTAGAGCTACAACATTTTCGACACATAACATTCCACTCTGGGCCATCTGCACAAGTAGTTATGATGTCATTACTGCCACAGAAAGGGCACGGCCTGATCGCTGTCGGGTCGCTCGTCGGGTTAGTCATGGGTTGCTCCTTTTTACAACATGCTGCCGTTTGGTGCAGCCTCTCGGTTTGATCGCTCGACTTTCTCAACGACGAATCCAAGCCAGCGCATGTGCAGCTTAAACTTCTTGAGCAAGTCGTCTGCTTCTCGCTCTGCACATGTCGTGCAATATGATGTGGCACCTGCTCCGCTACGAAAGCTAGGCGTGGACTTTCCCCACCTTAGGTTGTACTCGCCGTTCTTGACCTGTCCGGTTTCGATTGACGCCACACACCCGCAGCAAACGTCCTCGCCGGGGAAAGCCTCGTACATCTCAATGCTGCCAGCGGTGCCGTTGGTGTTCCTGCGCCCCTTGAATGATTCGACGGCTTCTTGGTTCTCGTTTCTTCCAGTCCATCCGCGCACATATCTGACTCTGCGCCCGTCTCGGTGGGCATAGACCGAATAGAATGCTTCTCCCATCGCAGACGCGACAAATGCAGGCCAGCATCGCGACAGCACCACTGGTATTTCGTCACTCATCTCACCCCTCCTGCGCCTAGGCGCGCTGCTGTTTCTTCTCAACCGGCTTCACGTTCTTCTTGTACGCCCGAAAGAACGCCACCGCCGCCCGATAGTGAGCTAGGTGCTCGGGGTTGTCCTTGTGCGTCTGATTGATCTTCTTGGCAAACTCGGCAAGCGTGCCCTTGAAGCACCCGCACCAAATTTCGTCCGTGTCGGCGCGATACGTCGTCATGCGGCGAGCCGACCCGATGCCGGTAACGCTGACCACATTCGCGGCAGAGTTCAGGTCGGCCCCGCGCAGGTCGGCCCCGCGCAGGTTGGCCTCGCGCAGGTCGGCCCCGCGCAGGTTGGCATCGCGCAGGTTGGCCCCGCGCAGGTCGGCCCCGCTCAGGTTGGCCTCGCGCAGGTCGGCCCCGCGCAGGTCGGCCCCGCGCAGGTTGGCCTCGCGCAGGTTGGCCTCGCGCAGGTCGGCCCCGCTCAGGTCGGCCCCGCGCAGGTAGGCCTCGCGCAGGTCGGCCCCGCTCAGGTCGGCCCCGCGCAGGTCGGCCCCGCGCAGGTCGGCCTCGCGCAGGTCGGCCCCGCGCAGGTCGGCCCCGCGCAGGTTGGCCTTCTTGCCTTCCTCGTCTCCAATCAGCCACAGATTATGCAGGCGTACAATCTCGTTCAGTTCTGTTTGTGTCATAGTCATGTTAGTTGGTTCCTTGATTCGCTTGTTTCTGCTTTTCGGCCCAATACACGGCCTGTCTGTCGTTCTGGCTTCATGGTGATTATTCCCTTTTGTGATTGGTAGTTTGGTTGTTACAGTTCATCCGCTACCTTGATCGCGGGGTGGATTCTGCCGGTCGTGGCGCGGCGGATGGTCTCACGGTCAACCATCAGCGCCTTGCGTCTGCTGTTGATCTGGTTGATGTTCTCGATGGCGGCGCGGATCTTGGCATCGCTCTTTGATCTTCCACCGACTGCGCCAGACTTCGCAAAAAATGCTTTGATATTTGCAGGGAGTTTCATGCTACTTGTCCTTTCAATGTGGACAAGGTAGCACAACCCCCTTGCGTGCGACAATAACTATTTTTGAAAATTATTGTATCAGCCCGGACGCCTTCAGCTTCTTGCGCATGTCTGCCGTATCTTCTGCGCCGTGCGTGTTGCGGTACCGCATCCAACCCATGACAATGCGCGGGCGCAATAAGCGCTTCTCTTCTTCGTTGGCCTTGGCGTAGACCTCGACCAGCCCGCCCACGTCAAGGCTGCGGGTTGCCCGTAGGATCGGCGGTAGCTTCGAGTCCTTCAGGATGTCGCGCCCGGTCTGCTGTTCTATCTCGCCGGACTGCACAGCCTGCTGGACGGCGGTCGGACCTTGGCGGGACTCGGCAGACTCGACACGCTTCTTGATCTGCCTGCGGTCGAACTGTTCGGCAGTCTGTGTGCGACTCTGCGCCAGCGCGGATGCCGCCCGTTGCGCCGGACTCATGGTCATCAGCGCCGGGGCGGGCATGATGCCGACAAGCGGCAAGACGTGTTCGGCGGCAGTTCCAGCGCGTTCCGACACCTTTTGTTCGCCGCGCATCCAGAACGGTTCAAACGCCTTGATCGTGTAACCGGCCATGCCCGCCATCTGGTTTATCAGGTTGTCGCCGGGGTGGCGTATCTCGGTCCCGTAGTAGTCGCGGTTGCGCTCCAGGTCGGCCAGCAGGGAAATCATGGGGTGCGTCTTATTCATCGCCGTCTTGCCGGGTTCGTGTGACCAGGCGTAAAGATCCTTCATGTAGGTCGGCAACATGAACCGGATGGGGTTTCCGTGTTCATCCTTCTCGCCGGTGCGGAACGCCAACAGGTCATGCTCGTCCGGTTTCTCCCCAGTGAACAGTGCCGTCAAGATGCCGTTGGCGATGGTGGTTGTGGCAATCAGCGACAGGGTGTAGGCGCCGCGATCGGTCATCTGCGCCTTGCCGGGGTTCGTCGCGTGGTCTTTCAGGTACTGAGCGATATCTTTGAACCCGCCGCCGACTTCCAGGATCGTTCCGCCGGTCCAGCCTGGCGCCCGTATCAACATCTGCGTCATGTTCTTGGCGATGTTTTTTACGAATAGGCGATCGTACACAACCTCGCCCATGCGGGAATCAACCCGGTTCCAAGCGTGTTGAGCATACTCCTGCGTCTCGGCGTGCGTGGCCTCGGGGTTGGCCTTTGTCCATGTGTTCATCATCTCGGTAAACACACCGATCTTCTGCCTCGGGACCAGCCACTCCAGAATCGGCCGCGCGGTCTGCTCGACGAATGCGAACGGGCTGGAAAGCGTCGCCTTGGCATACTGCCCCTCCTGCGCGGCCTTGAACATCGTATCGGTCATGGTCGTTTGCAAGCGGCGGTCCTGCATCGTGTTCGCGCCGGCCATCTGCATCCACTCGATTACTTTGTTTGCCCATGTCGGCGCGGTCTTGTCGCCGGCCAGTGCGCGAATCACAGCATCTCCGCGCTTCCAGTTCTGCACTACCTCGGCCGGCATTCCGGCAAAATGAGACGCGGCGGCTTTCCAGTTTCCGTTTGCCGCCTCTTTCATCCCCAGCGCACCCTTGGAGATCATGGATTCCATGGACGTGAACCCCGCATGGAAGGCGCTGGCAACGCCAAGCTGGAACTGGTTCAACGTGGAAGCCGCGCCCATGTATGCCTTGAACCCTACGTTCCCCCACAACCCCTTCGACAGGTAGTTCTCGATCACTTGGCCGGCGGTGGCGTCCACGTACCAGTGTCCCGTCAACTGCGGCCCGAACCCGGCACCCTCGCCGTTCTCTCCGCCCGGCGCCGGCGGACCGTACACTTCCCCGTTCGACATCGGCACCATGCCGGCCGGCTTCTCGCCGCCCAGCCGGACAAACTTGGCCGCGCCCAGGTCTTTCAGCGCATCCTTGACCCTGTGACTGGCGATGTATCGGTCCATGGCGTTCCACGTGACCGCCTTGGCGTCCAGCGGGTTCATGGTGACAGGTTCAAGCCCGAAGTCCTGCCCAGTGTTGAAGTCCTCGAACACCCGCTGCTTGAGCGTTCCGGGGGCTTTAAGCCATGGGCGCTTCGACATGAACAGTCCGGTCTTGTCGTCAAACTCGCCCGTACCTTCCCCGCCTTCGCGTATCTGCCTGACGCGCTCCTTGACCCACGCACGCGCCTCAGGGGACCACTGGTTGAGATCCTGCGGCTCTTTGTCGCCGTACTTCTCGAAAGCCTCCCCTATGGCACGGGAGAAGGCTTTGCGGCTGGCTGGGGTCCACAGGTGCGGGAAGTAGTTCTCTTTGACGTTTTCCAGTTTGCCGGTCCCCAGGTCTTGCACGGCTTTGACCTTCTGCGCGTCCATGTCACGAATGACCTTGGAAATGGCCTCATGCTCGGCGGTCGGCTTCCATCCCTCGGGAGCCTTGCCGGTGTCCATCCACTGCATGAACGCCTTGTTGCTGGCGTCAGACTGCCCGCGAAAGAACACGTCCGCCGCCGTCTTGCCCACCGCGGCCATGCGGTCCATGGCTCGAGCGTAGGCTGAATCCTGCGCGTGCATGGTGCGAATGTCCCGGTCCATCGTGCGCAGCGTGCGCTCGCGGGCGATGCCCGAAATGCCAATCTCTCCGCGCAACAGGTTCGCGGCCCTGGCGGCAATCGCGCTGCGGCCCTCGGGGTAAAATGCCTTTTGAACATCGTCCCACGCATCGGCGGCGAACTCGCGCATGACTTGGTTGGCCTTGGACGCAAACCCCTGGCGTGGCCCCAGCAATTCCCGCGCCCGCTCCGGGGTTGGGATCTCCCCCGCGCGGTGGAACGCAAGCTCCGCCATCTCCTGTCCCTTGCCGGGGTGGTCCTTCTCCATGGCGGCAATCAGGCGCTTGGCGGCGTCGTCGTTTCGGTTCATGCAGTCAATGGCCATGGTTCACCTCGGGCTAAAATCGGTTTCGTCGTACACGCCATGCGCACCGTGATTCCAGTACACCCGCGCACGCTCGGCGGCATCATCCCTTTGGAAACATCCTGATACCGTACTCTTCGGCCTTCTCGATCTCGGCCTCGGCCTTGTCCAGCGCCTCGACGTTGATGTTGAGCTTGTGTCCCTGGACTTCACCGGCAACCTCCTTGACCATCTCGCGGGCGGCTTTCAGTGTGCTGCCCCACCCGATCACCGCGCCAAGTATCCCGTTCGTGCAGGCGTAGTACTTGCCCTCAATCTTCACCGGGTAGTGGATCTTTACGTTGCGCCGGTACTTGGACGGGAACTGAATGCAGTGGTGCCCGATTTTGTCGGCCTCGCCGCTCTTAATCATGGCGCAGGCACCGTACTGCGCAATGGGGTCCGGCTCAACAATCTCGCCATGCGCTGCGGCCCACACGCGCTGCGGCAAAGCCTTGTCCAGTTCGATGAAGATTTCATTCGGCGGCGACGGGGCGCGACAGGTAAGGTCGATTGTGAACGGCTTCTTGTCCTTGCCGATCCGGCTTTCGGTACTCAGAAACGAGCGATACTTGTACCGCGCCAGCGTCGGGGCCAGCGTCTCAAACGGCAGGCGCACGGGTGCGGGAACTTTTTCCCAATCCATGAAACAACCAGCAAAACCGCAATCCTTTATCTCGTACCCTCCGTATACCTTTTTGGAAAACTTCCCGTCAACCGTCAATAGGTCAAGGCCTGCCTCTGTCTTATTCAGTAGGGGTTTTTCACAGGTGAACTTTACAAGATGTTCAAATGGCCCAAGCTCTAATTGTAATCTGCGCAGTTCTGTTCTTACAACATCGGAGTCTACAGCCTCCATGCTTTCAAAGTTTCCGCGCCATCCGTCTTCTATTTTCACATACACGCCGGGGTGTGTTTCCAAGTACTTAAGAAGGGGTTCAATTCCAGTTATCGAGTCAAAGGGATTGGTCGGCAGCCCCAGTGCTTGCATGTGGCGCTGTGCGGATGCGCGGTCAATCTCAAGCTCGTCGCCATTTCCAGCGCCGAACACCAGCTTGCCCTCGCGGCGCAGTTTCATCTGGTAATCGGCGTGCCCGATACCGGGGAAGCACCACAGGTCCACCTTGTCTTCGGGAACGGCGAACGGGTTGGGGATGACTTCGATACCCTCCATGCCATACCCCAGCAGTCGCTTTTCCATCTGCGGGTAGTCGGTGATGGACCACGGGCAGAACCAGACCTTGCCGAACTGCTTGGCCATCGCAACGGCGAACTCTGCGTACAGTCCGTGCGCGACAATCAAGACGGATTTACGAGACAGGTCCATCATGCACCCCTCCCGCCGCAGAAGCGCCGTTTAAGGAATTCCTCTATGCGCTCTCCGGCATCATGCTCGCCGTGTTCCTTGAAGTCAGCCAAGAAGTCAGCCTCCGACTTGTACGCCGGTTCCTCGCGGATCGAGAAGTCCTTGCCGGGGTCTCGGCGCACATCGCGCCAGGTCGAACCGTCAACGGTCGGCGCGGTTGGCTTCTCGGCAACCGTGATTTCTCCCGTCAGGTCTTTGTGATCCTCGATGCCGTCTTCGGCCAGCATAAGCGAACGCGGCGTCTGCCTAACCGGCTTCTCATATGCCATATCCACAAGCCTGCGGGCAAGGGCAGGGTCAATCTTGTGAAGTTCGTCAATGAACTTGATGTTATGTAGCGTGTCGCTGGCGGGAGTAAACTTGCCGGAGTCTACGGTTGGGATGTCGTACTCGGCATAGATGTTGCCAAGCTCGTCCGCATCGCTGGCTTTTTCGTCTGCCGTGTTGACGCGCTCGTTGTGCGCCAGAATCGCATCACCAGCCTGCTCAATTTTCTTCGCCTCCTCCGGGGTCACCGCGGGGCGCAGGCTGTGTTCGACCGGCTCGAACGTGGAGACTATCGGACTACCAGCCGCATCACCGGAGGCAGTTCTTGGCTGGTAGGATAGCGGGGCGAACCGCGAGCGGTCGAGATCATTATATTCCGCCTCCGGCACCGTGGGATAGATGAGCCTTCCGGTATCAGAAGCGCCCGGAGCGGTTTGCTCTGCGGGTTGTGTTTCACCTTCATGGGCGGCATCGTACTCCCGGATTGCGCTGGCTGTCAACGGTTTGTTGGTGTCGGGATAGACCTCCGAAATGGCCTTGTCCATCTCGCGCTGGCGGGGCGTGTCGTCGGCTCTACCATCTACGCCAGACGGAATCATCTTTACTTGCTCGTGCGACACCACTCCGTACACTGTGGAAGGCTTGCCGCGCACGGATGGGTCCGCCGTGTCCACCACGTTGCGAATAACAACTCCGTCGTGCCCTTTTGACTTCGCGTATTCCATGATCTTTTCAACGCTCATGGCATTCTTAGGTATAGCCCCAAACACCTTCTGCTTCCAAGTCTGCCACGGCACGGGAATGTTATCGTTGCGCGTTCCCATTGCGTCTATTTCAAGCGGGTTCTTTATGGACAGCATTGCTTGATATACCGTTCCGGTTTTTGATGGCGTCCTATAGAATGACCGGTTCCACGTGTATTCTTTTGCCAAATCCGCGCTGTCAGTAAAGAAGACTCCAGCCTTGCCAGTTGTAAAAGTGGTTAGCCCGCCAACCGGTGATCCGTGCATAACGGGTCCGACTCCAAAACCTTCCTCCTTTGCCTTGCCGATTTCTTCCGCATCCGCGCGCGCCGCCTGCATCGGCTCTGATCCGCCGCCCTTACCAATCGCCGTCTTGAACCGCTGGAACGCCACGCCTGCCACGCCGCGCAGGTTGTCGGGCCGCTTGTCGATTCCAGCCAGCACGCGGGCGGCGTTCTCGTGGTCGGATAGTCCCGGCTCGTACTGGCTGCCGTAGTTCTGCTTGGTCCAGCTCATCAGGTTTTTGTACTCGCCGGGGGAGGTGCGGACGGCGGACAGGGCGCGGGTGGCGGTGCGGTCGGCGTCGGGGTCACGCTCGCCGCGGGCTGCACGCGCCGACGAGGTAGGCTGCTCTTGTCCCATCGCGTCGGACGGATTGTCCTCCAATTCTCCCGCCATCTGCCTTTCCTTCTCCCGTAAGATCCCGTTCGCCAAGTTCCGCAACTCGGCATCGCTCATGTTCAGGTCCAGCCCAAGCCGGCGCCCGGCATCCCGCAACATGCTCACCACGGCGTCAACCGTCCGGCGCCACGCCCCGGCGTTCTGCTGTCCGTCGCGGACCATCTTGGCGAGAAGCTCATGGTTGAAAGCTTCGGTGCCGGGCTTGAACCCGTAATTCCTCTTGATCTCCGCCGCGATCATAGCCGCGCGCGTGCCGCCGTACACCTGGCTCGCCGCCTTCTGCCATGCAGGCCCGCCAAGCTCGTTGACAACCCGGTGCATGGCCTCTTCGCGGATGTCCTGGCGGAGCTGGTCGGCGTTGTCGTAGCGGTCTAGGAAGAAATGGGACTTGTTGCCGATGGTCAGGGCGCGGATTTGGCCGGAGTCGGAGCGGAAGAAGCGGGGGAAACCTTCAGGGTATTCGGCTCCGGTTTCCATGAATGATCCCGTCAACGGCCCGGTGCGCTCTGCCTTTCCATCGCGCCACGCCTCATAGGTCAAGCCAGTTTTGATGATTGGCTTAGTGGTATCTCCGTCATAGTGATAACGCGCCCCGTCAGGACGACGTTCAGGAATGTCCATTGCCGGGGACACCCAAGCCAACACTGGTTGTCCGTTTTGTTTTGCTGCCGCTGTGCGTCTGTGTCCGTTAACTACCTGAAGTTTTCCGCTGTCGGTTTCGACAACCTCGATTGGCGGCGGAGCTTTGCCTTCTTTGAACCACTTGGCGTAGCGATCTGCGTCCCAACCTCGGCCCTCTTCGTTATTTTCAACCATGTTTTCAGAAAGGGAAAGCGTTCGTGGATCGACAAGTCGAAGTTGCGACATTTCATGACCATGCGAAAGGCCCATACTGTCCCGCCGCCACATCCCCAAACGCAACCCCATCGGAGGCGTTGGATTCTCTCGCGACGGAAGCGGGTTGGCGTTGTTCCGCCAATCGCGCATGCTGTCGAACAGTCTCTTCGTGTAGTCTTCTGATTCGATAACGTCTTCGTCTTTGGGAAGTGCCTCCGCCTTCGCCGCCTGCCCCTCCGCCGCCTTCGCCCACTCCGGTGCTTCCCCGCTGACCCCGCTCGTGACATTCTCCCCCGCAAACTTCATCCCCTTGGTCTCTTCGGCAAGGGCGGCGTCGAAGTCGGGACGGGATAGGCCAGGGCCGGTGACGCCGCGAGCGGCTTTCCGACCTTCCAGTATGCGCTTCAATGCAGCAGCACGAATGGGTTTCGCCGATTCACCAAATACATTTCCCTGATCCACGCCAGACAGATAATTCATGGCGTGTTCGCTGGACAGAATCTTGACTATCTCTCCGTCGATCTTTGCGCGGTTGGACGGGTTATTGGCCTCTTCCGCCGTCATGTCGAGCTGATTAACCGCCTGCTGCGAAAGAACATTCCACCGCTTTGGATCATGTCGCGCTATATTCCACCCACGCAAGAAATCAGAAGACCTGGTGTTGACGGCATCAACAAGACGATTGATCTCTGGCTCTCCACGTATCTCCGCAACATGCCCAAGTTCGTGAATCATGGCATGGGAACGACTGCTATCCGGGTGAAGTAGGATTACCTTCCCGTCGGTCATTCCCGCCGCGTCGTTTGGTATTCCAGTTGCCGGGAATAGTTCTACGCCGTTTTGCTTTGCGAGTTCCGATAGTTTTGCAAAGCGGCTTCCGCTTCCGAATCCGTCGGCAAACGAAAGTTGAATCCCTTGGCCTTGGACTCCGCTGCTATCTTCTCCAATAGCTGCCTTCCTCCAGGAGTCGAAGGATTCCCGTCTTTGTCGGTTGGTATCGTGTATGCCAGTTTCCCATCCATCACGCGCGTAAAGCCCTGATTCGAGGAAGTCTCTGATGTGTCCTGCATTGTAGTCTCCTTGTTGAAGTCTTGTCGGAATCTTGTCGCCACGTGCGTACATGGCCGTGCCGCGCCCGGTCTCTCCGTCCATCACACGCTTGAGTGCTGCCCCGCGCAAACCAATGTCTTTCGGACTGATAGCATCCCAGGTGTTCTTTCCCGTGAGGTTGTTCAAGGCGATGTCAGCGGCTACCGTGTTGCCAACATGGTCATCCACCATCATCTGCTCTTGTTCCGAAAGCTCCTTGTTAGCGTCAAGCCCCAATTCCTTGCGCGCGTTTTCGCGATACGCCGGGCCAAAAAATGGATGCTCCTGAACAGCCCGATATGTTCCGGTGAAGTATTCCGATCCACGGTTGACGGCGGCTATAAATGCGCGTATTTCTGGCACGCCCTTGCGGTCCAGAACATGTCCTATTTCGTGGATGGCGGCGTTGCTCTGTTCTTTCGTGTCTGGCAGAAATACTTGGTCGCCGACATTAAACGGCAACTGTCCGTTGTCTCCCTTGACAGGAACCGCTTCTACGCCGTTGCGCCTTGCGATTTCCGCCAGCGCGCCAAAGCGCCTTGAACGCGAGAAGGCGTCGGAGTGTACGACGGATGTAACTTGGGCGGCGTGAGCGCCTTCGCCAAGCTCTTGCTGTAGTCCCCTGATGGATGCAAGTTCTCGTCCACGTCGATTCCCATCATCGCCTTTCCAATCGGCAGGTGGATTCTGGCGGTTGATCTGGTCTCGGATGTCTCGTTCATCATAGTCTCCTCGTGTGAGTTTGGTTGGCAATTCATACATGGCCGTGCCGCGCGGGGTCTCGTGGGGATTGGCCGCATCACTCTGAATATCACGCTTCAGTTCATCCGCTCTTTGCTGATCCTTGAACATGCCACGGATGTTTTGGTTTCCGTCCATGTGCATTGCAACGATTTCTCCGGCCATCGTATCTGCCAGGATTTTTTTCGCGAGCTCCCTGCTACCACCAGCCTGCGCTAGTGCATCCTGTTGGTTCTTTCGATACATGTCTGGTTGCAAATCGCGCATCCGATTTACCATAGAGATCACAGCGTGTGACTTCATGTCAACCAGATCAAGCAACTGAACGGTACGCGGCTCCTTCACATCTTCCCTGGCGTGAGACAGTTCATGTTGGACCGCTCTTTCTGAAACCACTCCGTTTTGCGACTGAATAAAGATTATGCGTCTTGTGATGTTTGCAAAAGATCCTCTGACGGACCCAGTTGCAACGATTCGGAAGTTACTTCTTCCGGCTTCACGCCATGCTTCTTCCATTGGCCTTGAAGCCATTGCGGCGCGGTCGATGGTGAAGCGATTGCCTTGTCCCATTCCGCCTGTAATGTTTTGAGGAAGTCCAGGTCCTCCGGGATAACTTCTAATTTCCCGTTCGAGTTCATCGCTGATCTGATTTGATACCTGTTGCCATCCGGCCCGCGAACGCTGTTGATCTCTGGTTGCATCGGATACTCCGTTTGTTTGCTGGGTTTTGTTCTTGCGGAACAAATCAAAAAAACTGTTTTTGGTCACGTCGCTATCCGCCGCATCCGCCTTTCGCGGCTCCGTGCGCTTGGCGATCGGGCGGCGGGTCTCGCCGGCCATGTTCTTGGGGGCGGTCTTGGCTGGCTCCTGCCACGGCTTCCAGCCTTCGGGAGCCTTGCCTAGTTTATCTTCCAGCCCCTTCTTGCTCTCTCCAGTTGGAAAGCGACTGTTTGCTCTCTTGCGAAACTGATCAAGGGACTCCTTCACGTTCAGGACTTCAAATGTTCCATCTCCTGGAACTTCTATTGTGATCTTCTGGATGTCCTTAACAGCCTCCTTGAATGCCCGAAACTCGCTCTGAAAACGTTCTGCAAAAACACCGCTGGTTTTGCTTACTTTTTCATACCTCTTGAACGCATCTTGCTGGTCTTTCGGGAGCGAGTCCTTAAACGGTGCCCCCTCAATCGCCTTGTCGATCTCTGCCAGCAAATACTTCTTCTGCTCCTTCGGCGGCAACCCATTCACGTCCTTGCTCGGCACGCTGATGGTCTTGTCGCCGGAGGGGGCGGCCTCTACCTTGACGCCCTGGGTGGTGGTCTCGGTGGCTGGTTTCTTTGCAAGCTCTGGGTAGTCTGCCAGCACGGCGGCGGGAACGTCTCGCCCTGCGTAGATGGCAGATTCTACAAGCGCGACATGCTCGTCACTCGCGCTACCGGAAGACAACCGACGGTCGCGCTCTATCCTGCGCCCTTCGTCGAGTGCGTTGCGCCCTTCCGTTGTCAATCGCAGTTTCTTTCCCCCGGTCACGAGTCCAAGTTCTTGCACGCTTTCGATTCCGTCTGGATGCAGTAGACCAGGCTCGTACGGATTTCGGTTGTTGCTTTTCTCAATGGCGTCCAGAATAGCGAATCCGCGAGGAAGCGTAAACTTGCTGGCCGCGCTTTCTGTGTACTCCGCCCGCGTCATCTCCCACGGTTGTTTCGCGGCCTTGCTCTTGGCAACTATCGGCTTGCGGGTCGCGGCGGGCGGCTCGGCTGGATCTGGCTGTTCCGTCGTGCGGCCCTTTGCATCGGTGGATGGTATCGCGTTCTCGCGCTGCTTCTTCTCAAACGCCTCTTTCCCGATCTTCGGAAGAAAATCATTCAGCCATTCAACCGCATTCTCCTGTTTCGGGAAAGCGGTGCGCGTCAGAGACATTCCCGTTGCCGCATCGGAAACAACCCATCCCTTTTCTCTGTCGGCCTTGTGGATAAACAGCGAATCAGCCCAAGGCGCTTCTGGTATTGAGATGGCGCGTCCCTTCACAGTAGAAACGATACGCTTTCCATTCGGACCTGTGACGGAGATTTGGTAGTCCCGTTCCGGTTCCGTCCGCTTGGTCAGCTTCTTGCGCTGCGCTTTGGGAGCTTCACCGGCTTCGGCCTTGGCCGCTTCCGCAACTGCTGCGCGTCCATCTCCTGCTGGAGCTTCTCTAGGCGCGGGTTCAGGTGCCACTCGCGGGGCTTCAGCGGCTGGCTTGGAAGGTTCTGCCGCCACTTGACCGAATCTTACCACTTGCGAATGACCGAACGACTCGCGAATGCTCTTGATCGAATCACCGGACTCGTTCATATCGGCGTGTCTGGGGATCGAAACAACAACACCATCATGACCGCGTGATTTTAGATACGCTTGCGCCTTCTCTGTGTGTGGGGCGATTCGTTCTGGGTGATCGTAAAATTCTTCATTTCTCGAATCCAAAGCCGTAGCGCCAGAATCTTGAAGCAACTTACGCCACGTCTTGTCAGAGTCGATGATGTACGGATTTTTCAGTTCAACGTCATGCTGCGAAACTTCACCGTAGTTTTTGGCATCCTGCTCGGACTCCGTAAAGTAATCGGCTTTCCCAAGTAACGGAACGGCGCGTCCTTCTTTTACAGCATCCGGTCCATACACGTCTTCTGGCTTTGCGCCTCTTCCCTGAAACATCTTCTTCTTGAATACTACCGGCTCCCGCGCTTTTTCACCGGCTTCCGGTGTACCCGCTTCGGCAACTTCTTTCCGGTCGGCGTCTCGTCCTCGAACCTCCTTAGCATCGGCCTGCCCATGTATCGCCGCCTCATCTCCCTGCTGGCTCAATTCCTGTGCCGCCAGCGGCTTCACGGACTTCCGGTTGCGGATCAGATCCTCGGAATGCAGTTCTCCCTGCTTGGAAACCTTCCCACCATTGGCCGTCTCGATCTCTGCTGCCGTCTTCCGGTCAACTAATCTCTTACTGTTGTCAGGAGCAATAGCATCAAACTTGCGATACTGTTCATTGTCAGAAGGTATTCCAGCGCCATTCCGATTGGCTTCGGCCACGATGTTGTCATGCGTCGACGGTTTGCCTTCCCCTGGGCCAACGTATTGAACCCCATCGAAGTCCACTACCGGCCCCATGATTTTCTCTCCGGGGGTCGCTGGCTCACCACGCGCCTCGACTGCCGGGGTTTCGGCCTGCGGCGGGACGACTGCGGCGGGTTCGGAGGCGGGCGGCTCCTGCGCCTGCTGTGCGATCTTCTTGGTCGGGCGTCGGCGCTTGACTGGCTCGGCGACTACGGTCTCGGCCACCGGTTCAACCGGCGCGTCCGCAGCCTGCGCCAAGACGGTATGCACGTCACCAGGATTCGCCAGCACGTCAGCCGGGGTCTTGGCCTCGGCCAGCGTCTTCGTGGCGTGCGGCAGCAACGGCATGCGCCCAAATACGCTCATGATCCCGTTCATCAGCATGAAACTCGGGATGTCCTTGCCGATCTGGCCGCTGATCTCGGCCGGGTCAAGCGCCTTCCCGTTGACAAAATGGTCGTATAGGGCATTGTTGACCGTCAGAATCGCGGCGTCGGTCGGCGCGCGCCACCCCACGGCGCCCAAAATACTCTTGGCGTGCGGCACGAAAGCCAGCGGCGCCATGGTCACGCCGCCCTGAACCGCCGCCTTTGTCGTGCTGTAAAGCGTGGCGTCCGGGTTCTGGGCTGCAGAACCACCTGTCATCACCGCACCGGCAACGCCTGATTCCAGTAGGGCGCCGCCGACCTTGGCACCTCCCGCCGCCTTGTCGTAGACCTGCTTGGCCTCGGCGGCTGTCTTTCCGGCGGCAATCGCCTCTTCTGACAGCTTTGCGGCTCGCACCAACTTCGGGATTGCCTTGGCCGTACCGCCACCGGCGAACATCGAACCTACCCCGCCGGCCATCTCGCCGGCCGCGGTTGTCAGGGGTCGGGCGGCGGCGTTCGCTTCGAGCTGGGCGTTGTACGAGGCTATGTGATCGGGGGTGAACAACCGCTCGGAAAGCCACTTGTTGACCTTTCCGCCCTGCGACTCGGCAGCGATACCTCCGGCAATGGCACCTGCCGGGATGGTCACGGGCTCGGCGCCAGGCACAAGGGCGCCAGCCGCGCCACCGGCAACGGCACCGCCAAACCCCATGAGACCGGGGATGATCTTCGGGATGGCGGCACGGGCAAATGACTTCACCGCGCCTTCGGGTGCAAGACCAGAAGACACCGGCGCCGGAGCTGCCGCGGCCTCGTCGGTCGGCGCCTGAGCGTCCTGCGTGAAGTCGTACACGTCAGACACCGGCGCGGCGGGGGTGCGCTTTGCCAGCGGCTTGCGAGTAACAGGAGAAGGGCTTACCGGGTCCGGTATGGTTGAACCATGGACCACCGCATCGCCTTCAGCAGTGAAGTCGTAAATTCCGTCCGGCATGGCTGATACTCCTACGCTTTACCGGACGCAATGAGGGATTGAATCTCCGGGGCGTTCACGTCACCCTTGAACTTCAGCAGGGCATTGCGCAGCGAAACCAATTTTTCGCCCGTCAACTTGGGCGCCATCGCACGGGCCTGTTCCTGTGCAACCGTATTTGCCCGCATGACGTAGTACTCCTTGATATTCGGATCAAGGTTCTTGTCTGATGCGGCGGCGTGAGAGATGTCCACCATCTTGGACAGGGCGGCCAAACCTTCCTGCTTTTCTACCATTGCCTCAGCTTCCTTGAACATGACATCGTTACGGCGCGCGGATTCGTTCTGTGACTTCTCGATCGCCAAGTCCTTCTTGGATTCGGCCTGCACGCGCCCGCGTTCCTCGATCTCATACCGGCGTTCGGCGTTGCGCTGGTCGTTCTCGGTCTGGCGATACGTTCTGGCGGATTCTGCCCCCGCCAATTCGCCCTTGGTCTTCTCGGCCTGAACGGCGCGGTTTGCCTCGCCCTGCGCGGCAATCTCGCCCATCTGGCGGGCGGCGGCGTCGTCCGCAACAGGTTTGCCGAAAACATCATACTGCATCCGATCCTGCTTCGCGGCTCGCTCGGCAGGGGTTCCCCAACCGGCCTTAATCGAATTCGTGTAACCCGCTGCGGCTCTTTGCTGCGCGGCGGACAGCGCCGGGGTGTCCACGGTCCGGCCAAGCGCGTTGGAAAAGTCCGGCTGTAGCGACGGAGTACTAGCCATGCGATCCGGCGGCACGGCGGGCTTGAGTAGGGACGGCGCGGCGGTGGCCGCTACGGGTTCCTGTGGCACCGGGTAGTGGTTCATTTCGGGCAGCAAGGGGGACGGTTGCTGAACCTGTTGGGGTTGGGGTTGCTGCGGCTGAACCGGGCGGCGCTGGCCGGAGAACGGGGTTTTCAGTTCGGCCTGCGACGTTGACCCGGCCTGTTGCACGCCCTCGGCAAGCTGCCCGGCGCCTTCGCCAAGAGCCTGCACTCCGCCGAATGCCTTGCCCAACAATGACGCCTTGTAGGCAGAACCGATAGCGCCGGGGATCGCGCCGCCGATACGCTGAAGAAGGGGCTCGGACTGGTCGCCCTTGGACATGGAGTTGCGGAATGATTCGACTCCGGCTTGAAGGGATGCGGTCGGAAGGATGGACGCAACGCCAGCGCCGACAGCCTTGAGCGTGTCGTGGTTGCCGGGTGTGGCGGGCGCGGCGGGCTTCGGCGGCGGGATCAGAATGTCCAGTTTGGGGATGGCCGGGTTCAAGGGGGAAGCGGCAGCCGCGGGCGGCGCACCTGTCACCGCGTCCATCGTGGCCTCTTGCTTCGGCGGAAACAGCGAAGCCGGAACCTTGGGACGCCTGCGAACAATACCGACATCATCATCAGCCATGGCACTCTCCAATTGAAGGACGTATCTTATCACCGCTCAATGCGATTAGCGTATCACATGCGGCGCAGTTAGGACAAGACTGGAACGCGGGGCGGGTGCTACGTCGCCTCTTGTACCGCCGTTAGGACACAACCAAACTTGTCATCTGCGCATACGATCCCGCGAGGCACAATCCGCTGAACTTGTTGAGGTTGAAATCGGTGTTGGACTTGTAGTTGGTGTGTGTGTCGTGCCCGTCATTTGTGTATGCCCCAATAGGCGACGGATCATTTCTAACCCAGCATGCGGCGGCAGTATAAGTACCACTGCCTGCATAACCGTTTCTAGATCCTAACTGCACATACCATTTGTTGCCCGCGTTGCCTCCACGAAACAGAAGCAAAAAAACACCAGTGGAGGGCGTTGAATACCAGTATTTATATTCAAACGGAGCCAAGTACCAAGTAAATGTACTATTAAACCCAGCCGCATAATTCACGGTTTTAGGACTAACCATCCGATTGTCCGGCGATGCGAGGGTGATTGGACCAAAATCTTTATCAAATGTTATTGTAAAAGAATCTCTGTTTCTCCTGATAAAGTTTCCTGTTGTTCCGTTCTTGAGAAGGTTTCCTGTGCCAGTCTTGGCATGTTCAAATCCTCTGCTGACGGGCGGTAGGTCAGGAAAATAGGCAGGCTGAAACCCGTACTGGCTTGTATCTTTCATTAAATGATTGGATACAGACATGACAGTTCCTACATGTTGTCGATGCCAACATAGAAGACTTTACTTGAAGATACTTGTTTGCATCCGACCAAGTCGGATGTTGTCGCGGGTGATGCTCCAGCACCAGCGAATCCGTACCACTGAAGGTAAGCCTCGTTCGGATGCGCCATCTTCTGAATACTGTATTGCGTGGGAGATGACATGTCTGCATCGCCCTGTCCTGCGACCGTAGGTTGCGCCATTAACCGCGAAACCCCAGCCACACGCACCAGCATTGGGGCGCCAGAAGAGTTTGCGTCCGGCGTGGCCATTAACCAGTTGTTGATCGAGAACACGTTAGGAGTTACCTGCACGATCGACTTACTAACCGGAGACAGCACCGGATTGCAATCGGCATCACCCATCTTGGCGGTCGCATCCACGTTACCAGCCTTGAGCTGATGAGGAACGAAATACACGGTATCCGAACCTACCGCCATTCCTTCCACGCCGACTATCTGCCATGAAAGCCCGTACAAGCTGCCCGTTGGAGGGGTGGGGGGCACCGTGGAAGATGCACAGAATGTCACCGCGCAGAAGTTAGCCGCTGTCGGATTAACCGGCCAGTCTCCGGGAGAAGTGTTCCTGCCCTGGTTTTGAACGACCACGGCATAAATACCCGTGATCTGGTCCGACGATCCGCTGCCGACAATATTGTTTAGTGTCCACCATGGACCGTTGTCAACTATCGTCAGCTCTCCATTCGCTATTGGTACGAGTTTACCGTTCTGCGTGACAAATCCCGGCGTGCTTGTCGCCGTCGTGCCCGGAAAGCAAATCTCCCAAATGGTGTCCGTGTTGCTGGCGCCCTTGCGATAGCGTACCATCTGTGGCAACTGCGTGTCCGTCTTGTCGAACTGCTGCGTCGCCTGCGGTCCAGGTATCCGCACTTGCTCTCCGATTGAGTCCGATCCGGTCAGGTTGTCGGCCATGGCATCCGCGCTGGATCCGGACTGTAGCATCGTCGCAACGATGTCTTGCACGTCCTGAATAGTCAATCCGCCTGGCACGTTCTGCCCTGGAGGCGGCTGCGCAATCGGCGGCACAACGCCGTTGCCATCCGCAAACTTGTTTTGCAGGAACTCGCGGACGATGGATTCGATCTCTTGCTTGGTTGTATCGTCCATGGATTACCTCACGTGATCGGGGCGACTACTTGGAAGGTGGACCCGCGAGACGAAACGTTGTAAAGACTGGTCAGGTCTTTTGTCTTCAAGGTCGCAGTGACGGTCAGCTTGTACCGGTACTTGTCCCCTCCTAGTTCGTGGAAATAGCTCCAGCGCATCAGAGGAGTCCCTCGTGTGTGAAAATCGTCGAGGCCATTGGCAACGCTAGTATCAAACCTGTAGTAGCACGTGATACACCATTCCTCTTGAATGTAATGCCCGCCGTGATCCCACCGGAACTCGTCCACGTACTCCGCGTACGGACCCCTGTTGTAGTACGTCGTGAAGGTGGTCAACGCCCCCTGCTGGTGAATCTCCCCATCGTACAGGTTGAACTCGTTGCGCTGCGGATGCACCTGGTTGCGGAGCGTTGCGCTCAGCGTGCTCACCACGGCCTTCGTCCATCGCAGCGTCTGGTTGGTAAACTGCGTGATCGTGTATCCGCCATCCCGGTCCTTCACATTGAACTGGACCATGCTTGGCTTGGCCACGCGCTTGATGACTGTGATATTCCAAAGGCCGTTCTGGTCAAGGTCGGCACCGGCAATCTGGTAGATGATGGCCGGGGACATTTGCGAGTTTCCCGCGAGATCCAGAACCGGCGCGTCAACCGCTTCCACGTTCACGGGCGGGAATGATGCCGCTGGATAGGTCGGCAGATGCTTCCAGAACATGTGAATCGTCTGCTGATTCCAGCCGTCGCTCATCACCAGTGAGCCGGGAACAAATCCATCCGCCTGTGCCAGGGCGCATACGACCGTGCTGCTACCGTCTCCTTGGTCCTCGTTGTGGGCGCCACGGAACAGCCACGTGCCGGGAACAACGGTTTGCACGCCGAATTTCGGGTCCACAATGGCCGGCCGGTTTGTCAGCGCAGTACAGAACTCTTTGACCGTCACCGTGGCCACGCGGGGAATTGTCAGGATGTAGAACTGGTTTTCGCCAGCCAGCGCACGGTTGCTGATGTCGATCTCGTTGACGCGCACCACGCGGGCCTGCGCGTCGATCCCAGTCCAGTCGGTTGCGTCCTTGGATTTCGGGTAGTCGTTCGGAGTTCCGGGAGCTTGCAACCAGTTGAGCCGCAGCTCCTCGTAAATCGAAAGCGCCTTCTCCTCCGGTCCGCTTTTCCAAACCCTTGCCACGCCCCATCGTCCGGTAGCCCTGAAAGCCTGGTCAACTCCACCCGCCCGGCGGTCGGTCTGCGGATTGTCGATGTAGGCCCGCGCGGCCAGCATCTCGCGAATCACCGCATCTTCCTTGCCGGCCGGGATGCCCTCGGAATACCTGCGGACCATTACTCCCGAGTTCTCGACAAGTTGACGGGACGCGCTGATGACAACAGCGTTTTTCTCGTCGTAGACGTATGCGTATGGTTGCGGTGCCATGATTTACCCCTATGCGGCGGGAGTCGCTGCGTGAACACCGAATGCCCGCAAGAACTCCTGATACGCCGCCGATGCCGCTGCCTTCTCATCTGCGTTCTTCGGGTTCGTGGAGTGATACCGAAAGCGGATGTACGCCTCCAGACCCGTGCGGAACGGCTGAAGCGCCAGCGGGATCTCATACGGATTTGGCACGGCTTCGGGGTCCGCGTCAGGGGAAACCGTGAACGGCACGGGCAGGACCGTCATGTCTGCCTGAATGCGACAGGCGCCATCGAGCAGGAATGCTTCGGTTGCGCCATCAAACGCCCAGCGTAGCCAATCTTCAGGCTTGAGGCGCGGCTCTGAACCGGACTCGGTTTCCATCTGCACATTGGAGATAATTTCTTGAAAGGTCATAGTGTCCTCTTTTTGTGATGCGCAACTACTTCCAGAACACATGCACCAAAAAAACCAGTACAGCGATCCCGCCAAGCGCACGATAGGTCATGGTTTCCAGCGACCTGATGCGCTTCTCGTGATCGTCGTGCCGTGGTGCCTGCACGCAACCGTTAGAGCGGATGTCGTTGACCAGGGCCAGAACCGCGTCAACCTTGTCTTCGATCTTTCGCAGCCAGATATGTTCGTCGGAACTCATGACGCGGTTACTCCTAGTTGGACTGGTGGTATTGCTGCATCTATTGGCGGCGGATCAACCGGGAACGGACCCTTGTGCCCATTCCAAAGTGCGGTGCCGCCAAGTTGCACGCCCCACAAGATTTCTTCGCTTTCGATCTGGTTGACCTCGTCTGCGCGGCACCACTCATGCAGCGCGTCATTGACATCCTGCTCCGTCAGCAGAATGAAAACCCATGTCGCGCCCTTGTCCGCGCTGATCCATAGGCCGTGATTCTCAAAAGCTGAATCGTGCATCGGGAAACCGCGTGAACTCGCCAGAGGGCTTACAATGCCTTGCAGGATTGCCGGGACGCTGCCCATGTCCGTCTCAAACGACTGCGCCGGACGCGCCCATGTTCCGTTGTCGTTGATCCATGTCAGCGGGTCGAACAAGTCGTTGTCAAAGCGGTATATGGGCTTCGGCTCGTACCCGTTCATCTCGGTACGCAGCCAATGCAGATTGTAGGTGCCAACCCAATGTCCGCTGGTAATCACTTCTTCCACCCTCCTGATAGCTTTGCTTCCTGCGCCATGTCGATAACGTCGTCGCGCAGTGCGGCCAGGTCTTTGATCGCCTCACGGATGCGCCCGCTGCGGAAGTCCTCAAGGATTCCGTTCATGGCGGTTATCACATCTGTTAACTTCTTCATGGCGAAACTCACTTCTCGGAAAGCGTGGCAGCAATCGCCGCTGCAAACAGGACGGCAAGGCAAAAGGCGGCGAGCAGGGTCTCTAGGTCAATGCGGGTCACGGCTTTGCGCTCGCTGCGTTTGTGCTGGAGCTAGGCGTCACGGTGGCCTCGGTCACTGTCTTGCCCAGCGGGTTGCGGATACCGAAACCGAAGATGCAGAGCATCCATTGCGTCGTCTGTTCCATCGTCACGGTTGAATCCTGATAGGGCAGGACCGCGAAGATTTGGCGAGATAACAGGTTGCTGCTGGTCATGCCGTACTGGTCTTGAATTACAACCTCTCCCTGACCGGCCTTGACGTTGGCTTGGTCGTAGGCAAAATTGCCGTAGCCGAGGCGCAGCAGTCCTGCGGACGGGATTACTTCCGCGCCGCCGCCTTCCCCGCGGATGTGGATATTGTGCCCAACGTCAACACAACCGGACAACAGGCCGCAGGCCAGCACAGCCAGAAACAGGGTCAGTGGGGGCTTGATCATGGGGATCGGGCAGCCGACGCCGGCAGCGTCCATCTGCGCGCTGGTGACGCGAGCATCCCTTCCGTTGACGCCGGCAAAGACGCCGCCCAGGGCGAATAGGACCAGCCCCACAATGTGCCAAGGGCCAGCGGCCACGGTCATGCCGAGTACACCGCCGACGGCCGCACAGCTTTGGCCGATGGTGGTGCGCCAGTTCTGTCCGAGAAGGCGCGCGAAGAAACAGGTATCCGGTGTATCGTTCATGGTCGTGGTCCTTTCTGTGGTGGTTACGAGGTGGGGGCACCGCCCGCACTCGCGGGCGGCTGGGAGGCGTCTGGCTGATCGCCTGCCCCCGTAGATTTTGTGCTGCGGCCGGCTGCTACTCCGGCGGCAAGGGCTGCGGCAACTGCTCCGGCCAGCGCTCCAGGCGGAATGTTGGACTGTCCGACGACGTTGGTTGCGGTCGTGTAGAGCGCGGCGCGGGTCTGCCGGGCATCCGTGGTTTCGTCCATGCAGGTATTGGTGTCGGTTCCGGCCGTGGCTGCTATGGCCATCGTGAGTTTCCGTAACGCCAGACGCTCGGCCACGCGCGCGGCTTCCTGCGTCTGCACCTGGGCAGCGCCGTACATGATCGCGTACCGCACCACATCCGTGCGGACGATGCCGTCCGGCTGTGTGATCTCGACCACTGCGTTGCTCGTTGTGGTCGACACGACGCGGCGTACCGGCTCGGACACAAACCGAGGCGGCAAATTGCTGCCGGAACGCTTGGCGGCGATCAGATCGCCATAGGTCGTGGTTTGAGCGATTGCCAGGGATGCGGAAACGAAGAACAGGACAAGTGCGCGTATCATAGGACCCCCGTTAGAATGCCGCCGGTAAACACCAGCCGCTTGCTTCCGTTTGTGATCGTGCTCGACGTGACTCCGAGTTTGTAGTTGACCATCAGTGAACCGAGGACACCCAAGGGCTTGTTGGACGATCCGCCGCCGAAGGTAATACCCATCTGCGGGACAAGCGTAATTCCCGACAGCGGCGCCGGCGTCGAGACGGTGTAGACGTAACAGGACGATACGCCAGATATGGGGTCCGTGAGTGGCACCGTGTTCGGGAAGCTGTTGCTGATTGACGAGAACTGATACCAGTTGCCATCTGCCGTGCCCGCCTCGAACTGGACCACTGGCGCGGTCGACGGCGTGATGTTGAAACGGACGTAGCAGGTGATCAGTCCGTTTGTTCCCTGCAGCGCCTGCATCAGATCGCACCGGGCAACGAGGTTGCGTTGCGCCGTGTCCTGCGGGATGTCCTCTGTCATCCACGCGACCGTCGTGTTTGTGACGGCATACGACAAGTCGGGGATTTCGGCGGCGGCCCAGGCAATGGCGTTGCTGGCCGTAACCGCAAAGTTGCTGGCGTTGTTTGCGATGGTCTGGACCGCCGCGGCTCCTGCGGCTGAGGCGACAACATTGGTCGGTCCGGCCAGCGTGCCATTCGCCAAGATCGACAGGTATGTGGCTCGCAGGCTTCCTGACAGCGGTCCCTTGCCTCCTGATTCCGCCATCCAGCACCCGATCAGTACCGCAGCCGCAATCCTCGGCCACGCGCCCAGGCGTTTTGCAGGCTTGAGCAACAGCAGTCCGACCAATAGGAAAACCGCGCAGACGGACGCCATGCTGACGACGCTGGCAACGACGAACAGTACGCCCGAGGACGCAGCCACAACGCCAACTATCCCGACAGCAATGTAAAACAGCAGCGCCCGCGCCACGGAGGACAATGCCAGCCAGCGCTCGCGCAACGCCATGAAAGCGCAGAAGAGCGCCATTACGCCGAGCAGCGTGCCGAACGCCACAGCAAGAATCGTCTGCAGGGAGTTAACGAAAGGCGTCATGGCGTGACGAGTACTCCACCAACGAAGTAGTTGGTTACACCGCCGATCACGATGTTGGTTGTCAGCCCCATGCATCCGTTGACCGAGACGCCGCCTTGAATTGGCAGCACGTTACCGTCTGCGGTTATGTACTGCACCAGCCCGTTGACGCGAAAGAAGGCGTTTGACATGGACGTCGGCAGGGCGAGTTGCGTTGCGTATGCCTGGTAAACGCCTCCGGTGGTCGACACGCCGATTGTGTTCGGCCAGGAGTTCGACAGGACCGTCAACGTCTGCCAGTTGGTGGCTGACAGCATGGCCTTGTAGCTGATCGTCGGGGCATTCGTCGGGGCAGTCGAGAACCACGTCGCAAGGTTGCCGTAGTTGTTGGTTCCGACTCTGCTTGTCGAGAACTGGATGATTTGCACTGTGCAGTTGGTGACCGGTACGACGGCCGACGAGAACGATGTCACGAAGCCACGGAAGATCGCGTGCTGCTGCTGGCTGGCAATCTCAGCTTCAACGGTTGCGATCTGGTTGCTCATCGTGGTGCTCGCGTCAGCAACAGCCTGGGCCACCGCCTCTGCAGCGAGGGCCTGCGCGGCGCTGGTCGCCAGTTGCGTGATCGAAGCGACAGCGCCAGTCGGGGAAATCGTGCCATCGGCTTTGACGGTGACAAGCGCCGCCCGGTTGGTGGCGGCTGTGGCGGTCAGGACGCAGAGAATAATGGATGCCGCGAAGACGAGTTGCTTTTGCATGACTAGTTTCCGTACAGGTAGAGCACATCGTTCGAGAGGACCATCGTCACGGCCGCATTCGTTCGGCCAATGTCGGCAACCGGGAAAGACGGCCATGTGAAGTGCGTCACCGTGTTGGTCACATCGTTGTATGACGGCTTCGCGTTGGCCAGAGATAATGCGTTGGTGGCTGTGGTTACGACCGTGGTCAATGCGGCGGCCGCAATCGATACCGCGCCGTTGCTGGCTGCGTTCGCGACCGTAACGGCGTAATTACTCCCGGCCGTCAGCCCCGACGCCAGGGCGGCGGCCGCAATCGACACCGCGCCATTGCTCGCTGCATTGGCCACTGTGACGGCGTAGTTGCTCCCGGCGGTCAGCCCGGATCCCAGCGCGGCGGTCGACGCCAGGCCGTTGGTGACGCTGGCAGTCACAAGGCCGTTTGTCGCGGCAGTGATCGCTGCGGCCGATA